>Ga0209798_10000294_pt1 | contig 29211 bp, 19 predicted proteins | sample DOMMetBare3Fresh_FD_187475 | JGI IMG/M metagenome (GOLD analysis project Ga0209798, IMG submission 187475) | Wetland sediment microbial communities from St. Louis River estuary, USA, under dissolved organic matter induced mercury methylation -... | ecosystem: Environmental > Aquatic >... | reverse complement strand
CGGTTCAGATACCAGTTGCCTTCACTCGGACGGAACACCGAAAGGTCGGTTCTACCATCGCCGTCAAAATCGGCACGTGATTTGATCGTCGTTGCGAGCGAACAATTGTAGGACCCGATAACCGATATGTTGTCAATATACCAACCTGGATTCGGGCCCTGGCCGACGGTGTTGTCGTCCGAGCCGAACCGCCATCTCAACTGCACATTTTGTCCGGCGGCCGCTGCGGGAAGCTGGACCGTCGAAGTCACATAGCCGTTCGAGTTGCCGTTCCACGAGTTGCGGTTCGCGAGCGGATTATTTGCGCCCGCGCCGAGCACGCCGTTATAACCGTTCTCGACAAAGCTCCCGCCCGCCGCGATGACGTCCTGAAACGGTCCGCCACCGATGCTGATCTCAAGTACGCCGCCGTCCCACCCGCCCTCGGTGTCGTAGCGGTTGCGGAAGCTGACTGTCGCCCCTGGTGCTGTTATCGCAATTGTCGGCGAAGTCAGATCAGTGCCGCCGCCGACGGTTCCGGGATTCAATGCGAACGCCGAATTCGGAGCGGTATCCGCGTTGAGCGTCGAGTTAACAAAGTTAACTCCGTTCTGCACGACGTTTGCCGTCCAACCTGCGGGCAGCGCCGGTGCGGTCACGCCGTCGAAGTTCTCGGTAAACGTCGTCTGCGGGGCGCCGATAATAATCGTACGATTAAAACTGGTCGCTCCTAAACTGCTGTTGACGTTGATCGTCAAAGTGATCGAGCTTCCGCACGGGGTGTTTGCAGGAACGGTATAGCTGATCGGCTGCGTGGCCGTTTGAGCGCTTGCGATCGTTCCGTAATTTGCGCTGCCGCCGCCCACGATCTGCGCGGTCGTGCCGGTTGCACTGTTGCCGGTGTTGTTTGTGAGCGGAACATTCACGCTGATGGTTTCGCCCGGTTCGGGAAATCCGTCGTTGTCGCCGGTCGAATCGCTGATCGTTACTGCTGGTGTCTGCAAGAGATTTGGCAGATCGAACGCCTCGGTTACGCGAGCGTCGCCAGTTCCGGAACCGACGTTCTGGATCGACGCACTAAAGCCCATCCCGCGAATAGCGAAACCGGCCCACGCGTCAGCGACATCGGCTGCCGTTCCGCTTGCCAAAGCGGCAGCAATTATAGCGTCACGCTCGGTCAAAAACGTCGGCCCGAAAGGAGCAAGCTTCATGCCGTCAGTGACGAACTGCAGACAGCGGCGGTTGCCGACTTCCCAACCCAGCCTTGCAACGTACTTGGCTCGCACCTCCCACAGTGCACTGCTCCACACCTCGCCGGCGTTATGCACTTGATCGGCCGCACCTCCACCTCGGGGCGGGAATGCTCCGTCGCTCGTGTTTATCTGTGTTCCGTCGATATCCGCGAAGGTCAACGGGTTGTGCGGGCGGTTCGAAGGCCCGCCGGTGAACGACATTATCGCCTTCGGGAAGCGGCGTATGCCGTAATAGTAGTTGCCAAAATATGAAGGTGTTACGAGAACATAACCGCCTGTCGTATAAATGCCCGCCAACGGATCGCTTTCCTGCGAGGTCATCGCATGAGCGTAAAAATCGCTCCATCCTTCGCCCATTCCGCGTGACATGTTGAGCGAGAGCCCGCTTCCGTTTCCGTGCAGGCGGTTGGACGTTCCGTGGGTCGCCTCATGATAAATGATGTCCACGTCGGTCGTGCCGTCACGGTCCGGGTCGGGGCCGGTAAAAATGTACATCTGCATCCGGCCGCGTCCACCATCGGCTGGCGTCGAGAAGTTTGCGTTGTTCGTACCGGAAGAATCCTGGCCTTCGGATGAAACACGGTCAAGTGCCGTACCACCACGTCCGAAATTGTCTTGTTGGAAATTGCGAGCCTGTTCTGTGAATCCTAAACGATACAACTCGTCGTGATAAAGGTTCATTGCGTAGAACATCTGAATCACGGCTCCGCGCTGCGCCTGTGTTGCCAGCGGAGCATCGCCGGGCGCAGGGTTACCGGGCGGCGGGTTCCAGTTTGAAGTAAAAGTGCGGCATCCCGGACCCGGACAAGGCGCGTCTCCCGGTTGGGGAGCATCGACGCCGTTTGGAGTAACTCGGTCGACACCTGCTTCATTGGCATTGCCATCGGTGATGTTTGCTCCGTCGGTGATCCAACCATTGTTATTAAATCCATATGGTGCTTCGTTTCCGATGCGTGTGACACTTGTGCGCGCCAGAAGCGGCCCTTGTGTCCCCAAAGACGGGCTGATGGGCCCCGGTGTCAATGGCGCTGGTGATTCCGCAGAGTTGACCATCGCGCTCGAATTAGCATAAACCTGATATGTGGCAGATTGAGTCTGGTCCTCGGTAATGTTCTTGCGCCACAGCATCGTGCCCGTATTGGCGTCGACGATGACGTAATAAGCATTGATCGGCTGCCAGATCAAAACTCTCCAGGCCGGAACGGCCACGCCAGGCTCGGTCGGGAAGTACATCTTCTCTGCCGTAGTCGCCCAATCGCCGGTTCCGAAAACGGATTTCAAATCAGTCGATGCAGCGTCGTTCCGAGTGGTCTCGGTGGACTTTAGCTCGTCGTTGATATATTTTGCGGCTGCCTTAACCGCGTCCAGCGGATCGCGGAAATCGGTTGAGAGCGAATTGTAATCCAATCCCGGTGCGAGATTGTTGATGACGCGGATAATGCGTCCGTCTTTTGTAAAGCCCGCTTTTACTTCGCCGCGGAAGACCGGAACATCATGTATTCTCTGTTCAAGGTGAGCATACGACAGATTGCCATCCGGGTTTGCGTAATCGGCCGTAACCCTTAACTCATCAGCCTGTTGGTCGTTGACGCCTATCAGCTCGTTGTTCTGTTTGACAAAGTTGCGAAGTATCTCGGAGCGTTTTGCCGACGACGCCGGAGTCAGCCACTCGATTGTGGTTTTCCACACGTCTGGCGTGATGACTTCCGGAATGCGGATGTCCTCATTGTATTCGAACTTTACGTCCGGAAGACGCGATTTCAACGCCTCTTCGCCGCGGACAAAGCCGTCGCGAATGTCGGCAACAGCAACGGCATTCTTGCCGATCGAATTGCGTGCCGATTCGAAATAGTCGGCCAGATCGTTGCCCTTGGCCGTGCGGATGTCATAATTCGGTAAGTTGGGCTCGTGGCTTTCCGTTTTCTGAATAAGGCCTTTAGAAGCGCTCGAACGCATCTGAAATGGCAAAACAAATATCGCGGTGATAATGCCCAAAACAAGAAGGCAGAAAACAACTTGACGAATATGCGTAAAGGTAACTCGTGAATTCATATTTAAAACTCCATTAAAATCAGCGGCGAATCAGAAAATCCGTTTCGGTTTCGAAAATGACTAATAGAAACATTAAGATAGTAACTTCAGGAACGGGAAACAAGGTGCCCAATATTTGTTACAGCCGTGATCCCCGAATAAAAAGTGACGGCGGGCTATTACTAAAAACAAACCAGAACAGACCATTCTGCGAACATTAATTTTTATCAAAGGATCAGCTCAAAGTCAATGATTATGGTAGCGAAAGCTCCACAGAAAAAAGAGGAAAATTTGATCGAAAGAGTCTTTGGGGCGGACGGCCTCGTGGCGCAGTTTCACGAAAATTACGAGTATCGCGACGGCCAGATCAAAATGGCCGAGGCAATTGCACGTTCGTTTGATGAAAAGAAGCATCTGGTTGTCGAGGCTCCCACGGGCACCGGCAAGACACTTGCGTATCTCGTGCCCGCGATCGCTCAATCGATTAGGACCAATAAGCGTATCGTGATCTCGACCGGCACCAAAAATTTGCAGGAGCAGTTGATGGAAAAGGATATTCCGTTCCTGCAAAAGATCATGCCGAAAAAGTTTTCGGCCGCGTATATGAAAGGGCGATCAAATTACGCCTGCCTTTACCGAATTCACAAGGGTGAGGACCAACCGATCCTAGACGGAATGGACGAGATCGACCATTTCCGTGAGGTGCGCGAGTGGGTTCGCGAGACGAATACCGGTGATCGAGCAGAGCTCACAAATCTCCCCGAAAACCTCTCATTTTGGAATCGCATCAACGCAAAATCCGAAACCTGTATCGGACAGAAGTGTCCCGATTTTGAGCCATGTTTCATTACGCGGATGCGGGCCGGAGCCGAGAACGCCGATATCGTGATCGTTAATCACCATCTCTTTTTCGCCGATCTCAATGTGCGAGGAAACCAGTTTGGCAAGGTTATTCCGGATTACGGCGCGGTCATTTTTGATGAGGCTCACCTGATCGAAGACATAGCCGCCGATTATTTTGGCTTTCAGGTGTCGAATTTTCGCATCGACGAACTTGTCCGGGACGCCGGTGAATTGCCGATAAGTGATGCGATCGCGACCACTGCGATCATGAAAACCTCGGCCCGCATCGTCGGTATTTCTGAGCAGTTTTGGATCAGATTTACGCAGGCTCGCGGCCAGGAGGGCCGTTATCCTCTATCGCCCGACGCTTTTGCCCATCGCGGCAGCGACGGTGAGGACCAGCCAACAGCGCTCGGCGAAGCCTGCCATGCACTTGACAATGCGATGGAGCGGCTCGAAACCGAAGTTGATGTTTATTCGGAAAAAATACCGGAGGCTGAAAGTGTCGTCCGCCGGATTCGCCAAACGCGCTTCGACCTCGACTTCATTGTTAAGCAAGCTGACCGCAATTTTGTTTACTGGCTTGAGCGCCGTGGCCGCGGCGTTTTTCTCCAGGCGTCTCCCGTCGATGTTTCGACGCTTCTTAATGAAAAGCTTTTTGACAAGGTCGAGACCTGTATCCTCACCTCGGCGACACTCTCTGCAAACGGCAGCTTTAATTTTATTCGCGACCGCCTTGGTTTAACCGCCGGTAAAACAAATACGCTCGCTGCACAGTCGTCGTTCGACTACGAAAAACAGGCGATAATTTACCTGCCGAAGGTCATGCCCGACCCTCGCGCCCCCGAATTCCCGCAAATGGCTGCCGCCGAGATCGTGAGCCTTTTGCAGGTGACGAAGGGCCACGCGTTCGTCCTATGCACGAGCAACCAATCGATGACGGCGCTGTATGAACTTGTCTCTTCGCGCGTTGATTACCCGTGCTTTCTGCAGGGAACAATGTCTAAGACCGGCCTTCTGGAACAGTTTCGCGGCACGCCGAATGCCGTTCTATTTGCGACATCGAGTTTTTGGCAGGGCGTCGATGTTCGCGGGGATCAGCTCTCATGCGTGATCATCGACAAACTCCCTTTCGCAGTCCCGACCGACCCGATCGTCGCTGCGCGCAGCCGTTTTATTGATGAAAATGGCGGCAAATCATTTTTTGATTACAGCGTTCCGCAGGCCGTGATCTCTCTAAAACAAGGCGTCGGCCGCCTGATCCGCAGCACGACCGACCGCGGTGTTATTGCGATACTCGACCCGCGTTTGAGAACCAAATCGTATGGGCGCGACTTTCTCAACAGCCTGCCCAGAATGCGGATAACGACTGAACTAGATGACGTCAGATCGATATTTCCGGTCGACGGCGACGTTGCGGTATAATTTTGAAATTCAATATGCCTGGCTTTTTTGAAGTAATGATCGAACGCAATTTCAGCAGTGCGCATCAATTGCGGGGCTATAAAGGGAAGTGCGAGAACCTTCATGGGCATAATTACAAGATCGAGATCTACGCTCGCGGCGAAGAGCTTAACAATATTGGGCTGCTAATCGATTTTGGCGATCTTAAATTGGCCGCCGACGAGATCGTTAAATACCTCGACCATCGCAATCTCAACGAACTGCCGCCCTTTGACGAAGAGCTAAACCCATCGGCCGAAAACCTCGCACGTTACTTTCTGGAATATCTCAACACACGCGTCGGCGACCAGCGTGTCAGCGTCTACAAAGTCCGGTGTTTTGAAACGCCTACTAGCGTTGCGACGTACCAGATCGATTGAACATAATTAACGAAACCATGAAACGTGTCTTTTTCGCTGCTTTTTCCGTCGTAATTATTGTGTTAACCGTTTGTGCTCAGGCAAAAGCACAGAGCTTTTCCGGCACCGTAATAGACCAAAACGGCGATTTAGTTTCCGGGGCACGCGTGACTATGCGAGACACACAGTCCCGTGTAGTCCTGACAACGACGACAGGCCGCGACGGCACTTTTACCCTGAAAACATTGCCTTTGGGTGAATACAAACTGCGGGTTGTCGCAGATGGTTTTGCGGTCGCCGAGAAGACGGTGCGGGTCAAAAGTTTGAACGCCAGTGACTTTGCTGTCACGCTTTTTGTCAGCGAAAGTCGCATCACCGTAACAGCGGAGATCGGACAGGCCGAAGAAGCCCGAAACGTGGCGCAAGCAGTAAGCGTCATCGGTACCGAGGCGATTTCGGAACGAGCGAGTTCTGTGCTGGCGCAGGTGGGCGAGGAAGAGGCCGGACTTAATCCCCAGCGAACCAGCCCGACAATTGGGGCCGTGGTTGTGCGGGGACTAACTGGCAAGAACGTCGCGAATTTTGTCGACGGCGTGAGGTTCTCAAATGGCGCGCAGCGGGGCGGCATTAATACGTTTTTTAACCTTAATGAGCCGACCAATCTTCAATCCGTCGAGGTATTGCGTGGCCCCAACGGAGCTCAATACGGTTCCGATTCGCTTGCGGGAACCGTCAATCTAATCACAAAGACGCCCGTGTACGGTGCCGCGAAGCCCGAGTTTCATGGCGAATTTACGCCCGGATTCGCCTCCGCCGATCGAGGTTTCGGATCGTCGGCATTGCTGAGTTACGGGACTCAGAGATTCGGCGGTTATGTCAGCCTCGCGGGACGTCGCATCGGTGATCTGAGAACGGCAGATGGGCTGGATTCGCACTCGGCCATCACCCGATTTCTCGGTCTGCCCTCAACCGTCCTCTATGATCGAAATCCCCAAACTGGTTTTCGGCAATATGGTGTGGCTGTCCGTCTTAATTATTCACCACGAGACGATCAGCAACTTATCTTCTTTTATCAACGCGGGCATCAGGACAAGGGCCGTCGTTTTGACCAAATGCTTGGCGGCGACGGAAATCTGATCGCGGATCTGAGAAATCTGATGCTGGACTTTGGCTATCTGCGATACGTAAAGCAGGATTTCGGGCCGTTTGACAGTGGCTCTTTCACGGTTTCGTACAACAGCCAACGCGAGGAGCGCGTTAATCAGGGCGGACAGGGAAATCCGTTTGGCGACATCACCCATCAGTATGAACGCACATCCGTTTTTGGCGCCAGTTTTTTCTTTGATAAGCAGTTTGCTAAGAACAACGCGTTTTTATTTGGTGGCGATTACTACCGAGAGGGACTAAATTCGCCGGCTTACTTTTCCAATCCGGTAACTAACCTCGTGACGCTGTCGCGCCCCCGCATACCCGATGAAGCCCGGTTCATTTCGGGGGGCCTTTTTGTGCAGGATCAGTGGGATGCGATTCCCGACCGTCTGCGGATCACCGGTGCGTTGCGATACAGTGGAATGGCATACAAGGTCCGTGCTGCTGACTCGCCGATCGTCAACGGGGCTCGTTTGTGGAGCGACGATCAGCTAAAAGCGGCTGACCTTTCTGGACGAATTGGGGCCGTCTTTCGAGCGTCAAAGGCCTTTCGGATCGCCTTTAATTACGGACGTGGTTTCCGTTATCCGAGCATGACCGATTTGGGAACGCTTGGTCTTACCGGTGATGGATTTGAGGTCGATCACATCACCGCAGGCGCTCTTGGCGGCTTTATTGGCACTACGGCTGGTTCTGATGCGGTTTCAACCGGGCTGAAAGTTGCGAAACAGCTGTCGGAGCATAGCAATAATGTCGATGTTAGCTTACGTTATCAGCAAAAATGGCTCGACGCGGAATTGACCGTTTTCCGGCTCGATATTGTCGATGCGATCACAAAGCAGGCGTTGATTCTGCCTGCCGGTGCGGTCGGGCAGTCGCTTGGTGGCCAGCCGATTACAAGCCAACTGTCGAGCGGCGTTGTATTCGTCGCGGCATCGACCTCTCCGGTGCTAGTCCGGTCAAACTTCACGTCCGCGAGACTTTGGGGTGTGGAATATGAGCACGAGGCGAGAATCCTAAACAACCTTATATTCAAGGCGAATTTCACCTACATCAAAGCAGCCGACAAGGTTACAGGTCTGCCGCCAAATATCGAGGGTGGAACGCCGCCGCCTACCGGATTCCTAAGTCTCCGCTACAACCATTCGCGATTCTGGTTCGAAGGCTACTCGACGCTTGCCGCCCGGCAGGACCGGCTGTCGAGCCTCGATCTATCAGACCGCCGCACCGGAGCGGCTCGTTCGCGCACACAGATCGCAAACTTTATTCGACGCGGAGCATGCGTGCGTGGGTTGACTGCAAATATGAGTGGAACCGGATGCGGTCTTACTACTGGAAATCCCACTTACATTTTACTTGCAACTGGCGAAACGCTTGCGCAAGTGCAAGACCGTCTTTTGCCGGGAATTGGCACTAACATTGCGGTTCCACTGTTTACGGCTTTGCCGGGATATGGTCTCGCAAATATCCGCGGCGGAATCACCGTTAATGAAAAAGCGAGTTTCTTTTGGGCCCTCGAGAATATTTTCGACCAGGCTTATCGAAACCCGAGCTGGGGGATCGATGGTCCAGGCCGCAGCTTTAAGGTCCAATTTAGATATAAATTTTGACAAAGAAAAGGCAGCCTGGAATCAACCAAACTGCCTTTTCTAAAAATGGTCGGGGCGAGAGGATTTGAACCTCCGACCTCACGGTCCCGAACCGTGCGCTCTACCAGGCTGAGCCACGCCCCGCTAAGTCAAGGATTGAGTTTAGGTTACAACTCAGTGTTAGTCAAACGAGTGGGGCGTTGCTGTTGTACCTATCGTTTAGGATTCAGCATTTTCAACGGTCTCGGATTTTCCGCCAAACCGGTGCCGCAAGAATTCAATGATCGGCGGCAATAGAGATAGAAAAACGACGACTATCACGACCTTTTCGATATGATCTTCGAGTTTGATGTTCAAGGCCCGCTCGATCACGCCGCCGAGGAAATACCCGGCAAGTACCATACTCGATATCCAGAGCATTCCGCCTAGAATGCTAAAGAGCAGAAACCGGGAATATGGCATCTCGGCCGCGCCAACCACGAGCGGAGCAAATGTTCGCACGATAGGAACGAAACGGGCTAGAATCACCGTTTTTACACCGTACTTTTCGAAAAAAGCGTGAGCCTTTTCGACCCGGCTCGGTTTAAATATCCAAGAAGATTCGCGATTAAAAAGCGTCTTACCCATTACGCGACCGGTCCAATAGCCCGTGCTGTCGCCGATCACCGAACCAAGAAAAAAGGCAAGCATTACGAGCAGGACGTTTAACTTGCCAGCCGCTGCGAACAGCCCCGAAACAACCAGCAAAGAATCGCCGGGCAGAAAAAAACCGATTGCCAGACCCGTTTCGGCAAAGATCACGAACCAAAGCCCGAAATATACGTAAATTCCGAGCAAATTCAGCAAATAGTCGATCAAGAATTTCGGGTTAAGAAAGTCCTTGACCTGATATAAAAAATCGATGATAGATTCCATACAATCAACACACTAACAACAATTTAGCCCCACCCATGCTCGCCAATGAGCGGAACAAATGCGCAAGGCCCAAAATTTTCTTGTGTAAAATCGTTCGCCTTTCGCGTCACTCGAACAAGATTTTGGCTTCGTTTATCCTTCCCAATTGGAATAACGAGTTTTCCACCGACTTTCAGTTGTGCGACAAGCGGTTCGGGAATTTGAGGCCCGCCTGCAGCAACGAGTATGCCGTCAAAGGGCATATAAGCGTCCCAGCCTGCGGTTCCATCGGCCGCCTTGAGCGTAACATTTCTGATTCCAAGCGAGTCCAGTCGTTGTTTTGCCTCGTCCGCCAGATTTCCGAGCCGCTCGATCGCAAATACCTTACGGGCAAGCCTGGCTAAAACCCCTGTTTGATAGCCCGAACCCGCACCGATTTCGAGCACTTTTTCCTCACCCTTAAGTTCGAGCAATTCCGTCATCTTAGCAACAATATAAGGCTGTGAGATCGTCTGTCCACTCGATATCGGCAAGGCATTGTCTCTATAAGCTTGTGATTTGATCGCTTCCGGAACAAACAAGTGCCGCGGGAGCGTTGACATTGCATCAAGTACTCGTTGGTCGGTGATCTTGTAATGATTACGAAGCCGCTCGACCATTCTAAGTCGCTGCAGCGTCATTTCATCAGTAATTGCGGCTGAGTTCACTAATTTGTATTCCAACCCTTCAATTTCTCAAGTCCGCTGTGGCTCGTGAGATCACTCCGCATAGGTGTCACGGAAACAAAGCCCTCTTCGATAGCCTCAAAGTCGGTACCGCCCTCGGGTCTAAATCCTTCACGCACCTCACCGATCCAATAATACAGCTTTCCGCGCGGGTCAATGTGCTCACTAATGACCGGACGAGCGGTTTTGAAGCCCTGCTTTGTAACGCGAATCCCGGCCGGTACGCCCTTAGGTACGTTGATGTTCAAGAGTGTCCAGACCGGCAAGCCCTCATCAAGCGCTTTCTGCGTTATTTCGACCGCGACTTTGGCAGATTCGGAAAAATCCTGATCGCGATAGGCGGTCAGGCTGAACGCAAGCCCCGGAACGCCCAGAATTGTAGATTCTAATGCTCCTGCGACCGTTCCAGAATAGGTAGCGTCATCGCCAAGATTCGCGCCGTGATTGATGCCCGAACAACAAATGTGCGGCCGTTCATCCGGCCCCAAGATCTGATTCAGAGCCAGCGTAACGCAATCGGTCGGCGTGCCATCAACCGCCCAATGCCGCTCGTCTATCTGGCGAATGCGCAGAGGCCGAGCTAGGGTGAGGCTGTGCGAGGCGCCGCTCATCTCAGCCTCGGGCGCCACGACATAAACATCGCCGATCTCTCTTAGACCGGCCTCAAGTGCAATAATGCCGTCGGCATTATATCCGTCGTCATTAGTGATAAGAATGCGTGGTTTGTCAGAACTCATTTACACCCAAAAGAGAAAAAGTGAAAAGGGACAAAGGCTTTCGCTCTTTTTCACCTTTTCACTCCTTCGGTTTTCCTCAAATACTACTACCTGTTTTGTCCCATTGGCGGCCGCGAAGAACCAGCATTCATCGGGCGTTGCTGGCGAAAACGCCGACGGTTACGCTTGCGGGCGTTAACCGATTTTAGCTTTGCCTTTTGGCCGGGCGGAATAAAGTGAGCGTGTTTCTTGAGATCTTTGATAATCTCTTCACTGATTACCTTTCGTTTGAACCTTCGTAACGCGGACTCGATCGATTCGTTATTGTTAATTGAAATATATGCCATTTTATTTGCTCACCTCCTTTCGGCTAAAATCTTGCTCTTCAAAGCAAACAACTATTAGACACATTTTTGGCCGCAAAATCAAGCATGGTGCGGTAACATTAGTCTAGTTAAATGAACAGATTCCCGAAGTTTCCAATTTACCTCGACCGGGCATTGCAAGCGGCTTTGTTTTTACTTGCTCTGTCGGCGCCGATCTCGATCGCTGCGACCCAGACCGCGTGGGCTTTGGCGCTTTTGTTTTGGATACTACGAGCTTTCCTCGTCAGACCGGTATGGCGAAAGGCCGCCATCGACCTCGCAATAATTACGTTTGTCGGGCTTACTATCGTCTCGTCCTTTTTTTCGTATTCGCCCGAGGTCTCGTTACGAAAGCTAGTCGCGGTTTCGCTGGTTACGATTGTATATCTCGTGTCGGAAAACATTGGCACCGCAAAAACTCTTAGGCGAATTGCGGCGATTTTGTTGATCGCAGGTGTATTTACATCCTTATTTGTCCTCGGCACGTTTATCGTCGGCAAGAATCTAAAGGTGGTCCGGCTCGCCGCCGATAGCCCACTTCGGGCAGCGGGAGTTCGGGAAAATGACACGATCCTAAAGGCAAACGGAATAAGTGTGAACTCGCCCGACGAATTAGTTGCCGCGTTGAAACCCACTGATAACAGCGTCGCCGTAATTAAGGTTTACCGTTACGAAATCCTCTTCGATTTCGAAATGCCTGTCTCAACAGTCTCTGTCCCAGCAGATGGAATCGCGAAGCTCGGCATCGAATCGTGGTCTCGCGGCCGTGACGTACGGGCAGCTGGATTCTTCGGCCACTACACGACGTACGCAGAGGCCATTCAGCTGGTACTTTCGCTTGCTTTCGGCCTTTTGATCGTTGCCCCCGGCAGGTTGTTTTCAAGATACCGCATCTTGTTCGGACTTAGCGCGGCATCGATGTGCTTCGCCCTTTTTCTAACTGTGACGCGCGCTTCATGGGTCGGTTTTCTTATTTCGGCGGCGGTAATGATCCTGATTGGAACAACCCGAAAGACCGCACTCATCTTTCTCGCACTTGCAATTCCCGTCGCAATTTCGGGTATTTTCTACCTACAGCAAAAGCGAAATGTCGCTTTTATCGACACTAAAGACGGCTCAACGACGTGGCGTATGACCGTTTGGCGTGAGGGCTTTGATCTTCTCACGTCCGATCCACGGCATCTGGCGGTTGGCATCGGAATGGACTCGATCAAGTCGCACTGGAAGGAATGGCATCTTTTCGATGACGGACGCCTGCCCATTGGCCACATGCACTCGACACCCCTGCAACTGGCTCTCGAACGTGGACTGCCTGCGTTTATCGCATGGATCATTTGGATGTCCCTCTACCTGAGAATGTTATGGCGCGGCTTCCGTCGAGGTGAAATGGAGTGGTTCGAACGAGGCGTCCTGCTCGGTACGTTTGGCGGCACGATCGGATTTCTCGCGAGCGGATTGGTCCATTATAATTGGGGTGATTCGGAAGTCGTGATGATCTTTTACCTATTGATGGGGATGAGTTTTGCGGTGATAAACGAGATTAGTAAGCCGCTTGCGGAACCCAAACTCTCTAGGTCCGGAATCGTCAATAATTGATTGTAGGTCCTCAACTATGCGGGTTTTGGTTGGAATGCCATCGAAAGATTCGCTGGGCGGCCCCATTTTTTGCGAGCCGCCGTTTGTCAAGGCGCTCCGCGCGGCCGGCGTTGAGGTTGATGAGGTAGTCTACGTCTATGGCGACGGTTTGGCTCCGGTCACACCGATCCAGAGAATTGTCCGAGTACTATTTGCAGCTCTCGCGCTGCGGCAACGCGCTCGTAACGGCACATATGATGTAGTTCACCTCAACACTTCGTTTGACGAAAAGTCTACGCTACGCGATCTCGCCACTCTTATTTTTTTGCGTTCATGCAAAGTTCCCGTGTTTTTGAAAATGCACGGCTCGATGGCGACTTTTCTGAAAACCAAGAGTAAATTTTGGAGGCTTCTGCAGCGACAAATATTCTCACTAGCCGACGGCATTGGCGTTTTATCAATGGAGGAGTGGAGGAATTTTGTCGAATCCGGCTGCCCATCTGAAAAACTGTTCGACGTAACGAATGTCTTCGAATCGGACAGATTTCACCACGACTCCACATTTCACGAACGACACGACGTTGCCGAAGAGCTGCCAATTCTATTATTCAGCTCGCGCTTTTTGCGTTCGAAGGGTTTGATGGACGTAATAGCTGCCTGTCGGGTGTTAAAAAATGAGGGCCGCGAGTTCGTACTGTTTTGCCTGGGCGATGGCCCAACCCGAGCGGAAGCCGAAAAACTCGTAGTTGATCTAGAACTCGACAAACATATACGCTTTACGGGATATATCCCTGAGGCGGAGGCATCTGACTTTCATGCAAACAGCGACATATTCGTTTTTCCGACATATCACGACGAAGGACTTCCGGTCGTTTTGCTTAAGTCATTAGCGGCTGGGCTGCCGATAATTACGACCCATATTCGTGCGGCAGCCGACTATTTGACCGAACCGGCTAACTGTCTTTGGGTTGAGCCTCAAGATCCTGAGGGCCTCGCCGCAAGGATCGTTCGGTTGCTGGACGACAAAGAACTTCGGCAGGAGATGGCAGAAAACAACCGCCACCTCACTCAGGAATTCAGCGCCGAGCGCGTTGTTCAGGATTACATGAAAGTTTATCGCGCTTTGGTGAACGGCAGTCGCTAAAATCAAGTTCAGGCAGGAGCTCTTGACCGTCTTACATAAGGAGACAGCCGCCGCAATGACGGTGAATACAGGTCAAGAAAAGCAGTGGGCCGATCAAGTACGCTTTGAGCAGTATTTTCGCAAATCGCTGGTGGGCTTCAGGGTGTCAACCTCTAAAATGACGGATTTTAGCCCTTTAATCGAATGGGTTCTTTTAGCAAGCTAGAGACTATTGTCCGCGGTGACGTTTCGATCTTCACTATTCTCCGAGAGGCATTGTTGCGCGGTATGCGAGCAAACAATCGGCGGATCGAGAGACGTGAGGTCGATACGACCGGGAGAATGCCGGCACGGCTTGCGACGCACTTTGCAGACAAGACGCCGGCGGAATTGCTCTCCTATTTTCGAACGCGGTCCGAGCCCGCTTTTTGGCCGGGTGACATTTGGACCCGAGCCTCGGTTCCGGTGGAAGAGGTTGACGACCTGATATCCCGGGCAAAGCGGATCACCGTTGACTCATCTTGGGAGTTAGCCGGATTTGGTCCTCTGAAGTTCGTGAAGGACAATTACTGGCGCTGTGATCCGCTCGGTGATAAGGACTGGGGCACTGAATATCACGCCGATTTTGTTGTCTATCAAGATGACGGCTCTGATATCCGCGTTTTGTGGGAGCTGAATCGTTTTGGCCACGCAATCACGCTAGCACGCGCGTTTGCCGTAACAAATGATGAAGTTTACGCCGACACCTTCTTCTCACACGTCGAAAGCTGGATGCGGCAAAATCCATACGGCCGGGGAGCCAATTGGAATTGCACGATGGAAGTTGCTCTTCGGGGGATCAACCTGCTCGCCGCGTTCGACATTTTTCGACAGTCAAGGGCTTGCACCGCAGACAGGTTGATGCAAATGCTTCGACTTTTTGACCAGCACGGTCGATTTATTCTGAGCAATAACGAATTTTCACATCTCGCGACAAGCAACCATTATCTCTCGAATGTCGTTGGCTTGTTCTGGATCGGCACGCTGTTGCCCGAATTGGAACATTCCATGAAATGGCGGGAATTTGGCCTCAGCGAAATGCTTCGCGAGATGGATAAGCAGATACTACCGGACGGAGCTGATTTCGAAGCCTCGACCGGTTATCACAAATTTGTTTCGGAGTTATTTCTTTACTCGTTTATTCTCGCTGAAAGATCGGGGATTGCTATTGAAAGAATAAACTTAGAAGATCTTCGCCGGATGCTTCAGTATATCCGACGGATAATTCGGCCTGATAATCGCATTCCGCTCATAGGCGACGCCGACGGTTCTCAAATCATTCCGATCGTCAAACGTGACGCGGACGATGCCGTTTATCTATTATCGGCTGGTGCGATCTTCTTGAACGACGAAGAACTAAAAACCAAGGACATCTTGTCGGAGGTCTTTTGGCTCTTTGGTGACGTGGGAGTATCAAATCTGCGAGAGATGGTTAACGAGGAAATTATGCCGTCAATCGCGTTTCCAGATGCGGGGGCCTATGTCATGCGTGACGGCGACCTCTATTTACACTTTAACGCCAACGATTGCGGTGTGAACGGCCGCGGATCGCATGGCCACAACGACGCGCTGAGCATAGAGATATCGGCATTCGGCCGGCCGTTTATCATTGATCCCGGCAGTTATGTTTACAATCTGGATCGAGAGGCCCGACATCAATTTCGTTCGACGGCCTATCATTCGACCGTAATGGTTGACGGTGAGGAGCAAAATTTGACTATTTCCGACTCTCCTTTTGTGTTAGGGAACGAGGCTCGACCAACGGTAACCGAATGGCATAACTTAGCGGAAAGCGACCGCGTTTCGGCCGAGCATTATGGATATCGTCGAATGCCCGATCCTGTTACGCACCGCCGCACTATCGAATTCAATAAGATTGATAAATACTGGATCATCGAAGACGAAATCGCTGGCGAAGGGGCACATGAAATATGTTTCTTTTTTCACATTTCACCAGGCCAAGCGGTCGTTGGGGTCGACCCGGCAACCGTGAGGATCGGCGACAAAAACGGCTGTGGCTTGTATATCCGTGCGAACGGAATTGATGCGATTCCGACGACTATTCCGGCATTTGTTTCTCGTAATTACGGCGATCGTGAAGATTGCCTGATCCTGCAATGGGCTCTAACTTCATCGGTTCCCTTAACCGGGCGTTTTATTATTGTTCCGTCCAGAGCTCCTGAGCATGACTCATCGAGCTTGGAATTGATAACCCGCGTAACCGACAATATCAGTAACTAGTATGTGCGGCATTGTGGGGATTTGGGAATATGGAGCCAGCGAAGGCCGCATTGAGCTGCCGCTCGTCGAAACGATGCGAGATACGATGGCGCATCGCGGGCCGGACGACACGGGCGCGCATATTTTCGACAACAGGAGAGGTGGATTTGGTTTCCGAAGGCTGTCGATCATCGATCTTTCGGCCGCCGGCCACCAGCCAATGCGCGGCTGTGACGAGCGTAATATTTGGCTCGTTTTCAACGGTGAGATATACAATCACCTTGATTTGCGGCCCGATCTCGAACAACGCGGCCACGTTTATGCGTCAAAAACCGATTCAGAGACGATCATTCATCTTTACGAGGAACGCGGCGTCGGTTTTGTAAACGAGATAGAAGGCGACTTTGGAATCGCGTTGTGGGACGAGCAAAAAGAAGAGCTGTCTCTCTATCGTGACAGGCTGGGCGTAAAACCGCTATATTATTTAATTAAGGACGGAAGGATCATTTTTGCATCCGAGATCAAGGCAATACTTGCCCATCCTGAGGTCGTGCGGGATGTCGATGAGACCGCTTTGACCGATTATCTGACCTTTATTACAACTCCGGCACCACAAACGCTATTCAAAGATGTTCAAAAACTTCCGGCTGGCCACCGTCTTATCATAAATCGAAATGGCGATGTCAGGATCGATCAATATTGGGACGCGCTGCCGCCAAAGGACATACTGGTCCGCACCGAGGCCGAGCATCAGGCCGAGATCCTGCGCTTGCTGCGCTCATCGATAAAAAAACGGATGATGTCGGACGTGCCATTTGGCGTTTTTCTGTCGGGCGGCGTTGATTCGAGCGCTAATGTCGCATTGATGTCGGAATTGATGGATCGCCCTGTCGATACGTTCACGGTCGGATTTCGCGACCACGAATACCTCAACGAACTCGAATCGGCAAGCCGCATTGCGGGAATTTACAAAACAAACCACCACGAGGTGATCATTGGCGATCAGGAATTCAACGATTTCCTCCCCGAGCTTGTATTTCATCAGGACGAACCCATCGCCGATCCTGTTTGCGTGCCGCTGTATTATGTCTCAAAGCTCGCCCACGATTCAGGCACGACCGTCGTTCAGGTAGGTGAAGGAGCCGACGAGATCTTCAGCGGTTACGAGTTCTATGCCCGTAACTTGCACCTGTATGAGAATTTTTGGCAATATGCCGCAAGGGCTCCGGCATTTATGCGAAAGGCAGGAAGCCGTTTGGTGCAGAAAATCCTCGAAGCAGAGGGAAAATGGCAAGCCGTTATTGAATTGGCACGCCGTCTCGAAACCGGCGAACCTATGTTCTGGGGCGGCGCGGTCGTTTACGACGAGTTTATGAAGCCGAGGGTTTTTTCGGCGAGAATGCGGGCACAGACGAACGGGTATTTGTCTCTATCGAAGGTAGAGCAGTACCTCGACCATATTGCCCGTGAACGTCCCGCGTCCGATTACCTTGCGCGGATGACCTATCTCGAATTAAAGCTGAGGTTGCCAGAATTGCTGCTAATGCGAGTTGATAAGATAACTATGGCGACATCGGTCGAGGCCCGCGTACCATTTCTCGATCATCATTTGGTCGAGTATGCGATGAGTTTGCCGAGTGGCCTAAAAGTAAAAGGCAAAACTGGTAAGCATATCCTGAAACGGGCACTTGAATCGATCTTGCCCCGCGACCTGCTTTACTCCAAAAAGCGGGGGTTCGGCGCGCCAATTCGGGAATGGTTTCGCACCGATCTGGGTAAATTGCACAGCGAGGATTTCCTAAATTCATCAATTTGGAAACGAGATTATTTTAGTCGCGATTTTGTTGAGCGTATGCTCACGGAGCATCGTATCGGAAAACATGACTGGAGCTTTCAACTTTGGGCTTTGCTCAATCTTAGCTTATGGTATGAGCACTGGATCGATCCGAAATAGCGCTTTCTGATAACAAATGTACTTAGTGAAAGGAGTCAGCTTAGCGGTTTTGAGGGTAATCGGGCGTCCGGTGCTTACATTATGACCGCGCATAGATCTATTTTATTCGGCCCGTTACCGCCCCCATACGGTGGCGTTGCAGTTTTTATGAGTGCGATTAGCTCGCATGCGATCGAGCGGGGCGTAAAGGTCTGGACCTACACGGGTAAAGAAGTATTTCAGGACCGCGAAAATCCCGTATTTGTGAACCATCGTCGCCTTGGGCATATTTGGGCTTTATTGGCCAACGGGTTTCGCTCCCGCATCACCGATTCGACGCATTTCCACCTCGAGTACCCAAACGTGATCGCACTTTCGCTGTGGCTCGCGGCGAAGTTCGTTTTGCGATTTCGCTGGATCAAAGTTCTTCATGACGGTTCCTTGCCCGAGCGTTACCGGTCTTTCTCCCGATTCGAACGTTTGCTGTTTCGGCTTGCCGCCCGAGATGTCGATGAATTTATCATTTACAACAAGGACCTCGAAAGCTGGATATGCGACACGACCAGTTTTGAGGGGCCAATCCATGCGATTCCCTTGTTTCTGCCTCTACCCGAGAATTGGGATAAAAGTGACTTGCCTGCTCGGTGTGCCGGTTCTATTTCCGAATTCCGCTCTCATAAAAAACGCGTTCTGACGGTCGGATTCTTTATCCCGTCCTATGGATTTTTGCACGTGGCAGAAGCCGTCAAGGCGCTGAGGCAAGAAACCGGCGAAGATATTGGGTTGCTAATTGCAGCGGGAGCGGGCATTGTCGATGAACGCTTTAAAGCCGAGGTTTTGAATGGACGGGATTGGATCAATGTCGTGTTTGAAGTTCCAAACACAGTGATCGGTGCTATCTACCGCCAAAGTGATCTTTTCGTTCGCGGATTTGCGCACGAGAGCTTTGGGCTCTCGCGCATCGAGGCCATGGCGTGCGGCATTCCTGTCGTAGCGACCAATGTCGGCGAGACAAGGGGCATGTTCCTGTATGAGTTCGGTGATATCGGGGGTCTTACAGGACTGATCCGCGCCGTTCTTGAGGGTGAGCACCCGGCGGATGCACAAATTTGGACTGTTCGGTTTCAACAGGAAGCCGAAAGTAATTTGGCGAGGTATCTAAAGGTTATAGTAGGGGAACCTCTGGGTAGCGATGTTTAAAAATAAGTCAATTATCTGCTTTGGCGGTGAAGACTGGTGGTATCACCACCCGCATTCAAAAAATCACCTGATGCGCCGATTTGCGCGTGCTGACAACAAAGTGATCTTTGTCAATTCGATATCGATGGGTCTGCCGCCGATCACGAGCAAAGACCTGCTACACAAGATAGGCCGCAAGCTAAAAAGTTACGCAAAACACACCGGTATCACTGATGAGGGTATCGCCGTTGTTTCGCCCGCGACGGTTCCATTTTACGGAAATGCTGTCGCGCGAAAGATCAATCAAAAGCTCCTTATAACGCAGATCGGTCGGCTCGCGAAAAGGAAGGGAATGACCGCCCCGATCCTCTGGATCGCGATCCCGACGGCTGCGCAGCTCATAGGCAAGATGAATGAATCGCTGGTTATCTACCAAGTTTCTGACAAATACGACGCAAACTCCGAAGACCACACGATTAATCCTGAAACGATCCGCCACCTTCACGAATTCGCCATCAAACACGCCGATATAGTGCTCTACTCGGGCCGCAAACTATTTGCCGAGGCCACGACTGGCCTCGAAAAATCGTATTTCCTCGAACAGGCCGTCGATTTCGAACACTGGTCGCGAGTCACGGATCTCACTCCCGCGGACGAGATTACGGACATACCGCGGCCACGCCTCGGCTATTTCGGGGCGATCGAGCCGTGGCTAATGGATTGCGAGTTAATAAAGCGTGCATCGGTTGAGCGGCCGGAATGGAACTGGATATTTATAGGAAACCTCGCACGCGGCACCGATCTTGCGGAGTTGCCAAATATTCATTTCTTTCCGCCTGTGCCGTACGATGACCTACCGCGTTATGCCGCCGGTTTTGATGTTTGCGTGCTGCCGTGGGAAACGGAACATGCTTTTACAAGTTACGGCTCGGCCATAAAGGTGAGGGAATATCTGGCCACCGGCAAACCGGTTGTGATCTCTCCGCTGCCGGAATATGAATCGATGGGTGACGTTCTTCGCATCGCCCATAGCCGCGATGAATTTATCCGCCTCGTGGAAGACGCTCTCAGCGTAACCGATCCCGAAAAGGCTCGCTTACGCCAAGTTGCGGTAAAAGATGGGACCTGGGACGCCCGCGCCGAGTGGGTAAGCAAACTTATAGAAGACTCTCTAGCTTCTAAGCAGCAATGGTCCGTTCGGCCTTTGGTTAACGATGCGGCGCCCTTGATGACGACGATTAGCGAACCGTTGGTCGAAACAAAAGCCCGACGCGTTTCCGCCTTTGTGCCCTGTCATAATCATGCGGCGTTCGTCGGGCAAACGTTGAGGTCGATCTTCGGGCAAAAACAATTTCCTGATGAATTATTAGTAATCGATGATGGTTCGGACGATGATTCTCAGAAGGTCATCGAAAATGCGTTAAAAGACTGCCCCTTCCCCTGCGAGCTTATCTCAAGGCCGAACAAAGGACTTTCAGCTACCCTCAACGAAGCTTTTGCAAAAACGAGCGGTGATTATTTCGCTTACCTTGGATCCGACGATCTGTGGCTGCCTGAGTTTTTGGCTGCCCGAGTCGAACTTCTCGAATCCCGGCCTGACGCTGTTCTTGCGCACGGCAATGCATATGTGATCGACGCCGATGGCCGCATATTTGAAAGTTCGGCAGACTGGCAAACTTATATCGATGACAACGCAAGACCTCTTCTTGACCGTGCTGTTGCACCTATAAGCTCAACGGTTTGTCATCGACGTTCCATTCTTGAAAAATTCAACTGGAACGAGGCATCGCGGCTTGAGGACTTCGAGATGTACCTTTATTTAAGCTATGAGGGCAAGTTTGCGTTCGATCCGCGCACACTCTCGTCGGCCAGAATGCACGGAACTAATGCAAGCCGCGATTCGGAATGGATGTTGGAGGAATGTCTGGCGGCACATCGTCGCGTCGCAAGCCGTTTAGGGTTGTCTGACCGCTATTTAGAGAACGTTCTGTCGAGAACAAGTTTGGAATACGCCCTTCTCTTCGCACGCAAAGGAAATAGCTCCAAAGCAATTTCTCTGATGGTTCGAAACTGGATTAAGGCGCCTGACATTGGCAAGCCGATAAAGGTATTAGGGCATTGTCTGCTGCCTGCGAGTTTAAAGAGGGCCAGGTACGAAAAGAACAAACAAAAGGCGGGCGAGCGATTCAAGGAAATGGCGTAGTCGCGCTCATAAGATAAATCGAACTTAGTCCGAAACTAGGATTAACGATTCGATGCTGCAACCAGATCGCTGATCGACCCATTGATAATTTCCTCAATTGCGTGCGGCGCGAATTTCGCCTCGATAAGCCGTTGTCCATTGTCCGCAAGGTGTTGCCACAGTTCCCGATCACGGTAGAGGCGGACGATCGCCTCAGCCAGATCGTGCGGCGTGTCGGCGATCATTGCTTCCTCCTCATGGCGAATTCCGAAATTTTTCGCTCCCAAGGACGTGGTGACTACGGGCAGACCGTTTGCCAGAGACTCACCAACCTTGCCATTGATGCCGGCGCCGAAACGAAGAGGTGCAACCATCAGCCGGCAACCTTTGAACAAAGGCTCTATATCCGGGACGTAACCTAAGACACGAATATTCCCGGACGAAAAAGCCTCAATATCCTGCGTCATACCGCTACCGACGATATTCAGCTTGACATCCGGCATTGTCAGCCATACCAACGGCATAATCTCCTCGGCGAGAAATTTGACCGAGTCGAAATTCGGTCTGTGGTGCATATTGCCCAGAAATAACAAACCTTCACGTTCGTCAAACGGCATGTCATGGTGGCGAACAGGATGGATCGTCGGGATAACAATCGACGGCGTTTCAGGAACAAGCTCGCTCATAATGCTCTGATCATCGGCCGAGGCGCACCATACACGGTCAGCCAGACGTGCCAAGCGTGTTTCAATGCGTTTATATCGCTTGGCCTCCTTCGCCAAGTGCTCATCGTTTGTCAATAAATGCTCGCGTTGAAGGCGGATAAAGTGAGCGTCAACCTGGTCAAAAATTATCTTCATTCGAGGATAACGGCGGAGTAGTAATGGAATAACGGCCTCCGCCACATCCGGTCGGCTCACAATCGCGACGGCGAAGTCTCTTTTCTGTAGAAATCGAAGGTATTCGGTGCCGGTCGTAGTTTCAACGCCGATCTTCCACAATTCTCTCTCATATTCCAGCCAATTCCCTTTACTAAGCGAAACGAAAACGGGACGGTATGTTTTAGCCAGTGATTTGAGAATCAACGCCATCCGTGCGCTACCGGCATCACGGTCCGGCGTCGGGACACGGTCGTCAATGATTAATAACGAAATTTGCCGCCTGTCAGCCGCCTTCTCGGCGTTGACAGGGTTGTCAGCCATATGATCTGTATCCAGAACGCTACGCCACTTCTCTTGAAATTTGGCATGGTTAGTGACTTGGCTTTGCTTGAGGCCGGAGCGTACGTCGGTTCCGGCCGTTACTCCCTCGTAATGAAATAGTCTGGAGGCCGGTTGGTAGACAACCTTGTACCCCAACGCGCGAACGCCCATACAAAGGTCCGCGTCCTCATAATATGCGGGGAAATAACGGGCGTCGTAGCCGCCGATTTGATCGAATAACTCTTTACGAATAAGCAGGGATGCAGCCGAGCAATAGTCAACCTCCCGCGCGAAATTCAGCCTATGGTCATCCGGCGACTTGCCCCAGCCATAATGAAACGCCTCGCCCGAGCGCCATACGATTGCTCCCGCCTCTTGCACGCGTCCATCAGGGTATAGAAACATCGAACCGACCGCCCCGATCTGAGCATTGTCCTCGATAGTCTTTTCCAGTTCGTCCAGCCAGCCAGGAAGCACGCACGTATCATTGTTAAGGAATACGAGATAACGTCCTCTTGCGACGGCCGCTCCTCTATTACAGGTTTCCCCAAAACCCCTGTTCTCTTCATTGTTAACAACGCGAAAATAATTCCCGAGGACGGAGAGCAACTCGTCCGTCTCATCGGTGGAGGCGTCGTTGACGATAATTACCTCGGTTGTCCGAAAGTCCACTTCTCGCAGAAGTGATCGCAGGCACTGGAAAGTAAACTCAGCATTGTTGAAAGCCGGAATGACTATCGACGTCCTTATTTCCAGGTTCTCCGAAGGCGTTCCGCCGCTGCCATTATCTAGCAAGTCCTTCAGCAAAAATAAATCATGCACGCCGAAAGGCGGCACCGAACTCGGCGATGGCTTTGCTTTTAGATCCCAAGCCCTATGCCAGTCGAGTCCCTGCTCGATCGCCCGTTCGCGTAGGCTTTCCGCAAGACGGTAACCATAGGCGGCCGTTCGTACAACGCTTCTTACCGAGCCGACGAACAGACGTTTTGCAAAAAGCTTCTGCGTGGGTAACAGGGCTTGTTTGATCTTCCGTTTTAGAACAGAAAACATAATTCGCTCTCAATTTCTCTGGCGACTGTTCGTGGTCGGTTCTGATCTACACAGATATAACGGCAAACCGGCAACCAAGTGGATTTTACAGAACGTCTGACATATTCGCCATTGAGTCCATTAACCTTTTAAGAACCATAGAGTTGTTCTCTATATTGATAGCGGACGCTACAGCGGATAGAATTTACACCGGAGCGTGTTGCCCTACACATTAAAAGACCGCATGAATAAACGAGCCCTAATAACAGGAATCTCGGGACAAGACGGAAGCTACCTCGCAGAGCTGTTACTTGAAAAAGGTTACGAGGTTCACGGAATTGTCCGGCGCGTGGCGATTGAAGACCCCGAAGCGAGGCTTGCTCGGATCGTACATCTGTTGAATAAGATTGTGCTGCATCCCGCCAGTATTGAGAGCTATGCGAGTATTTTTAACATAATCAGCCGGATCGAATTCGACGAGTGCTATCATTTGGCGGCGCAGAGTTTTGTTTCCGAAAGCTTTTCGGACGGCTTTTCCACGATGAACATTAATATAAACGGCACTCACTATGTGCTGGACGCCCTGCGCGAGTTGCGTCCGATGTGCCGCTTTTACTTTGCCGGTACAAGCGAGATGTTTGGTAAGGCCGAGGAAACCCCACAGACGGAAATGACGAGGTTTCACCCCCGGTCGCCTTACGGCATTAGTAAGGCGGCTGGTTTTGATCTGACGCGAAATTACCGTGAGGCTTATGGGATGTTCTGTGCGACCGGAATTCTTTTTAACCACGAAAGCCCGCGACGCGGGTATGAATTTGTTTCACGAAAGATCTCGGTCGGGGCTGCGCGCATTAAGCTCGGCTTGTCGAATGAACTCCGCCTTGGGAACCTCGATGCACGGAGGGATTGGGGACATGCGGCGGATTATGTGCGGGCGATGTATCTCATTCTGCAGCAGCCTGAGCCTGATGATTTTGTTATCGCCACGGGCCAATCCCACTCGGTGCGAGAATTCTGTGAATTGGCGTTTAATGAGATTGGGCTTGATTATCGTGATTATGTTGTCGAGGACGAGAGCTTTTATCGGCCCGCTGAAGTCGATCGTCTGGTCGGCGATTCCACCAAGGCCACGGACAAGCTCGGCTGGACGGTTGAAAGATCGCTGGGTGATTTGGTCGTAGAGATGGTCCGGTCCGATCTAGCGGTTCTTTCGACAAATGCCGGCTTATAAGAAATAGATGACTTCACTACACGCGGAAACTGAAAGAGACCGTACGGTTAGATACATCCGGCCGGGACGGTCCCGTCTCAACCTCGATCTAAAGGAGTTCTGGCAGGCTCGCGAGTTGCTTTATTTTCTAACGTGGCGCGACATCAAGGTGCGCTATAAACAAACGACGGTGGGGGTGTTGTGGGTGTTTCTACAGCCCATCGTGTCGACGCTGATTCTCACGGCGATATTCAGCAACTTTGCCCGATTTGACACAACGCCGATACCGTATTCACAGTTCGTGCTCAGCGGTATCGTCATTTGGCTGTTTGTTTACACAGCGATCACAATGACCAACAACAGCTTTGTCAGTAACGCGAACCTCGTCACAAAGGTCTATTTTCCGCGTTTGATCGTACCGCTTTCATCGACCCTCGCGTGTTTTTTCGATCTGTTGTTCAGCCTTTTGATCCTGGCTGCATTAATGGTTTATTTCGGTACCGCGGTTTCGTGGCGTCTCGTCCTTACACCGCTTTTTATCGTTATGGCGTTTATTCAAACGGCGGCATTCGGCATTTTGTTCTCGGCCGTGACGATACGCTTTCGCGATGTAAAATTCACTTTGCCGTTCTTTCTGCAGGTCTGGATGCTTGCATCGCCTGTCTTTTATCCGAGCACGCTATTACCTGAAAAATGGCGTCTGCTGTTCGCCATTAATCCGCTGACCGGGGTGATCGAGGGATTTCGCGCGTCTCTTTTCGGCACACCTTTCGATTGGCCGGCGATCGGCATTTCCTGCATTTCAATGCTAGTGATCCTGGCCGGTGCACTTTTCGTATTCCGGCAGATGGAGGATGATTTCGCGGATATGATCTAATCGTGATGACAACGATCGAAGTAAAAAATCTATCCAAGCATTATTTCATTGGCGACGCCATGGCAACCTCACTGCGCGATTGGGTCACCCGATTTATCGAGCGCCGAGGACGATCTTCTAAGACGAACGAACTCTGGGCGCTCAAGGACATAAACTTCGAAATTTCCGAGGGAGAATCTCTCGGCATTATTGGAGATAACGGCGCAGGCAAATCGACGTTGCTTAAGATACTATCGCGGATCACGAAACCGACAGGCGGCTCGGCGACTATTCGTGGACGGGTCGGTAGTCTTCTGGAAATCGGCACCGGATTTCACGATGAACTGTCGGGACGCGAGAATATATATTTGAACGGGGCGATACTCGGAATGCGGCGGTTCGAGATCGATAGAAAGTTTGACGAGATCGTGGCATTTTCGGAGATCGAGAGGTTCCTCGATACCCCGGTAAAGCACTATTCGAGCGGTATGTACATGCGTCTTGCATTTTCGGTCGCCGCGCATCTTCAACCTGAGATCTTGATCGTTGACGAAGTGCTGGCAGTCGGGGACGTCGGATTTCAACGCAAATGCTTGAAAAAGATGCGCGATATAGGCGAGTCGGGCCGCACCGTTCTATTTGTTTCGCATGATATGCAGGCGATAACACGGCTCTGCTCGCGCGTGGTCTGGCTCAGGAACGGCATTATCGAGCGTGACGGCGACGCGAAGCAGATCATCGGCGAATACCTGCATTCCCAATTAAAAGTAGTGGCGGAGAAACGATGGGGTGATGACGAAGATCCGCCGGGCAATGAGATCGCCAGGCTCCTTAGCCTAAGAGTCTGCGACGAAACTGGAACCACGGGGTCAATGATCGATATCAGAACACCGGTTGTCGTCGAGATGACCTACGAGGTTTTGACAGGCGGCAAGGTTTTGGTCCCGAGTATGCAGTTTTTTAATGGACGCGGAACCTGTATTTTTGTCTCTCACGATTGGAACAGTGGATGGCGGACACGTGAGCGACCCGCGGGTATTTACACGTCTGCGATTCGGATACCGGGCAATTTCTTTGCTGAGGGCCCGATCTATGCCGGTGCGGCTCTTACAACATACAATCCCGACGAACAGCATTTTTTCGAGCGCGACGCCGTTACTTTTAACGTGTTTGACAGTCTTGACGGCGATTCTGCAAGAGGTGACCAAGCCGGTGAGATCCCCGGCATCGTCCGCCCGGTCTTTGACTGGACGACATCAAAGCCTTAATCACACAGCCACATTTTGTTTTCCAATGACCATTGGACCACTTGCTCCAACCGCTCACGCAGCGAAACCTGCGGCTCCCAGCCTAACTCACGAAGGTAATCGCCGGAGAGGGCATATCGCAGATCATGACCCGGCCGGGCTGAGTGAAAATCCACGAGTTCATAATTCAATGGCTTTCCCTGAGCGTCGGCAATTATCTGGGCAACCTCGAGATTGTTGACCTCTTCCTTTCCGACCAGATTAAACTTTGGGCAATGGGCTCCGCCAAAATCGTCCGGCAGTTTAAAGTCCTTTAGATTTGCAACAAATAGCAGCCCTTCGGCGACGTCTTTGGCGTGAATATAATGACGGCTGCCGGGAATTGTCCTCGAGCTGTCAGCGTGAATACTGATCTTTTCGCCGTCACGAACACGCTTGATACACATCGGGATATATTTTTCCGGATGCTGGCGCTCACCAAAAACGTTCATTGTATGCGTGATATAGATTGGCATTTTGTAGGTATTCTGCCATGCGACGCAGAGCTCCTCTGCACCCGCCTTTGTTGCACTATACGGGTTCGACGAATTATACCGGTCGCGCTCACGGTAAAACACGCCGGGAGGTGCCGGCCCGAAAACCTCGTCCGTGCTGAAATTTATAAACAGTTCGAGATTATCGAGCGTCCTGGCGTATTCCAAAATATTGGCCGTCCCGAGCACATTATCGAGCACGAATTCGATCGGATATGTGATCGACCGGTCAACATGGCTGCCCGCCGCCAGATGGTAAATTTGATCTACACGTCCTATCAGATCGCAAGTGAGCGGGCTGATCTCGGCCTTAAGATCATGAAAGACGATCGAAACCCGCTTTTTTACCTTTGGATCAACATCCTCAAGAATCTGGGCGAGACGGTTAAGATTGCCCGAAAAATCAAGCCGGTCGAGAGACACTATTTCCCAATCTGTGTGCGCCAACAGATGGGCAATGAGATGGTGCGCGATAAATCCGCCACCGCCGGTTATCAATACTCGTTTTGACATAAATCTGAGGTTACTATATTTCACTCACTTAGAGAAAATATGCCATTTGAGCTGGACGCTCCTTAAACTTCACGCACTTGGCAAAAGAAACTAGGACGTGAGCTAAAACGCGGTGATATAATTTTTGTTATCCAAAAAAGGAGGACGAGTTTATGTCAGCAACATCAACGGCCCCAACCGGGCGAAAGTATATTGACTGCAGCGAATTTCCAAGCGAAAGTAATTGTACTCTGAAGATCTCAGGCACGGAAGACGAGGTCCTGCCCGTCGCCGCACAGCACGCGGCCGCGGTTCACGGGCACGAGGACACGCCCGAGATGCGGGACGAGATCAGGCGATTGCTCAAGGACGAGTAAGTCTAAAGTGAAAGTAAATGGAAAGCGGAATATTAAAAGAAAGGCCCCGGCGAACCGGAGCCTTTTCTGCTTACTGTTGATCGTTCAGCCTCCGATCGTATTTTGAAACACACTGCCGATCAAAAGGCTGACCAGATCAACATTACGATTGTCTTGATACGGATCGGATCCGCGCTGGTTGTAAAGGGCGTCGTTGTATCCAAGCTCGTAGCCGTCGCTCAGACATCGGCGATTTTCGCCGAGACTATTTGAATACGAAGCATAATTGGTATCCCCGTAAGCATAAGGGTCCGAGTAATAACGGTCGCCGTAGCCGGCGCGTCTCGCATTGAGGCCTTCGTTGTAGCCCTGATCGTAACCGAGTGCTAGCAGCTTGCTAAATAGCTGCTGCATAAAGCCTCCGCCTGAATTCGAGGTAGTATAATACGACGGCTGTTGGTCGTAATAATAATTGTCCGAATAATACGGATCATCATTATATTGCGGGTCGTAAACGTATCCGTAAGGCTGGTAATTGACATAATACGGTACGGCCGCATAGCTCTGGTATTGCGGATAGCCGTTGTAATAATTACCGTTGTAGTTCGCCGAATAATACGGTGCACCATAATAGACCGGCTGATACTGCGAGTAATAATAGTCGTTATTGCCGGCGTTAGAACCCAATA
>Ga0209798_10000293_pt1 | contig 29363 bp, 28 predicted proteins | sample DOMMetBare3Fresh_FD_187475 | JGI IMG/M metagenome (GOLD analysis project Ga0209798, IMG submission 187475) | Wetland sediment microbial communities from St. Louis River estuary, USA, under dissolved organic matter induced mercury methylation -... | ecosystem: Environmental > Aquatic >... | reverse complement strand
GCGACCGCAGCCAGGACCGGCTCCCCCGCGGCGACCAGGCCGAGGGCATCGTGCAGCAGCGCCCGGCCGTGACCCCGGCCGCGGCCCCCGGACGGGACCTCGAAGGACAGCTCCGCAAGACCGCCGAGGCCGCGCGAGACGGTGACGAGCCCGCGCTCGTCGCCGTGCACGTGGACGTCGACCCGCCAGCCGCGCGCGTACGCGACGCGTGGGTGGTCGGCGAGGTCCGGCCGTTCGGGCAGACCGGTCCGGCCGGTCCCGCGGGCGACGAGGAGCGCGTCGAGCACGTCGCACTCGCCGTCCGGTCCCGCGAGCGCCGCCATGACGGGAGCGGACGTCGCGCCCGCGTAGCCGTCGGCGCCTGCCGCGAGCAGGGCTGCCCGCGACAGGGTCGTCGCGGCGACCGCGTGCGCGGTGAACGAGACCATGGCCTCGACGCGCGGCAGGTAGGGCGGCACGACGTCGACCGAGCCGTCGGGCGCCGGGAAGCGCCCGTCGGCCGCCGCGCGCAGCACGTCACCCAGACCGTGCACGTGCCGCTGCCCCATCGGCACACCCTCGCACCGCGACCGCCGGACGGCGAGTGCCTCAGCCGTAGGTACGGAAGCCGCGCCCCGTCTTGCGGCCGAGGTAGCCCGCGGTGACGAGGTGCTCCAGGAGCGGCGTCGGCGCCCATCCGCGCTCGCGGAACTCGAGGTACAGCGTCCGCTGAATCGCCAGGGACACGTCGAGGCCGACGACGTCGAGCAGCTCGAACGGCCCCATCGGGTAGCCGCAGCCGGCCTTCATCGCCAGGTCGATGTCGTCGGCGGTCGCATAGTTCTCCGACAGCATCCGGACTGCGTCGTTGAGGTAGGGGAACAGCAGCGCGTTGACGATGAAGCCCGCCCGGTCGCCGCAGCTCACCGGGTGCTTGCCGATCCGGCGGGACACGTCCACGGCGGTCGCCGCGACGTCGGGCGCCGTCGCCACCGTGTGGACGACCTCGACGAGCCGCATGACCGGGGCCGGGTTGAAGAAGTGCAGGCCCACGACGTCGGCCGGTCGGGCCGTCGCGGCGGCGCACTCGATGACGGGCAGCGAGGAGGTCGTCGTCGCGAGCACGGCGCCCGGCCGGCAGGTCCGGTCGAGCCGCGCGAAGAGGGCCCGCTTGACGGCCAGGTCCTCGACGACCGCCTCGACGACGAGGTCGACGTCCGCGAGGTCGTCGAGCGACGTCGTCCCGCGGACCCGGCCCAGCGCCGTGGTGCGCGCCTCGTCGGTGAGCTTGCCGCGCTGGACGCCCTTCTCGAGGCTCCTGGCGAGGGCCGCCGTCACCTTCGCGACCTTGTCGTCGCCCCGTGCGACGTAGACGACGTCGTAGCCGCCCTTCGCGAACACCTCGACGATGCCCGTCGCCATCGTCCCCGAGCCGACGACCCCGACCGTGCGGACCGGGCGGACCGCGGTGTCGGTCGCACCGGCGACCGGGGTCAGGTCGTCGGCGACGACGGTCGACGAACCCGCCGCGGCGTACGTGTAGAAGCCGCGGCCACTCTTGCGGCCGAGCAGCCCCGCGGTGATCATCTGCTTGAGGATCGGCGTCGGGGCGTGCAGCCGGTCGCGACCGCCCTGCCGGTACATCGTGTCGAGGATCTCGTAGGCCGTGTCGAGGCCGATGAGGTCCATGAGCGCGAGCGGGCCCATCGGCAGCCCGCAGCCGAGCTGCATGGCGGCGTCGATGTCCTCGCGGCTCGCGTACCGCTGCTCGTACATCGAGACCGCGTGGTTGAGGTAGCCGAACAGCAGTGCGTTGGCGATGAAGCCGGCCTTGTCGCCGACGACGACCGGCTCCTTGCCGAGGGTGCGGGCGAGGGCGACGACGGAGTCGACGACGCCCGGATCGGTGACGACGGTCCGGACCACCTCGACGAACTTCTGCACCTGCGCCGGGTTGAAGAAGTGCAGCCCCACCACTCGGCGAGGGTTCGCCGTCGAGACCGAGATCTCGGTGACCGACAGGCTCGAGGTGTTCGTCGCGAGGATCGCGTCGGGTCCGCAGATCGTGTCCAGCTTGCCGAAGATCTCGCGCTTGAGGTCGAGCCGCTCCGGGACGGCCTCGATGACGAGGGCCGCGGGCGCGACGTCCTCGAGGCTGGTCGAGTAGGAGATCCGCGCGAGCAGCGCGGCGTGCTCGTCGGCGGTGAGCTTGCCGCGGGCCACGGCCCGCCCGGTCGAGGCGGCCACCGCGTCCCGGCCGCGGGCCAGGGTGGCTTGCGACGCCTCGACGGCGATGACGGTCAACCCGTTGCGCGCCAGCACCTCGGCGATCCCCGCACCCATGGTGCCGAGCCCGACGACGGCGACGGTGCGGATCTCGCGCGACATGCTGGGTCCCTCCTCGACCTCGCCGAACCCGGCGGCCGTCTCGCAGTCTGGCACCGGCCGGAGCCCGGCGGGCCGCGCACAATGCGGCGCACGCCACACCAGGACGGGGTGCCCTGCCGGCGGCCCTCCTGCCGGCGGCCCTCCCGACGGCGGCCGACTAGGCTTCCGCAGGTGCGCCTCGTCATCGCCCGTTGCTCGGTGGACTACGCCGGTCGGCTCAGCGCCCGTCTGCCGCTCGCGACCCGGCTCCTGGTCGTCAAGGCCGACGGCTCGGTGCTGGTGCACTCCGACGGCGGCTCGTACAAGCCGCTGAACTGGATGAGCCCGCCGGCGAAGCTGACCGTCGAGCAGCCGGACGCCGACGCCGAGGCCGCGGGGATCGAGCAGGTCTGGACAGTCCAGCACGGCAAGACCGACGACCGGCTCGTCGTGCACGTGTACGAGGTGCTGCACGACTCCTCGCACGAGCTCGGCGTCGACCCGGGCCTCGTCAAAGACGGCGTCGAGGCCCACCTCCAGGAGCTGCTCGCCGAGCACGTCCACACCTTCGGCGACGGCTACAGCCTGGTGCGCCGCGAGTACATGACGGCGATCGGCCCCGTCGACCTGCTCCTGCGCGACGCGAACGGCGCCTGCGTCGCCGTCGAGGTCAAGCGCCGCGGCGAGATCGACGGCGTCGAGCAGCTGACCCGCTACCTCGAGCTGCTCAACCGCGACCCGCTCCTGGCCCCGGTCGCCGGCGTCTTCGCCGCGCAGGAGATCAAACCGCAGGCCCGGGTGCTCGCGACCGACCGCGGCATCCGCTGCCTCACCGTCGACTACGACACGCTGCGCGGGCATGACACGTCCGAGCACCGGCTCTTCTGACGGCGTCGGCCGGCCCGGCACCGGCGACCGGTCCGGCACCGGGACGCCGTCCGGTCGCCGACACCGTGAGCCGGGGGAACCGGACCCGGCCGGCCGACGTCGCAGCAGCGGACAGGTGCCCGACCGCCGACGCGGTCCCGACGAGAGGCTCACCGACGTGCCCGCTCCCCGCTCCCGGCGCTGCGCCGGACTCGCCGTCCTCGCCGTCACCGCCGCGCTCACGATGACGCTGACGGCCTGCGGCTCGGGCGGCGACGACGTCCGGACCGTCCCGGGCGGCGCCGGGACCGACCGTTCGACGGGTGCCGGGGTCGACGGCGACTGGACGCTCGTCGCCGGCAGAGGCACCGGCGGCCCCTTGCGGCTCGTCGACGGCCGACCGGTGACGCTCACGGTGCGGGGCCGCGACGTGGGCGGCCGGTCCGCGTGCAACTCCTACAGCGGCACCGCGACCCGTGACGGGGACGGCTTCGTCCCGGGCGCGCTCGCCGTCACCGAGATGGCGTGCGTCGACGCCGGCGTCATGGCCCTCGAGTCCGGCTACCTCGACGCGCTCGCCCGGGTCACCAGGGTGTCGGTCGCGGGAGACCGGCTCGTCCTCCACGGCGCCGGCGTCGAGCTGACCTTCGCCCGCCGGCCCCCCGTCCCGGACCTCGCGGTCGAGGGCGTCCGGTGGAACCTCGACACCCTCGTCGAGGGCGAGAGTGCCTCGACGACCCTGGGCGCTGCGTTCCTGCGGCTCGACGGGGCCGGCGGCCTGACGGGCAACGGCGGGTGCCGCGACCTGGTCGGCAGGTACCGGCTCGAGGGCGGCACGCTGACGGTGAGCGGCCTGCGCCTCGTCGAACCTGCCGCCGCCGACTGCGGGGCCGACCCTGCGGCCCAGGACGACCGTGTCACGGCGGTCCTCGGTGCACCGATGAGGGTCGAGGTGGCCGGCAGGCGGCTCACCCTGACGGCCGGCTCCCTCGGGCTGGGGTTCTCCGCGGCGACGGGCGACTGACGAGGACACCTGTGACGGTGCACCATGTGAGCGTGCAGCGTGTCGTCGTCGTCGGAGCCGGTGTCGTCGGGCTCACGTGCGCGGTGCGGCTGGCCGAGGCCGGCCACCAGGTCGACGTCCTCGCTCGTGACCTGCCGCCCGAGACGACGTCCGCCGTCGCCGGCGGCCTGTGGCTGCCCTACCTCGCCGAGCCCGTCGAGGACGTCGTCCGCTGGGCCCGCGCCTCGCACGCCGAGCTCACGGGCCTCGCGGACGACGACCGGACGGGGGTGCGGGTGATGCCCGGTCACGTGCTGCGCCGGGACGCCGCCCCCGGGCCGGCCTGGGCTGCAGCCGTCCGGGACGTCGTCGACGTCGCGCCCGTCACGGCCCCGGCCGGGTACGCCCGGGCCTGGGCCATGTCGGTCCCGCTCGTCGACACCGGCCGCTACCTGCCCTACCTCGCCGACCGGCTCCGCGCGGCCGGCGGCACCCTGACCCGGCTGCCGCTGCCCGCGCTGCCGCAGCGCGGGCTCGTCGTCAACTGCACAGGGCTCGCCGCCCGCGCGCTCGTCCCGGACCCGACGGTGCACTCGGTCGCCGGGCAGGTCGTGGTCCTCGACGACCCCGGCCTGCCGCAGTGGTGGTGCGACGAGGAGGGCGAGCCCGGGGCCGGCTCCCGGGGCGGCGAGCTGACGTACGTGCTCCCCCGCGGCCGCGACGTCGTCGTCGGCGGCACGGCGCAGGACGGCGTGTGGGACACCACACCCGACCCGGCGACGGCCGAGCGGATCCTCGCGCGGGCCACCGCGCTCGTGCCCGAGCTCGCCGCGCTGCGGGTCCGCAGCCACCGGGTGGGCCTGCGGCCGGCCCGCCCGCAGGTCCGGCTCGAGGTGGAGCCGCGGCGGGACGACGACGGCCGGCCGGCTCCGGTCGTGCACTGCTACGGGCACGGCGGCAGCGGGGTCGCGATGTCGTGGGGCTGCGCCGACGACGTCCTGGGGCTTGTGGCGCAGATCGGCGACCTGAGCACGGTTGCTCACGCAACGTAGAACCTCGGGCGAGCTCACCGCGTGTGCCTTGCTATCTCCGTCACCGTCCGTCTAGGTTGCGGGGTGCCGAAGAACGGCACAACGCACTGACCCGTGCGCCTGCGGGACTGGGAGCGGCATGGCCGACGCGGCACCGTCGAGCAGAAGTGGCGCCGACCGCCGGGACAGCCCGGCGCCCCCTCTGCTCTCCGGCCGTCCCGGCGTCCCGACCCTGCCGACCGGCGAGCTCCCCCTCGGCGCTGCGCCGGCCGTCAGTCCCATGAGCGGTGCGATCGGCCCGCTCGACACCGCGACGCTCGCCGCCCTGGCCACCGGCCCGCTGCCGCAGGCGGACGCGGGGGCCGCCGTAGCACCTGCGCCGCGTTCGCGCCGGGAGGCGCGCGAGGCGGAGAGCCGCAGCCGGCAGGGCCGAGCCCCGGGCCCCGTCCCGCCGGCCGCGCCACCCACCGCTGCGAGCTCCGCGCCGACGCTGCCGCGGCGGCGCACGATCGCGGCAGCCGCCGGCGCGGCCGTCCTCGGTGGTGGTCTCGCGGCGCTCGTCCACGACCGGTTGGCCGCCGCGGCCCGGCTCGACGCCGCGATGAGCGCGCCACCGACCGACCTGCGCAACCGAGCCGCCGGCGCCGTGTCCCGGGCCGGCGCACGGACGCCCGCCAAGGCCCCGACGCTCGCCCCGGGCACGCCGTCCGGGCTGCTCGCGCTACCCGCCGACCTCGACGTCGAGCACACGCTGCGCCGCTTCACCTACGGTGCGACCCCCGCGCTGCGCGCCGAGATCGACAAGGCCGGTGTCGCGTCGTGGCTCGGTGCCCAGCTCCAGCCGTCGACGGTGCCGGACCCCGAGGGCGACGCCCTCGTCCGCCGCTTCCCGCGGCTCGGCTGGTCGGTCGTCGAGACGGTCGCGAAGATCGAGTACAAGGACCAGTGGGCGGTCATGATGGACCTCGCCGCCGCTCACGTCGGCCGGGCCATGTGGAGCAGGCGCCAGCTGCGGGAGGTCATGGTCGACTTCTGGTCCAACCACCTCAACGTCACCAACCCGAGCGACGGCGTCTGGCACAGCCGGCACCGCTTCGACGCCGACGTCATCCGTCGGCACGCGTTCGGCCGTTTCGAGGACATGCTGGTCGCCAGCGCCTTCCACCCGGCGATGCTCGCCTACCTCGACGCGTACAACTCCACCGGCGACGCACCGAACGAGAACTACGCGCGCGAGCTCCTCGAGCTGCACACGGTCGGTGTCGACGGCGGCTACGGCGAGCTGGACATCAAGCAGGCCGCGCTGCTCGTCACGGGCTGGACGCTGGACGACGGCAAGGTCGGCTACGACCCGGGCCGGCACCACGCGGGGCGGGTCGAGGTCATGGGCTGGAGCCACCCGAACCCGACGCGACGGGGCGGCAAGGAGGCGGTGACCTCGCTGCTGAAGTACCTGGCGAACCACCGCGCCACCGCCCGGCACGTCGCACGCAAGCTCGCCGTCCGGTTCGTCTCCGACGCCCCGCCCGCCGACCTCGTCGAGCGGCTCGCGACGGTCTACCTGCAGCAGAAGACGGCGATCAAGCCCGTCCTCGTGGCCCTGATCGCGTCGCCGGAGTTCGCGGCCTCCCAGGGCGAGAAGATGCGGCGGCCGTTCGAGGCCGTCGTCGCCGCGGCGCGCGCCGTCGGGGTGCGGACAGGCGAGGACACCAAGGGCCTCATGGACCTGTACTGGATGCTCGAAGGCATGGGCCACAAACCGCTCGCGTGGCCGATGCCGAACGGCTACCCGGACGTCGCAGCCACGTGGCAGTCGCCGGCGACCGCGCTCAACCAGGTCAACGTCATAACCGCGATCGTCCACGGCTGGTGGCCGCGGGCGCTCGGGCTGCCGAAGATGTCCGCGGTCTTCCCGAACGGCCCGACGTCGCGGCAGGGTGCCGTCGACGCCGTCGCGCGCCGGATCTTCGGCCGCGCCGCCACCCGCCGCGAGGTCGAGGCGCTCGACAAGCTCCTGGCGTCGGCGCCCACGATGCCGCGCCGGTTCGGCCGCGGCACCTGGGAGCAGGAGGAGACCCTCGCCCTGGCGATGACGCTGCTGCTCAACTCTCCCGCGCACCTCGTCCGCTGACCGCACCGCCGACGCGAAGGTTCTGCGATGACCCCCAACGGCCTACCGTCCGTCCCGGTCCCGCCGTGCGGCTGCCCGGACTACGAGTCGTCGTCGGTCTCCCGCCGCCACCTGATGAGGCTCGCCGCGGCAGCTGGCCTCGTCACCGCGACGACCCTGTCGGACGCCCGGGTCGCCTTCGCCGCACCGGCGGCGACGTCCGGTGACGTCCTCGTCGTCCTCAGCCTGCGCGGCGGCTTCGACGGGCTCTCCGCCGTCGCCCCGATCGGCGACCCGGGGTACGCGCGAGCGCGGCCCGGGATCGCTGTCCCGGCCGCGAAGGCGAAGAAGGTCGACGCGACGTTCGGGCTGCACCCCGCGCTCGCGCCGCTGTTCCCGCTGTGGGACGACGGGACGCTCGCGGCCGTCCATGCGGTCGGTCAGAAGGACCCGACCCGCTCGCACTTCGAGGCGATGGCGGAGATGGAGCGCGCCGCACCCGGCACGTCGCTGCGCGACGGCTGGATCGACCGGACCGTCGGCCTGTCGGCGGCCGCGGGCGCGTTCACCGCGGCGCAGGTCGGCTCACCGGCCCTCCCGTCGTCGCTGTTCGGCGACGCGCCGAAGATGGCGATCGGGTCGCTGGCCGGGCTCAAGGTCGACGTCGACCCCAAGCTCGTGCCGATGAGCGCGTGGCGCAATGCCTTCGACCACCTGCACGCGGGCACGCGAGCCGAGATCCGCGACCCGCTGCACAACGCGATGGACGCCGTCAGCCGGGTCCAGGCACTCCCCGAGGCCGGCGACGTCGGAGCGCTCGGCTACCCGGACAACCAGCTCGGCAACGCCTTCCACGACGTCGCCCGGCTCGTGCGGGCCGACCTGGGCCTGCGGTACGCGACGGTCGACTACGGCAACTGGGACATGCACGAGAACGTCGGCGGTGTCGACGGCGGCTGGATGACGAACCAGCTCGGCGACCTCGCGACGACGCTCGCGGCGTTCGCGGCCGAGCTCGGCCCGGAGCTGGGCCGGGTCACCGTCGTGACGCTGTCGGAGTTCGGCCGCCGGGTCGAGCAGAACGGCTCGTACGGCCTCGACCACGGCCACGGCAACGCCGTGCTCCTGCTGGGCGGCGGGGTCCGGGGCGGCAGGGTCTACGGCCGCTGGCCGGGGCTCTCGCCCGCGAACCTCGACGCCGGCGACCTCGCCGCGACGACCGACTACCGCGACGTGATCGGTGAGATCCTCACCAAGCGCTGCGGGGTCGGCTCGCTGACGAAGGTCTTCCCGGGACTGGCGCACCGCCCGCTGGGGCTCGCGGCCGCCACGGCCTGACCCACGGCACGCGAGGGCCGGGCCCGGCGGCGGACGGCGGGTGCGCACGGCCGGCTCGTTCCGGGAGCCGGGTGCGAGGATGCCCGGGTGAGCGATGTCGACTTCGACCTGAGCGACGAGGAGCTGCGCGCCGCGGCGTCCGTCAAGTGGACGTACTGCCCGCCGGACGTGCTGCCGGCCTGGGTCGCGGAGATGGACGTGCGGCCCTGCCCCGCCGTGCTGGACGCGGTCCGGGCTGCGGTCGACCGGGGCACCTTCGGCTACCCCGCCTTCGACCGGGACACCGGCCTCCGCGAGGCGACCACCGCGTTCCTGCGCCGCCGCTTCGGCTGGGCCGTCGACCCGGGCTCGGTCTTCTCCTGCGGCGACGTGATGGCCGGTGTCCGGCTCGTCCTCGAGACGCTCTGCGCCGATGCGCCCGTCGTCGTCCCGACGCCGACGTACCCGCCGTTCCTCGACGTCGTGCCGATCGCCGGCCGGACCGTCGTCCAGGTGCCGTGCACGATCGGCGACCCCGGCCGCGGGCCCGCGCTCGACCTCGACGGGATCGACGCCGCGCTCGCCGCCGGCGCCCGGACCGTCCTGCTCGCGCAGCCGCACAACCCGCTCGGCCGAGCGTTCACCGCGGTCGAGCTCGCCGGTCTGCGCGACGTCGTCGTCCGGCACGGCGCCCGCGTCGTCAGCGACGAGATCCACGCACCGCTCGTCCTGCCCGGCGCCGTCCACACGCCGTACGCGAGCATCGAGGGCACTGCCGACCACGTGACGACGGTCGTCGCCGCCTCGAAGGCCTGGAACATCCCCGGGCTCAAGTGCGCCCAGATCGTCGGGGGCAACGCCGCCGACCTCACGGCGCTGACCGGGGTGGCGCACGTCGCCAACCATGGGACGTCCCCGCTCGGCGTCGTCGCGTCGGTCGCGGCGTACACCGAGGGCGGGGCCTGGCTCGAGGGCGTCCTGGAGCACCTCGCCGCGCAGCGCGACCTGTTCGGCGCGCTCGTCGCGACGCACCTGCCGCTGGCGGTGTGGCGTCCGATGGAGGCGACCTACCTGGCCTGGGTCGACGCCCGGGCGTACCGGCTGCCCGACCCCGCGGCCGCGGCGCTGGCCCGGGGCAGGGTCTGCGTCAACCCGGGACGGGACTTCGGCACCGGCTACGACGGTTTCGTCCGGGTCAACCTCGCGACGTCGGCGGGCCGCCTGACCGAGGCCGTCGAGCGGCTCGCGACGGCGTGGCAGACACCCGCCTGAGCCGGGCGCACCGTGACCGCCGCGCCCGGTCCGCGGCGGCCGCTGCGCCGAACGGGTGAAGATCGGCTGCAGTCCGTACGTCCGGCCACCCGGTCGGCCGATCACTCGCGCATGACCATGACCCAGGACGACGACGTCCGGATCGAGGACCACCGGGTCCGGGCGGAGGTGCGGCGGCTCGGCTTCTTCGCCGCCCTCGACAGCCTCACCTGGCACGCCCGGTCTCGGGTGACCACGCACCTCGCGGACGTCCGGGCGACCTCGTCGCCCGCGGCGTACGTCGGGTGGCTGCGACGGGCCGGGACGGCGTGGGCGGCCGTCCCGTTGCCGGTGGGCCGGGCCGCGGCGTCCGCATGGCCTGTGGCGGCCGTCGACCCGACGTGCACCGGCGTCCGAGCGCTGCTCACCGCCGACCTGCGAGACCACGCGCCGGCGACCCGCCCCGGCCTGGTACCGACGCCGTCGGTACCAGCCGACGACGTCCGGTGCGCGGCCGCGGCCTACGTCGTCGTCGCGACGGCGCACGCGGTCGCCCCGCTCGCGGCGCCTGCCGGCACCCTGACCGGTGCCTCGGAGCACCTGCCCGCAGGCACCCGGTACCTGCGGCGCTGCGTCGACCTCGACGCCGTCCGCGACGAGGTGCGCCACGACCTCGTGTCGTGGGCGGACGCCGCCGGCCCCGGCGCGGCGGACCGGATGATCCGCACCGCGGGGGCCTTCCTCGACACCCTCGGCACGGCGCTCGCGGGCGGGGGTCGACGCGGCTGGTGACGCCGGGCCCGGACCGGGTCGGGCGTCCTCAGGCGTCGAGCGGGGGCAGACCGCGGGCAGTGCGGATCTGCTCGACGATCCGGCCCATGATCTGGGTCAGGCCGTAGTCCTTCGGCGTGAAGATCGCCGCGACCCCCTGCGCGACAAGGACGTCGGCGTCGGCCGGTGGGACGATCCCACCGACGACGAGGGGCACGTCGTCGAGCCCGGCGGCCTTCATCCCGGCGATCACCTCGGGCACGAGCTCGAGGTGAGAACCGGACAGGATCGACAGGCCGACGCAGTGCACGTCCTCGGCGACCGCGGCGGCGACGATCTGCGCGGGGGTCAGCCGGATGCCCTGGTAGACGACCTCGAAGCCGACGTCGCGAGCCCGGACGGCGACCTGCTCGGCGCCGTTGGAGTGCCCGTCGAGCCCCGGCTTGCCGACGAGCAGGCGCAGCCGGCCGCCGAGGTCGGCGCCGGTGCGGCGCACGGCGTCCCGGACGGCGGCGAGCTCGCGGCCGGCCCGGTCGGCGGCCTCGCTCACCGCGGCACCCGCGGTCCCGAGGCCCGCGGCGGGCTGCACCGCGCCGGTGACCCCGGTCGGAGCCCGGTACTCGCCGAAGACGCCGCGGAGGGCTCCTGCCCACTCCCCCGTCGTCACGCCCGCCCGTGCGCACGCGAGCGTGGCCGGCATCAGGTTCGCGTCCGTCTTCGCGTCCTCGACGAGCCGGCGCAGCGCCTCCTCGACAGCAGCCCGGCCCTCCGGCGTCGCGTCGCGGGTGGCCCGCCAGGCGTGGAGGGCCTCGACGGCGTGCGCCTCGACGCCACGGTCGACGGTCTGGATCGCGGTCGTCAGGTCGGCGGTCAGCGGGTTCGGCTCGGTGGTCGTGAACCGGTTGACCCCGACGACGACGTCCTCGCCCGCCTCGACGCGCTGCCGGCGCAGCGCATGGGACGCCACGAGCGCCGACTTCATGTAGCCGTTCTCGACCGCGGCCACCGCACCGCCCATCGCCTGGACGCGGTCGATCTCGGCCCGCGCGCCGGCGAGGATCTCGCTCGTCACCGACTCGACGACCGTCGAGCCGGCGAACAGGTCGTCGTACTCCAGGAGGTCGGACTCGAACGCGAGCACCTGCTGGATCCGCAGCGACCACTGCTGGTCCCACGGCCGCGGCAGGCCGAGGGCCTCGTTCCACGCGGGCAGCTGGACGGCGCGGGCGCGGGCGTCCTTCGACAGCGTGACGGCGAGCATCTCCAGGACGATCCGCTGCACGTTGTTCTCGGGCTGCGCCTCGGTGAGCCCGAGGGAGTTGACCTGGACGCCGTACCGGAACCTGCGCTGCCGCGGGTCGGTCACGCCGTACCGCTCGCGGGTGACCTCGTCCCAGAGCTCGACGAAGGCTCGCATCTTGCACATCTCCTCGACGAACCGCACCCCCGCGTTGACGAAGAAGGAGATCCGCTGCACGACGTCGCCGAACCGCTCCGGAGGCACCTGGCCGCTCGCCCGGACGGCGTCGAGGACGGCGATCGCCGTGCACATCGCGAAGGCGACCTCCTGGACCGGCGTGGCGCCGGCCTCCTGGAGGTGGTAGCTGCAGATGTTCGTCGGGTTCCACTGCGGCAGCTCGGTCACGGTGTGGGCGACCATGTCGGTGATGAGCCGCAGACTCGGTCCCGGCGGGAAGACGTACGTGCCGCGCGACAGGTACTCCTTGATGATGTCGTTCTGCGTGGTGCCCGCGAGCGCCGCGACGTCCGCGCCCTGCTCGGCGGCGACGACCTCGTAGAGCGCGAGGAGCCACATCGCCGTCGCGTTGATCGTCATCGAGGTGTTGGTCCGGGCCAGCGGGATGCCGTCGAACAGCGCGCGCAGGTCGCCGACGTGCGCGACCGGGACGCCGACCTTGCCGACCTCACCGCGGGCGAGAACGTGGTCGGGGTCGTACCCGGTCTGGGTCGGCAGGTCGAAGGCGACGGAGAGCCCGGTCTGGCCCTTGGCGAGGTTGCGCCGGTACAGCGCGTTCGACTCCGCGGGGCTGGAGTGCCCGGCGTAGGTACGCATGACCCAGGGCCGGTCTCGTTCGCGGCGAGGCGTCGTCGGCTCGCTCATCGGGTCCCTCCCAGCCACGCTCGACGTGCTCGCGACGCTACCCGCGGCCCGTGGACGGCGTCAGCGGCGCCCGCGTGAGCACCGTCACCCGAGGGTGGAGTCGACGTAGCACCAGCGCCACGCCTCGCCCAGTTCGATCGAGCGCATGACCGGGTGCCGCGAGGAGTGGAAGTGGGCCTCGGCGTGCCGGTTCGGAGAGGAGTCGCAGCAGGCGACGTGGCCGCACCGCAGGCACATGCGCAGCGCGACCCAGGAGCGCTCGTCGATCGCCAGGCAGTCCACGCAGGCGTCCGGGTCCGTCGCCGGGGAGGTGAGCAGCGCCTCGTCGGCGAGGTGGGCGCACGCGTTCGAGGCATGCGGAGCGAGCAGCACGTCGTCACCCCGGGCGGCGTCCCGCTCGGCGAAGGAGGACAGCAGCGCCTCCTCCTGGTCGAGCCGGTCCAGGACCCCCTCGAGGACGTCGGCAGGTACCTTGCCAGACCGGTGCACCGTCACGACGACGTCCCGCTCGGCGGTGAGCATGGCGATCCGCAGCCGCCGGAACGCGGCCGCCGGGGTCTCCTCGTCCGGCCGGCTGCGAGCCAGCCGCTCCCAGATCGAGTGCGCGAGCCGCTCGCCCCAGGCGCGCAGCGAGGCGACGACGTCGGGCGGGGCGTCCGGGCCGGTGACCTCGTCGAGCCGGGCGCGGCCGGCCTCGACGGCGCGCTGCATGACCAGGGCCTGCTGGAGCGCGTCCTGCGCCTGGTCCGGACCGCGGACCTTCAGCAGGGTGACGACGGCCGGCAGCGTCGTGCCCTGGACGAGCAGCGTCCCGGCGACGACGCCGAACGCGGCGACGAGCAGCACCTCACGGAACGGGGTGTCCGGCTCCAGGCTGAACGCGGCCGCCAGGGTGACGACCCCGCGCATGCCGGCCCAGGCGACGAGCGCGACGTTGGAGGCCGGAGGCGGCGTGGGCTCGCTGCGGGCGACGGCGGGCACCAGGCGGGGCAGGTACGTCGCCGGGAAGACCCACAGCATCCGCACGACGACGACGGTCACGACCACGCCGACGACGAACCACAGGATCGTCCAGTTCCTCACGGCGCTGTCGAGCGCGCCCTGGACGAGCGTCTTCAGCTGCAGCCCGATGAGGGCGAAGACGACGGACTCGAGGAGGAACTGGACCGTCCGCCAGATCGTCCGCTCGGTGACCCGGGAGGCCGCCGACTGGATCTCCGGCGAGCGGTGGCCGAGGATCAGCCCGGCGACGACGACCGACAGCACCCCCGAGCCGTGCACCTGCTCGGCCGCGATGAAGGCCGCGAACGGGACGACGAGCGACAGGCTCGTGTCGAGCACCGGGTCGTCGACCCGGCGCCGGACGAACGTCGCGGCCTCGGCGACGAGCCAGCCGCTGACGACGCCGAGGACGACGGCGCGGACGAAGTCGGTGCCGATGTCGACGAGGGTGACCGTGCCGCCGAGCGCGGCGACCGCCATCCGCAGCGTGACGAGCGCCGTCGCATCGTTGAGCAGGCTCTCGCCCTCGAGGATCGTCACGACCTTGCGCGGCATCCCGACGCGACGCGCGACGGCGGTCGCGGCGACGGCGTCCGGCGGGGCGACGATCGCCCCGAGGGCGACCGCCGCGGCGAAGGGCAGGCCGGGCAGCAGGAGCATCGCGACGCCGGCGACGGCGAACGCGGTGACCAGGACGAGCGCGACCGACAGCAGCCCGATGGCCCGCTTGTTGCGGCGCATGTCGACGAACGGCGTACGGATCGCGGCCGTGTAGAGCAACGGCGGCAGGAACCCGACGAGCACGACCTCCGGCGACAGCGGGAACTTCGGCACGCCCGGCAGGTAGGACACGACGATGCCGACGCCGGTGAGGACGAGCGGGGACGACAGGCCGAGGCGTGCTGAGACCCCTGCGACCGCCGCCGACCCCGCGATGAGCGCGACGATCTCGAGCGGCTCGGTCACGGCAGCACTATCGCACGCAGGGCGCGCACGAGCCCGACCGGGCCGGGCTCCACGACCGGGCCGGCCGGGGCGGTTCCCGCCTGCCCGGTCAGGCGACGGCGAGCGGCTCCACCGTGAGCACCCGGTGCAGCCGGGTGGCCCGCAGGAGCCGGAGCTGGCGCTGCGGCACGTCGGTGAGGACGAGGCGGCGTCCGGCCTGCTGCGCCCGGCGATGCGCCCCGACGATGACGCCGAGGCCGCTCGCGTCCCAGATGTCCAGGCCGCCGAGGTGGACGAGCACGTCGCCCTCCCCCTCGTCGATCGTCGAGTGCAGGACGGCGCGGGCGACGGGCGCGTTGCGCCCGTCCAGCCTCCCGGCCACCTCGATCTCAGCACCGCGACGGACGACCTCGATGTGCAGGTCGTTCCCCATGTCGCGCCCCCTTCCGTGCTGTCGCCCGGCGGCGCGGCCGCCTCGCTCGGGCGACGGACCGCCCGTCACCTCGTCCCGATCGCGCGTCGGGGCGGCGCCCCCGACACCTGTGACGACGCCGTAGGCGCCGGTTCCGTTCACTTCGTCCGACAACTCGCCCTCGGGAATCACTTTGAGTAAGGATTGATGACGCAAGGTTAACAAGAGCGTTCGCGCGCACTGCGGAGCACGCGCCGACGGTCGAAGAAACGCCCGACCACCGGGTCCCGAGGGCCTCCCGAAGGATGATCATGCCAGATGCCGGTGTGATGCGTCCTCAGGCGCGCGGCCCCACACTGGCTGCGTGACCGGCTGGGGCAGCTTCTCCTACGCCTTCGGACCGTTGCTCGCCTTCGGCGCGCTCGGCGTGCTCGTGCTGCTCCTGAGGTGGGCCTTCGGGCACGGTGGCTCCCTCGTGGAGCGGCGCCCCGCCCCGGGCAGCCCGCAGGAGTACGGCCTGCTCGTTCCTGTCGCCGAGCCCGCGACCTTCGTCGAGGCCGAGATCATCCGGCGCCGGCTCGTCGGCGCCGGCCTGCGGGCGACACTCGCGCCGACGACGCACGGGCCGACGGTCATGGTGTTCCCCGGCGACCTCAAGACCGCCCGGCTCGTCCTGCGGGCGGCCGACGGCGTCGAGGGCTGACGACCGGTCAGACGAAGGCGAAGTCCGCCTGCTCGACCCGGGACACGCTCGCGCCGAGACCGCGCAGGGCACGGTCCATCTGCTCGTAGCCACGGTCGATGTGCCGCGCGCCGGTGACGACGGTCTCGCCCTCCGCCACCAGCCCGGCGATCACGAGCGCGGCGCCGGCCCGGATGTCGCTGGCCTCGACCGGTGCGGCGGACAGCCGCGGGACGCCCCGGACGAACGCGTGGTGGCCGTCGACGCGCACCTGGGCGCCGAGCCGGGCCACCTCCTGCACGAACCGGAAACGCGCCTCGAAGAGGTTCTCGGTGACCATCGCGGCGCCGTCCGCGACCGCGTCCAGCGTGATGACGAACGGTTGGAGGTCCGTCGGGAAGCCCGGGTACGGCAGCGTCGCGACGTCGATCGCCCGCGGACGCTCCGGCCCCACGACCCGGAAGCCGTCGGACAGGTCCGAGATCTCTGCGCCGGCCAGGGTCAGCTTGTCCAGGACCATCGCGAGGTGTCCGACCTCACCGTTGCGGACGACGACGTCCCCGCCGGTGACGGTCGCGGCGAACGCCCAGCTGCCGGCGACGATCCGGTCCGGGACGACCCGGTGCTCGACCGGCGCCAGCACCTCGACCCCCTCGACGACGAGCACGGACGTCGCGACGCCGTCGATCCGCGCACCCATCCGGCGCAGCATCCGGCACAGGTCGACGACCTCGGGCTCGCGCGCCGCGTTCTCGATCGTCGTCGTGCCCTTGGCGAGGACCGCGGCCATGAGGAGGTTCTCGGTCGCCCCGACGCTCGGGAAGTCGAGCCGGACCTGCGCGCCGCGCAGCCCGGCCGGGGCCGAGGCGACGAGGAACCCGTGGTCGACCCGGATGTCGGCGCCGAACGCCGTCAGCCCGGACACGTGCAGGTCGAGACCGCGCGAGCCGATCGCGTCGCCGCCGGGCAGCGCGACGTCCGCCACGCCGCAGCGGGTCACGAGCGGGCCGAGCACGCTGATCGAGGCACGCATCGCGCGCACGAGGTCGTAGTCCGCGCGGTGCCCGGGGATCTCGGGCACGGTGATCGCGACCACCCCGCCGTCGGCGTCGTGGTCGACGTCGCAGCGGAGCCGGCGCAGGAGCTCGGCCATGATCCGGACGTCCACGATGTCGGGGACGTCGACGAGCGTCGTCCGCCCGACCGCGAGCAGAGCGGCGGCCATCAGCTTGAGGGCGCTGTTCTTGGCTCCCGGTACCCGGACGTCACCGACGAGCCGGGTGCCCCCGACGACCCTGAACGCTTCCACCCGCGCATCGTAGGGCCCGGCGTGCGAACCCTCCCCGACCGTCCCTAGGCTGGGCCGCATGGTCAATCTCACCCGCATCTACACGCGGACCGGCGACGACGGCACGACGTCGCTCGGCGACTTCAGCCGGACGTCCAAGAACGACCCGCGGCTCGTCGCCTACGCCGACGTCGACGAGGCCAACAGCGCGATCGGGGTGGCTCTCGCCTGTGCCACCGGTGGGATCGACCCGGACGTCGTGGCGCTGCTCGGGCGGATCCAGAACGACCTGTTCGACGTTGGGGCGGACCTGTGCACCCCGCTCAGCGACAGTCCCGCGCATCCGCCGCTGCGCGTGAGCGACGCGTACGTCGACGACCTCGAGGCCGCGTGCGACCGCTACAACGCCGACCTCGAGCCGCTGCGCTCGTTCATCCTCCCCGGCGGCTCGCCGGCGGCCGCCTACCTGCACGTCGCGCGGACGGTGACCCGACGGGCCGAGCGTGCCGTCTGGGCCGCCGCGGACGAGCACGGCACGCAGGCCGAGGGCGGGGTCAACCCGGTCGCCGCGCGCTACCTCAACCGGCTCAGCGACCTGCTCTTCATCCTGTGCCGGCACGTGAACCGCGCGACGGGCGACGTCCTCTGGACCCCCGGGGGCGGCCGGTCGTCGCCACCCGCGGGCACCTGACACGTCGGGCAACGGAGCACCTCAGACGTCAGGCGACGTTCACGTGCTCGCCGGGCGGTGCGGACTCGACCCACGCCGCGAGGCCGTTGTAGGCCGGCTCGCTCATCGCGAACTCGATCGTCAGGCCGCCGTAGGCGCAGCGGACGACGACCCAGCCCGGCAGGATCGAGTGCGACTGCGGGCCCAGCGGGGCGTGCCGATCGACGAGAACGAGCCGGCCACGGTCGAGGGACCGCGCCGGACGCAGCCCCCAGGCGAAGAACCGGAACCAGTCCAGCCGGTCGCACTCGTACCGGGCGAGACCGAGCCTCCAGCGCCCGGTGGCGTGTGCCTTGGACTCGCGCCGCATCGAGCAGTCGAAGGTGCCGACGTGACGGCTGAGGATGATCCGGCGCAGCACGAGCGAGCCGAACCCGACGACGAGCAGGGACCCCGCGGTCGCGAGCGCGGTCAGGGGGACGACGAGGTCCGTCACCGCCGCACCCGCCGCGACGTCAGTGGGACGGGGACCCGGCGACGAGCGCGGCCTGGTCGGACACCACCGTCACCCGGTCGTGCTCGACGGACAGGAAGCCACCCTGCGCCGACACCGTGATGGGCTGGCCGGACGTGGGCGTGATGCGCAGCTCCCCCGAGGCGAGCACCGCAAGCACCGGCGCGTGACCGGGCAGGATGCCCATGTCGCCCTCGGTCGTGCGCGCCACGACCATCGACGCCTCACCGGACCAGACCTTGCGGTCCGCGGCGACGAGCTCGACCTGCAACGGCACGGGCTACCTCCCTGGGCTACGTCGGATCAGGATACCGAGACCGTGGGACCCCGGCCCGGGCCGGGGTCCCACGTCTGACGTCGGTCAGCCGAGCTGCTTCTTGATCTCCGCGGCCTTGCGCTCGACGTCGTCGAGCCCGCCGCACATGAAGAAGGCCTGCTCCGGCACGTCGTCGTAGTCGCCGTCCGCGATCTTCGTGAACGCCTCGACCGTGTCGCTGAGCGGGACGAACGAGCCGTCGAGCCCGGTGAAGGTCTTGGCGACGAAGGTGTTCTGGGACAGGAACCGCTCGATCCTGCGCGCCCGCTGGACGATGATCCGGTCCTCCTCCGAGAGCTCCTCGACACCCAGGATGGCGATGATGTCCTGGAGCTCCTTGTTGCGCTGGAGGATCTGCTTGATCCGCACGGCCGTGCTGTAGTGCTCGGCCGAGATGTACCGCGGGTCGAGGATCCGCGACGTCGAGGTCAGCGGGTCGACGGCCGGGTAGATCCCGAGCGAGGCCACCGTCCGGGAGAGCTCGGTCGTCGCGTCGAGGTGGGCGAACGTCGTCGCCGGCGCCGGGTCGGTGTAGTCGTCGGCCGGCACGTAGACGGCCTGCATCGAGGTGATCGAGTGGCCACGCGTCGAGGTGATGCGCTCCTGGAGCACGCCCATCTCGTCGGCGAGGGTGGGCTGGTAGCCGACGGCGCTCGGCATCCGGCCGAGCAGGGTCGACACCTCGGAGCCGGCCTGGGTGAACCGGAAGATGTTGTCGATGAACAGGAGCACGTCCTGCTTCTGGACGTCGCGGAAGTACTCCGCCATCGTCAGCGCCGACAGCGCGACCCGCAGCCGCGTGCCCGGCGGCTCGTCCATCTGGCCGAAGACGAGGGCCGTCCGCTCGATCACGCCGGTCTCGGTCATCTCCGCGATGAGGTCGTTGCCCTCACGGGTGCGCTCACCGACACCGGCGAACACCGACACGCCACCGAAGTTCTCGGCGACCCGGTAGATCATCTCCTGGATGAGCACGGTCTTGCCGACGCCCGCGCCGCCGAAGAGGCCGATCTTGCCGCCGAGCACGTAGGGCGTGAGCAGGTCGATGACCTTGATGCCGGTCTCGAACATCTCGGTCTTGCTCTCGAGCTGGTCGAACGCCGGCGCCCTGCGGTGGATCGGCCAGCGCTCGGTGATCTCGAGCGTCTCGCCCTCCTTTAGGTTGAGGCAGTCCCCGATCGTGTTGAAGACGTGGCCCTTGGTCACGTCGCCGACCGGGACGTTGATCGCCGAGCCCGTGTCGGTGACGGGTGCCCCGCGGACCATGCCGTCCGTCGGCTGCATCGAGATGGCGCGTACGAGGTTGTCCCCGATGTGCTGCGCGACCTCGAGGGTCAGCGTCCGCGTCGTGTCGCCGAGGGTCACGTCGACGTGGAGCGCGTTGTAGATCTCCGGCATCGAGTCCGCCGGGAACTCGATGTCGACGACCGGCCCGATGACGCGCGAGACGCGGCCGACACCGGCGGCCGCGGCCTCGGCGGCGTTCTCAACAGCAGTGGCAGTCATTGCTCTCACTCACTCTCGGGGTCGTGCTCACGTCGGTCTGACTACGACAGGGAACGGGTGCTCGGTGCCGGCCGTCAGGCCGACGAGGAAGCGTCCGCGAGCGCGTTCGCGCCGCCGACGATCTCGCTGATCTCCTGGGTGATCTCGGACTGGCGCGCAGTGTTCGCCAGCCGGGTGTACCGCTTGATGAGCTCGTCGGCGTTGTCCGTGGCCGACTTCATGGCCCGCTGCCGGGCGGCGAGCTCGCTCGCGGCCGCCTGCAGGAGCGCGTTGTAGATGCGGCTCTCGACGTACCTGGGCAGCAGCGCGTCGAGCACCGCCGCGGCCGACGGCTCGAACTCGTAGAGCGGGAGCACCTCGTCGGGTGCCGGCGGCTCGTCGCCCTCGACGACCTCCAGCGGCAGCAGGCGGACGACCTCGGGCGTCTGCGTCACCATGTTGACGAAGCGGGTGTAGACGATGTGGATCTCGTCGACGCCGCCGTCGGCGGTCGGCGTGAGGAACGCGTCGATGAGTGTCGCCGCGATCTCACGGGCGTTCTCGAACTGCGGCGCATCGGAGAAGCCGACCCACTCGGCCGCGACCGTGCGCCGGCGGAAGCGGTAGTACGCCGAGCCCTTGCGGCCGGCGATGTACGGCACGACGGTCTTGCCGTCGCCGCGGAGCAGCTGGGCGAGCGACTCGCCCTCCTTGAGGACGTTGCCCGAGTAGGCGCCGGCCAGGCCACGGTCGGACGTGACGAGCAGCATCGCCGCCCGGGTGACCTCGAGCTTCTCCGTGGTGAGCGGGTGGTCCTCGTTCGAGTACGTGGCCACCGCCGACACGGCGCGGGTGATCGCCCGTGCGTAGGGTGCGGACGCCGCGGTGCGCTGCTGCGCCTTGACCATCCGCGACGCGGCGATGAGCTCGAACGCTCGCGTGATCTTTTTCATCGCGCTCACAGACCGGATCCGGCTGCGGTAGACGCGGAGCTGTGCTCCCATGCCGTGCCTCCTCCCTGACTTCTGCCCTGGCTCCTGCGCAGGACCGTCAGCCGCGCTTCTGGCGGACGATCTTCTCCTGCTCGACCTCGGACTCGTCGAGCGCCTCGGCGCTCTCCTTGCCCACGGACGCCAGGGACTTGCCCTCACCGGTCTGGAAGCCGCGCTTGAACTCGGCGACCGCCTCGCGCAGCGCGTTCTCGGTGTCGTCCGTGACGAGCCCGGTCTCCCGGATCGTGTCGAGCACCTTCGTGTGCCGGCGCAGGTGGTCGAGCAGCTCGCGCTCGAACCGGCGCACGTCCTCCACGGGGACGGCGTCGAGCTCGCCGCTGGTGCCGGTCCAGATGGAGACGGCCTGCTCCTGCATCGGGAAGGGCGAGTACTGCGGCTGCTTGAGCAGCTCGACGAGGCGTGCCCCGCGGGCGAGCTGGGCCCGCGACGCCGCATCGAGGTCGGAGGCGAACATCGCGAACGCCTCGAGCGCACGGAACTGGGCGAGGTCGACCCGCAGCGAGCCGGAGACCTTCCGCATCGCCTTCGTCTGCGCCGAGCCGCCGACCCGGGAGACCGAGATGCCGACGTTGATCGCGGGACGGACGTTGGCGTTGAACAGGTCGGACTCGAGGAAGATCTGGCCGTCGGTGATCGAGATGACGTTCGTCGGGATGTAGGCCGACACGTCGTTGGCCTTGGTCTCGACGAACGGCAGGCCGGTCATCGAGCCGCCGCCCATCTCGTCGGACAGCTTCGCGCAGCGCTCCAGGAGGCGGCTGTGCAGGTAGAAGACGTCGCCCGGGTAGGCCTCACGGCCCGGCGGCCGGCGCAGGAGCAGCGAGACGGCGCGGTAGGCCTCGGCCTGCTTGCTCAGGTCGTCGAAGATGATGAGCACGTGCTTGCCGGCGTACATCCAGTGCTGGCCGATGGCCGAGCCGGTGTATGGCGCGAGGTACTTGAAGCCCGCGGCGTCCGACGCCGGCGCGGCGACGATCGTCGTGTACTCCAGGGCGCCGTTCTCCTCGAGCGCGCGGCGCACCGAGGCGATCGTCGAGCCCTTCTGGCCGATCGCGACGTAGATGCAGCGGACCTGGCGCTTCGGGTCGCCCGAGGCCCAGTTGTCCTTCTGGTTGATGATCGTGTCGAGCGCGACGGCGGTCTTGCCGGTCTGGCGGTCGCCGATGATGAGCTGGCGCTGGCCGCGGCCGATCGGGGTCATCGAGTCGATCGCCTTGATGCCCGTCATGAGCGGCTCGTTGACGCTCTGCCGCTGGACCACCGACGGCGCCTGGAGCTCCAGGGCGCGGCGGGTCTCGGGCTCGATGTCGCCCAGGCCGTCGATCGGGGTGCCGAGCGGGTCCACGACACGGCCGAGGTAGTTGTCGCCGACCGGCACGGAGAGGATCTCGCCGGTCCGGCGGACCTCCTGGCCCTCCTCGATGCCGCTGAACTCGCCGAGCACGACGACGCCGACCTCGCGGACGTCGAGGTTCAGCGCGAGGCCGAGGGTGCCGTCCTCGAACTGGAGCAGCTCGTTGGCCATGACGCTCGGCAGGCCTTCGACACGGGCGATGCCGTCGCCGGCCTCGCTGACCCGGCCGACCTCTTCGCGCGAGGCCGCGCCCGGCTCGTACGACTGGACGAAGGCGTCCAGGGCGTCCCGGATCTCCTCCGGACGGATCGTGAGCTCCGCCATGGCGAAAGTCCCTGCTCTCTGTGGTGTCTCGTCCGGCCCCTCGCCGGGACCGAGATCTCGTCTGTGTGGTTCGGTCCGCTGGTTCAGCCGGCCAGGCGGCGGCGCGCCTCGTCGAGGCGACCGGACACCGTGCCGTCGATGAGCTCGCCGCCGACCTGCACGCGCAGGCCGCCGACGACGTGCGGGTCGACGTCGACGTTGAGCCGGATCTCGCGACCGTAGAGCCGCCGCAGCGCTGCGGCGAGCCGGTCGCGCCGGTCGGCGTCGAGCGGGACCGCGGAGGTGACCTCCGCGACGAGCTGGCGCCGGCGGCGGGCGGCCGCCTCGACGAAGCCCTCGAGAACGGACTCGGTCCGCTTGCCCCGCGGGTTCGTCGCGGCCTGGACGGCGAGGCGCACCGTCTCGGGTGCCGCCCTGCCCGCCAGCAGCGTGCGGACCAGGGCCGCCTTTCGGTCCGCACCCGCGGTCCGCGCCGAGAACGCGTCACGCAGGGCGTTGTCGCCCGCGACCGTCCGGGCGAACCGGAAGAGCTCGTCCTCGACGGCGTCGAGCCGCCCGGCGCCCTCGGCCCCGGCGAGCACCGCCGCGACCGCGAGCGCCTCGACGGCGTCCGTGAGGTCTCCCGGCCGCGACCACCGCGCCCGGGCGAGCCCGGCGACGACGTCGGCGCCGGAGGTGCCGATGCGGCTGCCGAGCAGACTCGTCACGAGGCCCGCCTTGGCGTCGCCGTCCCGCGAGGGGTCGGTGAGGGCCCGACGCAGACCCGGCGAGGAGGCCAGGAGGTCGGTGACGCCGAGGAGGTCCTCGCCCACCCGCGCGGCGTCGGTGCCCGCGACGGCGAGCAGCGCCTCGAGCCGCTCCTGACCCGCCGCGAGGGATCCCCGGCTGACGCCCTGGACCATCAGGACCCCCGGCCCGCCGGCTCGGCGGTCTCGAGGTCGGCGAGGAACCTGTCGACGACGCCGCTGGCGCGGACGTGGTCGTCCAGGGACTCCCCGACGATCCGCGACGCCAGGTCGGTGGCCAGCCTGCCGACCTCCCCGCGCAGCTGGACGACCGCCTGCTGGCGCTCGGCCTGGATCTGCTGCTGCGCGGCCGCGGTGATCCGGTTCGCCTCGGCCTGCGCCCGTTCGCGCATCTCCGCGATGATCGCCGCGCCCTCGGCGCGGGCCTCCTCGCGGATCCGGGACGCCTCGGCGAGGCCCTCGGCGAGCTGCGCCCGGTACTCCTCGAGCGCGGCCGCGGCCTCGGCCTGGGCGATCTCCGCCTTCTGGATGCCGCCCTGGATCGCCTCCGTGCGCTCGTTGAAGATCTGCTCCAGCCGGGGCACGACCTTCTTCGCGACGACGACGTACAGGATCGCGAACACGACGAAGCCGAAGATCAGCTCCGGCAGGTGCGGGAGGATCGGCGCCTTGTCGGCCTGGGACGTTTCGGCCGCGAGGGCTGCGACGAGAGTCACGCTCACTCCTCAGCTGGGTCGAAGGGACTTCGAGGAAGAACGGGTCAGTTGGGGTTGGTGCCCGCGAAGACGAACGCCAGCGCGATGCCGAAGATGGCGAGCGCCTCGGCAAGGGCGAAGCCCAGGATGGCGATCGGCTGGAGGATGCCGCGGGCCTCGGGCTGGCGGGCCACACCGCTGACGTAGGCGGCGAAGATCAGACCGACGCCGATGCCGGGGCCGATGGCGGACAGGCCGTAGCCCACGATCGCGAGGGAACCGTACATGATCTCTCTTCCTTCTGCGGGTCGCCGGTGGCCCGGCGGCTGGGGGTCATCGGTGCGGTTGGTGCGGTGGTGCCGTCGCAGGGGTGCGTTGTCGAACGGCGCTGCCCGGGGCGGTGCTGTCCCTGGCTCGCGGTCAGTGCTCCTCCACCAGCGAGCCGGCGATGTAGAGCGCCGTCAGCAGCGTGAAGACATAGGCCTGCAGGAACTGGACGAAGCCCTCGAAGAGCGTCATGACGAAGCCGCCCACGAACGCCAGCACGCCGGTGGCCTTGAGCCCCAGCCCGGTGTCCCCGAACAGCAGGTGCTCGCCGCCGACGACGCACAGCGCCAGCAGGATGTGGCCGGCGAACATGTTGCCGAACAGTCGCAGCGCCAGCGTGACGGGCCGGGTGACGAAGTAGGTGACGAGCTCGAGGAAGAAGATCAGCGGGAGGATCAAGACCGGCAGGCCCGCGGGGACCATGTGCTTGAAGTAGCCGCCCAGTCCCATGGAGCGGATGCCGACCGCGTGGTAGACGACGAAGACGATCAGCGCGAGCGCCAGCGGGAACCCGAACCGGCTCATCGTCGGGAACATGACGAGCGGCGTGATGCCGAACAGGTTGTTCACGAGGATGAGCACGAACATCGTGAACAGCAGTGGCACGAAGCGCAGGAACTCCCGGCTGCCGATGATGTCGCGGGCGACGCCGTTGCGGACGAGCCCGTAGACACTCTCGGTGAAGAACTGGCCCCGGCCGGGCACGATCGCCATCTTGCGCGTGGAGACCAGCAGCCACGTGACGATGAGGACGACCGACAGCCCGGCGAGGAGCATCGGCCGGGTGAAGGCCCACGGCGAGTCGCCACCGGCCAGGGGGAGCCAGAAGTCGCGGGGGCTGGGGGCCTCGAAGCCGCCGTCACCGGCGGCGAGCAGAAGGCTCACGAGGTCTCCTTACTCAACGTGACCGGCGTCCGGGGACGCCGCAGGCGGGCGTCGGTCAGGCGCACCGTACCGGACCCACACGACGTACAGCGCCAGGGCCATGCCGCCGAGGATGCCGACGAGGACGAAGGCCGGTTCCGTCCCGAGCCAGCGATCCACCAGCCAGCCCAGCCCGCCGTAGACGAGAGGTCCGGTGAGGAGGTACGCCAGGACGGTCCACGCAACTGCCTCGCCGACCGGGTCGGCTGGGCTGTGGGCGTCGTCGTCCATCGGGTTCGACCCTATCAGTGAGACGTAGGTCCCGGTGACTGTGGGGAACCGCCCTGACCTGCGACGTCATCGACCGCGGGCGGCTCCGCGGCGTCCCCGAAAGCGAGGATCCGCAACCGGCTCGCGGTGCGGATGTGACCGATGAGCCAGGCCGTCGAGCAGGCGAAGATCGCGACTCCGACGGCGGTCTGGGAGAGCCAGCCGACCCGTGCCAGGGCGAGGAACGCCAGGCCCAGGACGAGCACGCTGACCCCGTACGCGAGGACCGCCGCCATCATCACCGCAGGTGGGGACCATCGTGAACTTGTGCGCACGACGAGCGGCCCGACGACGAAGGCGCCCACCGTCAGCACCGCCCCGAGTGCCCCGCCGACGACGGATCGCCAGCCCCAGGCCGCGCCGACGCCGGCGACGAGGACGCCGACGGCGAGCGCCGGGTACGCGCCGCCCCGGATCGTGGCGGCCCAGGCGGCGTCCGAGGAGGCCTCGACGGTCGCGTCGTCCATGGTCGAACCGTCCTCGGGATCGCTTGTGAATTCCATCACGAAGTCCTGGGTGGGGCCGGTACCGGTCACGATACGTGTCCGCGACGGAACCACCGACCGCGGAGCGGACCCAAGGTGATCCCGGTCGCGACCGTCACGGCGAACGCACCGAGGGCGATCGCCGTCAGCGGTTCGAGGAAGGCGGACGACGCGACACCGAACGCGACCGTCGCCGTCCAGACGTACATGACGAGGACGGCGTTGGCGTGGCTGTGCCCCAGGCGCAGGAGCCGGTGGTGCAGGTGGAGCTTGTCCGGGGCGAACGGGGACCTGCCTGTCCCCACCCGGCGGACGATCGCCCAGCCCATGTCGACCAGGGGCAGCGCGAGAACCGCGAGAGGCAGCACGAGCGGCAGGAACGCCGGCACGATCTGGGCGTTGGACAGCTCGACCGGGTCGAACTGCCCGGTGATCGCGATCGTCGACGTCGCCAGGAGCAGGCCGATGAGCATCGAGCCGCTGTCGCCCATGAAGACCCGGGCGGGGTTGAAGTTGTGCGGCAGGAAGCCCAGGCAGCAGCCGACCATCGCCGCCGTCACGAGCGAGGCGAGCGAGGAGTAGTCCGTCGGGTCACCCCAGTACCGGCTCAGCAGGTAGGAGTAGACGAAGAAGGCTGCGCCCGCGATCGCAACGATGCCCGCGGCGAGGCCGTCGAGGCCGTCGACGAAGTTCACCGCGTTGATCGCCACGACGACCGCGACCACGGTGAGAACGATGAGGCCGTTGCGGCTGACGATCGTCTGGCCGGCGACGGGCAGCGCAAGGAGCTGGACGCCGCCCTGCCAGGCCATGAGCCCGGCGGCGAGCGCCTGCCCGGCGAGCTTGGTCACGGCGTCGAGCGACCACAGGTCGTCGGCGACGCCGAGCGCGCAGACCACCGCCGCGCCGAGGAGGACGCCCCACGGTGCCCCGCCGTCGGCGAACGTCCGCTCGAGGAACGGGGTCCGGCTCGCGAAGAGCAACGCGATGGCGAAGCCGAGGAACATCGCCAGGCCGCCCATCCGGGGCACGGGAACGCTGTGCACGTCCCGGTCGCGGACCGGCGTGATCGCACCGATCCGGCGTGCGACGCGGCGCACGAGCGGTGTGGTCAGGTAGGTCACCGACGCGGCGACGAGGAGGACGAACAGATAGGCGCGCACTAGCCGGCCGCCTCCCTCTCCTGGGCGGCCCGCTCCATCGACTGGTCCATCGGCTCGCCCGGCGGCTCGTCCACCGGCCGGACCACCGGTTCGGCTGCCTGCTCGTCGGCCGGCTCGATCGCCGAGGTGTCGAGGTCGGGGACGACGGCGCGCAGCGCGTCGAGCGGCACGGCGCCCACCCGCAGGACGCGCGGCGGTGCGTCCGGGTCGCTCCCGTCGACGACCGTCGACAGGGTCGCCCGGGTCATCGGGCCGGCGTCGAGGTAGACGTCGACGGCGGTCCCCAGCGCCTCCCGCGCCGCGTCGCACGTCGTCGGGACGGCGGCGAACTCCGTCCCGGGGCGGTTCGCGCCGGTCATCGCGAGCGGACCGGTCTTCTCGAGCAACGCGAGCGCCACGGGGTGCAGCGGCATCCGCAGGGCCACCGTGCCGGTGTCCTCGCCGAGCTCCCACGAGAGCGTGCGCTGGGCCCGGCACACCAGGGTCAGCCCGCCGGGCCAGAACGCCTCGGCGAGGTCGCGGACGCGCTGGGACACCTCGGTCGCGAGCCCGTCGAGCGTGCGGCCGTGCGCGACGAGCACGGGTGGCGCCTGCCACCGGCCGCGGGCCCGGGCGAGCAGCTCGATCCCCTCGCGGGAGAAGGCGTCGGTGCCGACGGCGTACGCGGAGTCGGTCGGCACGACGACGAGCAGCCCCTCGGAGACCGACACCGCCGCCCGCGAGATGCCGCGCTCCCGCTCACGTGCGTCCAGGCAGTCGAAGCGGTAGCTGCTCACGGGGACGAGTCTGGCACCCGGCGGGCGACGAGCGTGCGAGGACGCCCGGCGAGGTCGTGCAGGGTCCGCGCCGCTGACCAGCCGCTGGCGGCGGCGACGAGAGCGCGCACCGCGTCGCCCTGGACGTCGGCGTGCTCCATCGCGAAGAAGCCACCCGGCCGGAGCAGGGCCGCCGCCGTGGCCACGACGGCGCGAGGCACCTGCAGACCGTCGGCTCCGCCGCCGTAGAGCGCGACGGCGGGGTCGTGGTCGCGGACCTCGGGCTCGGTGGGCACCATGCCCGGCGGGATGTACGGCGGGTTGGCGAGGACGACGTCCGCCCGGCCGGTGACGTCGGCGAGCAGCCGGACGTCGGCCAGCGCGACGTCCCCCTCGCGGATCTCGACGCGTGACGTCAGCCCGAGCCGCTCGACGTTGCGCCGCGCCCATGCGGCGGCTGACGGGTCGAGCTCGAGGGCCACGACGCGCGCCCGCGGCACCTCGTCCGCGACCGAGAGCGCGACGGCTCCGGAGCCGGTGCACAGGTCGACGACGAGGACCTCGTCCGCTCCCGCGTCGACGAGCCGGCCGGCCTCCTCGACGCCGAGCCCGGCGAGCAGCTCGGTCTCGGGGCGCGGGAGGAAGACGCCGGGGCCGACGGCGAGCTCGAGCCGGCGGAACCCGGCCGTCCCGGTGAGGTGCTGGAGCGGGACCCGGTCGGCGCGTGCGCCGACGAGGTCCTCGAACCGTTGCGCCTGAGCACCGGTCAGGGCGTCGCCGAGGACGACCCGTCTGGACAGCTCGGCCCGCGGGACGCCGAGGACGTGCGCGACGAGCAGCTGGGCATCGACGGACGGCGAGGTCACCCCGGCGTCGGCGAGGCGCTGCATCGCTGTCGCCAGCGCCGTCCGTAGCGGGAGGCCGGCAGCGGGGCCGGCGGCCATCAGGTCGTCCCGGTCATGCCGTCGTCCGGTCATGCCGTCGTCCCGGCCAGCCTCGTCGACTCGTCGAGCGCGATGCACGACTCGATGACCGGTTCGAGGTCGCCCGCCAGCACCTGGTCGAGGTTGTAGGCCTTGAACCCGGTGCGGTGGTCGGCGATCCGGTTCTCCGGGAAGTTGTACGTCCGGATCCGCTCGGAACGGTCGACGGTGCGCACCTGCGACCGGCGGGTC
>Ga0209798_10000292_pt1 | contig 29437 bp, 27 predicted proteins | sample DOMMetBare3Fresh_FD_187475 | JGI IMG/M metagenome (GOLD analysis project Ga0209798, IMG submission 187475) | Wetland sediment microbial communities from St. Louis River estuary, USA, under dissolved organic matter induced mercury methylation -... | ecosystem: Environmental > Aquatic >... | reverse complement strand
AATGAGATGCACGAGCGCGAGCGAGGTCTCCAGCGGATTGCCGATGACGTTGCCGAGCGCGCCCGAGCCCTGCACGCGCTTGGCGATGCCGGTCGATTGTGGCGCAGTCTGCGGATGGATGAAGATGAGGGCTTGCAGCTCCTCGGCCTTTTTCCAGAACGGATCGAACTTGGGTGCGGCGATCTCCTCGCCCTCGACGCTGCCGCCGATGGCGGCGCCGATCAGCCCGAACTCCTTCACGCCGCGCTCGAGCTGCTCGGCCGCGATCTCGGGAAACTGCAGCGCGACCGGCGCGTAGCCGACGAAGCGGCCGGGAAAAGCCTTGCACATCTCCGCGACCTTGGCGGCCTGGAGATCGAACATGCGGCGGGCGAGATCGCGGTCGGCGCCATACCAGAACGCATTGATGCTGAGCGCCTGGACGTCGATGCCGTCCTTGTTCATGTCGTTGACGCGCGCGGCCTCGACCGGGAAGCCGAGGTTTCCTTGCAGCTGCTGTTTGGCGGCGCGCTCGAATGGTGTGCCGTTGACCAGATCGAGCACGGCGGGCACCGCGCAGTGCGCGTGCACGTCGACGGTCCGCACCCGGCGGCCCGCGACCGAGACCTCGCGGCGCGGCGCCGGCTGCGCCACCGCGTGCGGCAGTCCGCAACCGATACAGATGCAGCCGGTCGTCACCGCCGCGGCGTGGCGCAGAAATCCTCTTCGGTTGAGCATCGGAGCCCCCTAACGCACCGCGATCGGCGCGACCGCGGAGCCGGTGCCGCCCTTGATCTTCAAGGGCTGGACGATGAAGGCGAACTCGGTGGCGCCGGCGGCGGCAAGCTTCTCGAGCTCAAGGTTCTCCAGGAGATAGATGCCGTGCTGGATGATCATCATGGCGTGCACCGGCAGGCTGTGGCCGGGCTCGGACGGGCGCACCTCGATGCAGCAGTTGTCGGCCGCCACCATGATCGGGTTCTGTGTGACCAGCCACTGCGCCGCCGCGATGCCGAGGCCCGGGTTCTCGCGGCCATAGCGCTGGTTGTCCTTGCCCATCAGTTTCGACCAGCCGGTGCGGATGACGACCGTGTCGCCCGGAATCAGCTTCTGGTTCGACTTGGCGAGCGCCTGCTGCAGATCGGCGGGCGTGATCATGTAGGACGTCGGTAGCATGTCGACGCCCTTGAGGCCGGCGACATCGAGCAGCACGCCGCGCGTGAACAGCGCGCCAATGTTCTCGACGCCGAGCTTCTTGAAGCCGTTGCGGGTGCCGATCTCGCCGAGCTTGAAGCAATTGTAGAACGTGTCGCCCCACATCTGATGCGAGAAGGCGTCGATCTGGGTGCCGATCTGGCCGAGCTCGGTGACGACGAGCTCCTCCTGCACCTGGCGTGCGTTCGGTATGGGTGGCGACACCTTGGTGTAGATGTTGAACTGGCGTCCCTCGTTGATGAAGGATTCGCGCGTGTCGGGGGACAGCACCGCGCCAAGCTCGAACACCTCGCCGGTCTTGATCAGTCTGGCGGCCTGCGCCACCGACTGCGCGCTCATCATGTTGGCGGCGCCGCGCTGGTCGTCCTTGCCATACTTGGACGGGCAGCGCTCGCTCTCGGGTGGCATCTGCCAGCCTTGTGCGCCGGCCGGCGCGATGTTCAAAGCAAACAGAGCTGCGGTGGCAATGGCGGCCGCAAGAGAACGCATGACTGAACTCCCGGTGTCGTTTCTGTGGGCATGCCGATGGCTCACGGACTCCCCCCGTGAAGCTGAACGAACTGGTGGCGTTGCCGCCACCAGTTCGCAAATCGCGTCTCTTGCGCTGGCCGGATCGGCCGCGTGTATCAGTCTCAACGTCCTGCCTGCGCCTTCAGCGCCGCAATCTCCGCTTCCGTGCGCGGGGTCAGGACGCCGACCTTGCGACCGCGCGAGTAGGGCACGACCACCTGCAGCGGCTGGCCCGGACGCTCCAGCACCGAGATGTAACGCGACTCGGTGCCGCGCGTCGGCAGGTCGAACAGGGTCCACTTGTTCGCCGCCGGATCGAATTTCGCGACCTTGTCGGTGCTCCACAGGTTAGTCCAGGCGTTGTGGTTGCTGTCGACCGCCACCTGATAGGGCTGATCCGATTCCGGATTCGGCAGCGGAACGAGCGTCGTCTCCTTGGTGTGGATGTTGATCTTGGCGAGCGTGCCGCCAAACGAGTTGCCGGTGTAGACAAAGTCACCGTTCTTGTCGGCGCCCATCCGCCGCGGCGCCTGCGCCCACGGATACGGAGCGTTGAAATCCGGCGGCTGGTAGGTCTCGTAGAACTTGCGCTGGTCGGCCGACATGTTGTCGAGCGCGGCCTTCTCGGGCGGCAGCCGGAATTCGCTGGTCTTGCCGGTCTTGGCGTCGCCGAAGTCGACGAGGTCCTCGGTCATCAACAGCCACCAGCCGTTGCCAAGCCGATCGGCGGCGAGGCCATAGACCGTCGCGGTGCCATGGTTGCCCTTGTAGGTCACCGATTTGAACTCGGTGAACTTCTCTTCCTTGATGTCGAAGCGCAGCGCGCCATCGGGCGAGGTCACCCAGATGTTGCCGTTGAGGTCGGCGTCGATCGTGCCGGCCGTCCCGGTCGTGGAGCGCGGCGGCAGGTAGACCTGGACTTTCTCGTCCTTGGGGTCGACGCGGCCGAGACCGCCATGCGCGCGGGAGACGTGCGAGCGGGTGTTGAACCACATCACGCCGTTCTCGTCGCGGGTGATGCCGTGGGTGCCGGTTGCGATGCCGCGCTGGTCGTCAAGCTTGAAATGCTTCACCGCACCGGTTTTGCCGTTGATCTTGGCAATCGTGGTGTCGATGCTGGTGTGGCCGAAGGTGATCCAGATGTCGCCGTTGAAGTCCATCTGCGCGTCGTGCACGCCCGACACGTGATGCATCTGCGAAGGCGTGCCGAGCGACCAGTCGGCGCCGTCGTTGGCGCGATGGTGACCGCCTTCCATCGGGAAGTCGTATTCCTTGACGACCACGCGAGCCGCTTCGCCGGAAGGGCGCGGCCGCAGCTTGAACGTCATCGAGCTCTCGCCCGGCCCGCGTGCGCGGGCGAGATACTTGGCGAGCTCTCTTTGGTGGAAGTCGATGTTGCCGGTGGCCTTGCCGTCGGGCCGCGGGTACACGCCGAGCACGTTCACCTGCTTCATGAGCTCGAGAACTTTGTACCAGCCGTCCTCATCGAAGCGGTGCTGCAATGGATAGCTCGCCGCATGGCAGCCGGTGCAGTTCTTCCGCACCTGCGTCTTCATGCGATAGTCCTCGGGCGTGTCGCCCGGCAGCGCGGCCAGGAACTCATCGCCCGGCAGCTGACGGATCCAATCCTCCTGGTTGGTGATCGGCGCCAGCTTGAAGTCCTGGTGCGTCGTCCTGGTGAGCTCGATGGCGCTCTTGGCGGTCTGATAGGTGACGGCCTGCGCCCAAACCCGATACTTGCCCTCGGGCATTGGTGGGAAGTAGTAACCGCCGGCCTCGTCGGTGTAGACTGAGGTGGTGATGGTGGCGCCCTCGGCCTTCGCCGAGACCGTGACGCCGCCCATCTTCTCGCCCGCTGCCGACGTGATGGTGCCGGCCAGGATCGCATCCGCAAGAGCGGCGCTCGGGGCGAAGCTGCCCAATCCGGCCGCAATGGCAATCACGCTTGCACCCGCAAACTGTCGTGCAGTCCTCATGGCGTTTTCTCCGAGGTGGTTTTTCGCGAAACTTTGATTACTGACTACGGGTGGCGGGCGGCACCGTGAGTGCCTGGTTGCCCACCGGCAAAGTCTTGACGTAGGCCGCAATGGCGGCGATCTGATCGGGATTGTAGGTGTACTTGAAACCCGGCATCCGGGGCGTGCCGTTGGTGACAATCTCGCGGATCGCCTCCTCGCGCCCGCCCGCCGTTTCCTTGTTGAGCTCCGGGCCATACAGGCCGGCGATGAGGGTGGGTCTGGTGTGGCAGACGCCGCAGGAGGTCTCGTACAGCCGCCAACCGAGCTTCTGCTGCTCATTGAGCTCAACCTCGGCTGCCGGCGCGACCTGGGGCATCCCAGCCATCAATACGATGGCGATCCAAACGAAGACCCTCATTCCAGCGTTCCTCCGCCTTGGTCTTTATTGTCCGAAGCAGCTGGAAGATTAGCCCTATTCCAGGCTGTGGCAAGCCACTCAGCCGTGCAGGCGGCGGCCGGGCCACGCGCAACCCGGGCGGCCGGTTGGAAATCGGGCGCCCCCGCGTCATAAGGGGAACCGCACACGAAAGGCGAGGCGTCCGATGCAAACCCTTATCCGCCTGGTTTCTTGCATGGTTCTGGTGCTGGCCTCCGGCCTCTGCCATGCCCAGGGACCGGCCGCCGGCTATCCAAACCGGCCGGTGCGGATCGTCGTGCCATTCGCGCCGGGCGGGGTGACCGACGTGATGGCGCGCCTCCTGGCCCAGAAGCTCTCGGAAAGCCTGGGCAAGGAATTCATCGTCGACAACCGTGCCGGCGCCGGCGGCAATATCGGGACCGGCGTCGCGGCAGCGGCGCCGGGCGATGGCTATACGTTGGTGCTGACCAGCTCGAGCTACGTGGTCAACCCGTCCATCCATGCCAAGATTCCCTACGATCCCGAGAAGGACCTCACTGCGGTGACGATCTCGGCGGTCTCGCCCAACATCGTCACGGTCAATCCGAGCCTGCCGGTGCAGTCGATCGCCGAGCTGATCGCCTATGTGCGCCGGAGCGGCAAGGCGAGCTTTGCGTCGGCTGGCGTCGCCACCACGCCGCATCTCTCCGGCGAATTGTTCCGGCTCTCGCTCGATCTCGACATGGTGCACGTCCCGTTCGGCGGCGCCGGGCCGGCGCTGCAATCGGCGATCGCGGGCCACACCCCGATCGCGTTCACGGGCTTTCCGCCGGCGGTGCCGCTGGTCAAGGCCGGCAGCCTGCGTGCGCTCGCGGTCACCAGCGCGCGGCGGCTCGCTGCCTTGCCCGACCTGCCCACGATGGCGGAAGCGGGTGTCGCGGACCAGGAAGCCGAGACCATGCTGATCATCCTCGTGCCATCGGCGACGCCGAAAGAGATCATCGACCTCCTCCATCGCGAGATTGCCAGGATCGTTGCGCTGCCGGACACCAAGCGGCGGCTGGACACGCTCGGCTTCGAGCCGCTCGCCAGTACGCCCTCGGACTCGGCCGCCCGCATCAGGCAGGAGCTGGCGCGCTGGGCCAAGGTCGTGCGCGACGCCAAGATCGCAGTCCAGGCCCCATGATTGAATTGCAACAGCGAAAGCGGTGAGCCGATGCGGCGCGTCAATACTCTCATCGGCAGTCCGGTCGAGCGTGTCGAGGATCTGCGCTTCGTGCAAGGGCGCGGTCAGTTTGTTGACGATCTTACGCGGCCCGGCCAGTGGCACGCGGTGATCGTGCGCAGCCCGCTCGCCCATGGGCGCATCCGCTCGATCGATGCCAGCACAGCACTCGCCATGCCGGGCGTGCGGGCGGTGCTCACCGCGCGCGACATCGGGACGCCGGTCCCTCTGATCCCGTTTCGGCGGCCTAATCCGACCATCGCGCCTTATGTGCAGCCGGTGGTCGCCGCCGAGGTGGTGCGCTATGTCGGTGAGCCGGTCGCGATGGTGCTTGCCGACAACCCCGCGCTCGCCGAGGACGCCGTGCAAGCGGTCGTGCTCGACATCGAGCCCTTGCCGCCGATTGTGGATCACCGCGCCTCTGCCAGGAATGACGTGCTGCTGATCCCCGGCACGGCGAGCAACTGCGCGAGCGTGTTCACCGCCGTGACCGGCGATGTTGCGCAGGCCTTTCGCCATGCGCCCTATACGCGGCGCGAGCAGTTCCGCGTGCAGCGGATGACGGCGATGCCGATGGAGACGCGCGGCCTCCTCGCCGAATGGGACGGCTCGAGGCTCCGCGTATCCGGCGCCGCCAAGCTTCCGTTCTTCAACCGGCGCGCCATGGCGGCGATGATGGGGCTCCCCGAAGAGGCGGTCGACTATGTCGAATATGACGTGGGCGGCGGCTTCGGTGCGCGCGGCGAGTTCTATCCGGAAGATTTCCTGGTGGCGTTCGCGGCGCGCAGGTTCGGCCGTCCGGTCAAATGGGTCGAGGACCGGCGCGAGCATTTCATGACCATCGCGCATTCGCGGGAGACCGAATGCGACATCGAGATTGCGCTCGACCGCGACGGCAGCATCCTTGGGCTGCGCGGCGATATCTGGTGCGACATCGGCGCCTATGTGCGGCCGAACGGCATGACACCGGTGCGCAATGTCGCGCAATTCACCACCGGCCCCTATCGGGTGCGCCATCTCAGTCTCACCGCGCACGCGATGACCACCAACAAGACGCCCTCGGGCACGTTCCGCGGACCGGGCCGCTTCGAGGGCTGCTTTTTCATGGATCGGCTTCTCGACATGGCGGCCTCCGATCTCGGCCTCGACCGCCTCGATATCCGGCGACGCAATCTTATCGCGCTCGACGAGATGCCCTATCCGCTCGCGAGCGTGGAGCCGAACGACGGCTTCGGCGAGACCGCCTGCGACAGCGGCGACTATGCCAGCACGTTCGATCGCTGTGTCGCGGAGGCGCGCTGGACCGAGAAGGCGAGCCTGCAAGGCCAGCTGATCGACGGCCGCTATCACGGGCTCGGCATTGCCTGTTTCATCGAAGGCGGCGGCTCCGGCCCGAAGGAGAACGCGCGCATGGTGGTCGAGCCCGATGGCACCGTCGCGGTCTATGTCGGCTCGTCGGCGGTCGGGCAGGGGATCGAGACCATCATGGCGCAGATCGCAGCCGACGCGCTCGAGCTGCCGCTCGATCGGGTCAAAGTGTATCACGGCTCCACGACCTATCTGCGCGATGGCGTGGGAGCGTTCGGCTCGCGCTCGACTGTGATGGGCGGCTCGGCGATCGTGGTGACGGCTGAGGCACTCATTGAGAAGCTCCGTGCCGCCGCCGCCGAACGGTTCGGCGTCACAGTCGCCGACGTGGGCGTGGTCGAGGGCGCCGCCGTCACGCAGGATGGCCGCAGGCTCACGCTCGCTGATTGCGCTGGCCTGACCGTGGACGGCGAGTTCCGCAATTCCAAGGCGACCTACAGCTACGGCACCACCATCGCGCATGTCGCGGTCGATCCCTCAACCGGAGCGGTCGATGTCCTCGATTTCGTGACCGTCGACGACGTCGGCCGCGTGATCAATCCGCTCACGCTGCATGGCCAAGTGATCGGCGCGACCGTGCAGGGGCTCGGCAGCGTGTTCAGCGAGGAGATCCGCTACGACGCCAACGGGCAGCTCCTGGTCGGATCGCTTGCCGACTACCTGATCCCGGTCGCGACCGACTATCCGCACCTCACCACGATCTCGCTCGAGCTCTATCCGTCGCCGAACAATCCGCTTGGCGCCAAGGGCGCCGGCGAGGGCGGCATCATCCCGGTCGGCGGCGCGCTCACCAACGCGGTTGCGTCCGCGCTCAAGTCCTTCGGCATCGAGCCGCGCGAGCTGCCGCTCTCACCGCCGCGGGTGTGGCAGATGATTGAGGATGCGCGGGAGGTCTTGTAGGGTGGGCAAAGGCGCGAGCCACGCACGCAAGCCTCTCCACAGTGCAAAGCGCCGCGCCGTGCCCACCATGTGGCGCTTCGATGTGTGATGGTGGGCACGGCGCACGATAGCTCTGTACACCCGGCAGGGCCGTGCCAACGCCTTTGCCCACCCTACAGGTCATCAAACCGGCCGCAGCGTCGGCATCAGCCGCAGCGCGTTGTCGCGGTCGATGGCCTTGAGCTCGGCCTCGCTGAATACGCCGGATTGCTGCAGGCCGGTGACGTGCTCTTCGGTCGTGAGATGCGGCCAGTCGGTGCCGAACATGATCTGCGAGACCGGCACCACCGCCTTGAGCGAGGCCATGGCGGGCGCGTCCGGCGCCTGCGCGCAGTCGTAGTAGAACTTGCGCGCCTCCGGCAGGAAGCCCTCCGGCAGGACCGGCTGATACTCCGGGCTCTCGTGCACGCGCTTGATGAAGCGGCGCACCAGATAAGGCATGGTGCCGCCGGCGTGCGACCAGATCACCTTCATGTTGGGATAGCGCCGTGACGCGCCCGAGAACACCATCTTGGCAATGGCGCGCGTGGTGTTGGTGCCGTACTCGATATCGGCGTCGCGCAGACCAGGAACGATGCGCACGCAGCAGGGATGGCTGGTCGGGTGGGTATAGAGCACGGCGCCGCGGCGGTTGAGCTCCTCGAACACGGGCGTGAAGATCGGGTCGCCGAGAAACTTGGTATCGTAATTGGTGCGCAGATAGACGCCGTCGGCCTTGAGCGTGTCGAGCGCGTATTCGATCTCCTTGAGCGTGCCGTCGATATCCGGAAACGGCAGATAGGCGAAATTGCCGAACCGGCCGGGATGGTCCGCGCTGAGCGTGGCGGCAAACTCGTTCGCGAGCCGGGAGAAGCGGCGCGCGTCCGCGTTATCGCGCGGCTCAAAATCGGGCACCGAGATCGAGGTGACCGCGAGCGCGACGCCGCTCTTGTTCATGTCTTCGATCTGCTGCGCGATGGTCGAGCGGTCGTTGAGCCAGGTGCGGGTGCGATCGACCTGGTATCCCGGTGGCACGAAATGGCGATGGATATCGATGCGGGTGAGCTTGCGGGCCGGAGAGGGAGTCTGTGCGGGTGCCGGCGTTGCGGGAAGGAGCGCGCTCGCCGCCACCGCCGCAAAGCCCGTGAGCACGCCACGTCGAGGCAAGCAGCAGCCGCAGGGGTCCAATCGGTATCGACGGCCGAAACGACTGCTCGCCTGCATATTGTCTCTCCCATTCGGCCAGCGTGACGCACTACGCTCAGGGCTGATCGATGCCTTTTTGTTTCATGAGGGCCGCGACCTCCGGCGAGAACAACATGGTCATGAGCCCCTTGGCGGCCTCCGTGCCCGCTGACTTCGTGGTCAGCGCGGCCGCATAGATGGTCTTGAGCTGAAGCGCCTCGGGCAGCGGGCCGACGAGCTGCACGCCGGCCACGACGTGGATCGAGGTGATCGGCGCGACCGTGAGCGTGATCTCGCCTTTGGCGACCGCTTCGAGCGCCTTGGTGCCGTCGGGAAAGAGCTTGATCTTGGGCCGCATCGCGTCCGCGACTCCAAGCTCATTCATCAGCTTCACCAGATAGGTCGAGGAGGTAGAGCCGTCCGCTGGGTCGGGCATTCCGAACGAGGACGCAGCGAGCAGCGCGCGCTTGAACTCATCGGGTGTGGCCACGGCGGGCTGGGTGCCGCCCGCCCGCATTGCGATGCCAAGCCGCACGACGCCGAACGCTCGTCCGGCTGTGAGCAGGTTCTGGCGCGTCAGGCTGTCGAGCTGCGCGGGTGGCAGGATCACGATATCGACGGGTTCGCCAGCCGCGACCTTGGTCTGGATCGCAGTGGCGTTGCCGAAGCTCACGTTGACGCGATGGCCGCTGGCCTTGGCGTAGAGCGGCGGCACCTCGATCAGTACCGGGCGGACAGCCGCGGCGCTCAGGATCGTCAGGTTGTCGGCCCGGGCTGCGGGCACCGCGGTGATCGCGATCACGAACACTCCCGCGACGGTGACACATTTCATTATTGTCATTGTTGGTTTCATTGCCGGCATGACTGGCGCCTCCCCGGCGCCGCCCGCGTCGGATCAGCGCAGCCCTAGGGTCCTAGTCCTGTTCGCCCCTGTCAACATCCGCTATGGTTGTTCACGACATCGCGCCAAGCGGGAGGACGCCATGACACGGATATGGGCCGCAGTGATCGCCAGCCTCTGGGTGAGCGTGGCGACCGCTCAGGAGTTCAAGCCCGACCCGGTCGATGAAGCGGCGGCCAAGCGCGAAGGCAAGGTGACCTGGTACACTTCGACGCCGGTTGCCGCCGGCCAATATATCGCCAACGAGTTCGAGAAGCGGACCGGTATCAAGGTCGAGATGCTGCGCACCGGCGGGCAGAACGTGATCCGGCGATTTATGCAGGAGGCCGATGGTGGCCGCATCAACGTCGATGTGATCACGATGTCCGACATGTCGGCTGCCAATGCGATGACACGCCGCGGTCTCTTCGTTCCGTTCAAGCTCGCAGGCTTTGACAAGGTGATCGCCAGCGCCAAGGACCCCAACGGCCACTATATTGCGCAGCGGCTCAGTCTGGTCGGCATGGTGGCGCGCACCGACAAGGTGGCCGCGGCCGACATGCCGAAGCAATGGACCGACCTGACGTTGCCGAAATACAAGGGTCAACTGGTCATGGCCGATCCCTCGTTCACGGCGATCCAGCTCATGGTCGTCGCCACGCTGTCGCGAAAGTTCGGCTGGCAGTTTTACGAAGGGCTACGCAAGAACGACACGTTGATCGTGCAGGGTCATGAGCAGGTCTACGACATGCTCAAGCGCGGCGAGCGTGTGATCGCGGCCGAATCGGCCGATCCGCGGGTTTACAACGATGGCAAGCCGCTGCCCAACATGCGAACGATCGTTTCGCCGGACGGCACGATCGTGGTGCCGTCGCCGAGCGCGGTGGTCAAAGGCTCGCCCCATCCCAACGCCGCCAAGCTGTTCGCGCAGTTCAACATGTCGGTCGAGGTGCAGAGCAAGCTCTCCGAAGACGGCCGTCCGTCGGCTCGCACGGACGTGCCGCCGCCGGAAGGGCTGCCCCGGCTCGACGAGATCGCGATCTATCCGATCGACTACGACTACATCGAAGCCAACACGCGCCAGCTCAAGGCGAAGTTCGCGGAGATTTTTCAGTAAGGCTTTGCCGAACGCGGCGCTTGTTTTTGCGCCCTCTCCCCTTGCGGGAGAGGGCATCAAAGTCTGTCAGCAAATGTTGATGGGTGAGGGGTGACATAAACATAAGAAGTGACCCCCTCACCCAATCCGTTCTGTCGAACCGCGGAGTAGCCCTCTCCCGCGAGGGGAGAGGGCGCAACAACAACTGCCGCGATCGAGCACTAATCCTCAAATCCCCATCATCTTGAGCTGGAACTCTGGATAGCGCAGCCCGGCGGCGGCCTGTGGCGGGAACGCCTGGTCGAGCGACTTGATCTCGGCGTCGGTCAACGTGATGTCGACCGCGGCCGCGTTCTCTTCGAGATATTTGCGGCGCTTGGTGCCCGGGATCGGCACGATGTTGTCGCCGCGTGCCAATACCCAGGCGAGCGCGATCTGCGCCATGGTGGTGCCACGCTTCTGCGCTGCCGCCTTCAAGGGCGCGAGCAGCGCCAGGTTCTTCTCGAAGTTGCCTTCCTGGAAGCGCGGATGGGCATGACGGCGGTCGCTCGGAATGAGGTCGTCGCGCTTGGCGAATGCGCCGCTGAGGAAGCCGCGGCCAAGCGGTGAATAGGGGACCAGCCCGATGCCGAGCTCCTTCAACGTCGGCAGGATCTCGCTCTCGACGTCTCGCGTCCACAGCGAATACTCGGTCTCGATCGCAGTGAGCGGATGGACCTTGTGGGCGCGCCGGATGGTGTTGGCGCCGGCCTCGCAGAGGCCGAGGTGGCGGACCTTGCCTTGCTCAACAAGCCGCGCCATCGCGCCGACCGTGTCCTCGATCGGCACGCTGGGGTCGATGCGGTGGATGTAATAGAGATCGATCGTCTCGATGCCCATGCGCTTGAGGCTAGCCTCGCAGGCGACCGGCACATAGTCGGGCTTGCCGTTGACGCCGCCGCGCTGGCCGCCGGGGCCGCGGATGTTGCCGAACTTGCTGGCGATGAGGAATTTGTCGCGCTTGCCTTTGACCGCCTGCCCGACCAACTCCTCGTTGACGCCGGCCGCATAGGCGTCCGAGGTGTCGAGCATGGTGATGCCGAGATCGATGCAGCGGTGGATGGTGGCGATCGACTCGACATCGTCGGGGACGCCATAGTCGGCGCTCATGCCGGAGCAGCCAAGTCCGATGGCCGACACGCGGAAACCTTGTCCCAGCTGGCGATATTGCATTGTTGTACCCTTAAACTGACCTGCGCTTATCGGTCGCGTGACCACCGCCCGTCGGGCGCCGCCTTCTCTTGAAGCCAATTGCACCACAGGGCAAGGGAGGCTTCGCCGCACCGCGAAGTGATCGGCGCGCCCCTATGCCGCGTTGCGCGGGGTGCAGCCGGACAGCTAGATTGGCCGCAATTCTTTGGTGTTTTAGGGAATGGAGACGACCATGGGAACGCTCAGCCGCCGGGTCCTGCTTGCAGGCGCGACACTCCTTCTCGCCGGCGGTCTCAGCCAGGCCCAGCCGGTTGACATGGCGGCCGCCAAGCGCGAAGGCAAGGTCGTCTGGTACTGCTCGGTGCCGATCGAGACCGCCCAGAAGGTCGCCAACATGTTCGAGCGGCAGACCGGCATCAAGGTCGAGCTGTTCCGCTCCGGCGGCTCCAACATCCTGCGTCGCTTCCAGCAGGAGGCCGACGGCGGCAAGATCTTCGTCGACGTGCTGACGCACTCGGAGCCCGCCGCCGCGCGCATGATGACCAAGAAGGGCCTGTTCGTGCCATTCAAGGCGGCCGACTTCGACAAGGTGCCGGCCTCGGTCAAGGACCCCGACGGCTACCACGTGGCGCAGCGGCTCAATGTGATGGCGATGTATGTGCGCGATGACAAACTGCCCGCCGCCGACCGGCCGAAGGCGTGGACCGACCTCGTGCAGCCCAAATACAAGGGCAAGATGGTGATGGCGGATCCGTCGTTCTCGTCGCTCCTTGTCACCATCGTGGGCACGCTCGCGAAGGAGCATGGCTGGCAATATTTCGAGAAGCTGCGGGCAAACGACATCATGATGGTGCAGAGCAATCAGCAGGTCTCCGACATGATCAAGCGCGGCGAGCGCGTGATCGCGGTCGGCGCCGATGCCGCCTATGTGGGCGAGAGCAAGAAGGAAGGCATGCCGCTCTCCACGCTCTACCAGGACGACGGCACGTTCATCATTCCCTCGCCCAGCTCGGTCGTGAAGGGCTCGCCCAATCCCAACGCCGCCAAGGCGTTTGCCGAGTTCATGCTGAGCCGGGCCGTGCAGGAATTGTTTCCGCAGGAGCATCTCTATTCGGCGCGCACCGACGTGGCGGGACCGCCCGGCTATCCGCTGCTGAGCGCCATCAAGATGCACGCCGTCGACTACGACTACATCGAGGCCGAGAGCGCGCGCATCAGGCGGCGCTTCGCCGAAGTGGTGCAGTAGCAGCAATTTCGGCGCTCGTTATTGTGCCCTCTCCCCTTGTGGGAGAGGGCTTCTCTGCAGATCAATGGAAAAGAATGGGTGAGGGGGCAGACCCCAACCCCTCACCCAACTATCTTCAATTGAGAGTCTTGCGTTGCCCTCTCCCGCAAGGGGAGAGGGCGCAATAGGTGAGCGCTGTCAAGATGCACCCACAGCTCACATCCACGGCATCAGCGAGGCGTGGATCACGTCCGGCACGCCCTTGCCGCCGACCGAGCGGATCGCGAGGTCGACGTCCTTGAGCCCGAACTTGTGAGTGGTCACGAGCTCGAGCGGGAAGCGCTTCGACGCAAGCTGCTCGAGCGCGAGCTCGCAGGCTTTGTAGCTGTGGCCGCGCGCGCTCTTCATGGTGATGAATTTCACCGTGAACTTCTCGAGCGGGAAGTTCGGGAACGCCGCCAGCTCTCCCTGCGCCACGATGATGCCGCCCTTGCGCTTGAGCGCCTCGATGCCGAGCAGGATCGGGATGGTGCCGGCGCCGGCGGTGCAGTCGAGCGCGACGTCGACGCCCTTGCCGCCGGTGATCTCCATGATGCGCGCGAGCGGATCCTCCTTCTGCACGTCGATGACGTAGTCGGCGCCGAGCTTCTTGGCGACGTCCATGCGGGCGCCGTCCTTCGAGGTGCCGGTGACGATGATCAGCGAGGCGCCGGCCTGCTTGCAGATCACGGTCTGCGAGAGGCCCTGCTGGCCCGGGCCCTGGATCAGCACCGTGGAATTGTAGCCGACCTGGCCGTCGAACAGCGACCACTCCACCCCGTTCGCCATCGGGGTCACCAGGCCGGCAAGCTCGGGCGTGACCCCCTTGGGCACATGATGCACGACCGCGTTCCAGGGCAGGTAGACATACTGGGCGAAGCCGCCCCACAGGTGCGGCGGTTTCTCGTCCGAGGTGTAGCCATAGCGGATGGCGTCCGGGTTGGTGCGCCAGTTGGTGTTCTCGCAATGGCGGTACTGGCCGAGATGGCACCACTCGCACTTGCCGCACATGACGTAGTGCTCGACGAAGACGAGGTCGCCCTCCTTGAAGCCCTTGCGGCGGGTGAACTCGCGGCCGGCCTTGCAGATGAAGCCGATGTTCTCGTGCCCCATGATGGTGGGCTTGTCGTTCGGCGGATGGGCGTAGAGCTTGACGTCGGTGCCGCAGATGCCGGCCACCTCCATCTTCATCAGCGCCGCGTCATCCGGAACGTCCGGCATCGGGTATTCGCGAATTTCGGTCTTGCTCGGCCCTGTCCGTACCGCCGCCAGCACTTTTTCCGCCACTGCGAGAGCTCCATGTAAGGCTTGAGAATGTGGCCGGCACCATAGGAGCGGTACTACGCCCGTCAAGTCCTGGTGGGCATGGCCGGCGCCGGGCTGCTATCGTCCGATGAGGCAATCGCGGAAGGACCCTTGAGCGAGTACCAACGAGCCCTGCGGGCGTGGCAGTCGGGCCGCAACGGAACGGCGATGCCGGAGGCGTTCCGGATCGGCCCGGCGCTCAAGCCTGACCCCGAGCGCACCGCCGCCCTTGAACGCGTTCGGGGCTGGACACGGGCGCGCTTCGGCCTGCGGGAGGACGCCGCCATCCTGGTCGCGCAGGTCGCCTGCAGCGTGCCCGGCTGTCCGCCGATCGAGACCGCCGTGGCGTTCTGGACCGGGCAGGCGACGCGCCACCAGTTCAAGCTGTTCAAGCCGGTCATCGAGGTGGTCGAGGACGACCTGCCGCCATCCTGGATGAAGACCGCACTGATCGTGGACGAGGACAGCGGGTTCGAGTGCTGCTAGGCCCGTTCCGCTGTCGCCCCGCTTGCGCCGGGGCGACGAAAAGGGGCAAAGGATAGCCCCAGCATTCCCTGGAGCAGAGCATGGCCGGACCCAAGTTCAAGACCGTTACCCGCACGCAAGGCAACAACCAGGCGCTCAAGGACGGCACCGTTAGCCCTAAGACCTGTGAGCTCGACTTCCTGGAGGTCGATCCGATCATTGCCGCGTTCCGCCGCATGGTGCGCGGCAACGAGTTCGACATCTGCGAGATGGCGATCACGACCTACATCTGCGCCCGCGCGCACGGCAAGCCGATGACCGCGATCCCGGTATTCCTGGTGCGCGCCTTCCATCACGGCGCCATGTTGGTGAACACCAAGGCCGGCATCACCAAGCCGAAGGACCTCGAGGGCAAGCGCGTCGGCGTCAGTCGCGGCTATACCGTCACCACCGGGGTGTGGGCGCGCGGCGTGCTGCAGGACGAGCACGGCGTCGACCTCTCCAAGGTGACCTGGGTGTTGTCGGGCGACGAGCACGTCGCCGAATACAAGGCGCCTGCGAACGTGGTGCCGATCGAGAAGGGCAAGGACATGAGCGCCATGCTCACGTCGGGCGAGCTCGTGGCCGCGATCGGCCTCGAGGTCGAGCATCCGGACGTCAAGCCGCTCATCCCCAATGCGCTCGATGCCGGTCTCGCCGCTCTGCGCCGCAACGGCCACTACCCGATCAACCACACGGTGGTGATCAAGGACGAGCTCATCGCCAAGTATCCCGACCTTGCGACCGATGTGTTCAATGCGTTTTGCGAGTCCAAGCGGCTCTATGTCGAGCGGCTCAAGGCCGGCAAGATCGAGAAGCCGACCGCCGTCGACAAGGTGCATCAACGGGTCATGGAGATCACCGGCGATCCGCTCCCTTACGGGATCGCGCCGAACCGCCGGGTGCTTGACGAGCTCGTCGGCCACGCCGTCAAGCAGGGGATCATCAGCAAACCGGTCTCGGTTGATGAACTGTTCGCGCCGTCGACGCGCGGATTGGTGGGATAGCGTCGGCGGATTGACGGGATAGAGTCTGTTGCCGTCGTCCCCGCGAAGGCGGGGACGACATCGGATAGGATTGCGATCATGGCCGACATCTTACCCACCCATCGTCTTACCCATGAGGCGAGCCTCAGGATGATCGCGGCCGGTGTCGCCAAGGCGAACGAGCTCGGCTGCAAGGTGAGCCTCGCGGTCGTCGACCAGAGCTGCCGGCTGATCGGCTTTCTGATGATGGATGGCGCGCGGCACTTCTCGATCATCACCACGCAGAGGAAGGCGATCACATCGGCCTCGCAGCGCATGCCGACCGGCTATGCGCCCGAGGAGAACGCCATCAGCATGACGGTACGCATGGGCGATTTCACCAACGTGCCGGGCGGGTTCCCGATCGCGGTCGAGGGCGAGGTGATCGGCGCGGTCGCAGCCGGCGGCGCCTCGATCGAGCAGGATGTGATGGTGGCGAAGGCGGCGCTGGCGGCGCTGCAGTTGGCTTAACGCTTGTCGAATACCATCACTTTGGCGGTGAACGCATTGACGTCGCGCATATGCGCGAGGCCGTGTGCTGCTGCGATCGAGCGGAAGTCTTCCGTGAGATAGCTCGTGTAGTACGGCTCGTGGAAGTTCTGCGGGAACAGCTCCAGCATCCCGTCATAATCCGGCTCGTCGCCGAACTGCAGCGAGTCGAGCAGCACCAGGCGACCGCCCGGCTTGAGCACGCGCGCGAACTCGCCGAGCGCCCGCCGGCGTACCTTCGGCGGCAATTCGTGAAACAGGAACACGCTTGTCAGCGCATCCTGGCTGGCGTCGGGCAGCGGGATGGCCTCGGCCTTGGCGACCGCGAGGTTGAGCCAGCCCCAGCGCCTGAGATGGCGCCGCGCCTCGGCGATGTAGGCGTCCGACATGTCGATGCCGACGACGGGAAGGCGCGGCCAACTCTGCTTGACGAAATCGAGAAAGCGGCCGGTGCCGCAGCCGATGTCGAGGAGCCGCAGGCGGCGCTGATCGCGCCCGGCGAAGACCTCGTGCAGCGGGACGAGCGCCTGCCGCCTGATCGCATTGGCCGAGCCGTTGAACAGCACCTCGACCTGGGTGTCGTAGCGCCTGGCGGAATCGTCCGTGAGCCAGCCGCCCGATTGGAAATGGAAATTCTGCAGATAGTAGCCCGGCCGCTTGCCGCGGATGTCGTCCGTCAGCACCTGGCGCATCTCGCCGCTCTCGCGGCGGCGATGCACGTCCGGCAGATCTTCAAAGAACAGGCGCGAGCGGTGCAGACGCTTGAGCCAGGAGCCGTCGTGATCCGCCGGCAAGGGATAGATGCCGGCTTCCACGTTGGCGAGGTCTTGCTGAAACAGCTTCGCCATGTCGGCGAATAGCCGCCGGCGCTCGGGCACGGGCCGTTCGGTCTGCGGCTTCGGCCGCGCGCTGGTGCCCTCGCGGCGGCGCACCCCCTGCGACAGCCGCCGCATGATCTCGCCATGACCCACGTACCACGCAACGCGCGGCAACTGCATTGCGCCGTAGGCGATGCGGGTCGCGAGTTGAGAGACTGGGCTCGCCATGCTGCCTCCGCGTCAATGACCGAAACACATAATGACCGAAACACATATGGCGCGTGGAACCCGTCACGTCCACCCGCCCCGCTGCGACGACGGGCGCCTTGCTGGCGGCCGCGATCCGGTCAATGCTGGTCGCAAGGCTCTGCGCAGACAGGGGAGGGCAGGATGACCACACGACGGGACTTTCTCAATGGCGCCGCCGGCGCGGTTGCCTTTTTGGGCTGCGATCTCCTGCAGAGCAGGCATGGGCATGCGCAGGAGGTCCGCCGCCGCGAGGTCGTCGTCAACGGCCGCCGCATCAAGACCGTCGACGTGCATGCGCACTGCGCGTTCCCGGAGGCCAACGCCCTGATGGGCCTGCGGGTCAATCCCGAGGCGCTGACGATGGCGCCCGAGCGCATCCGGCAGATGGATGCGCAAGGCATCGACGTCGAGGCGCTCAGCATCAATCCGTTCTGGTACGCCGCCGAGCGCGATCTCGCCGAGAAGCTGATCACGCTGCAGAACGAGAAGCTCGCCGAGCTGTGTGCGGCGCAGCCGGATCGCTTCGTCGCCTTCGCGACGGTCGCGATGCAGCATCCGGACCTGGCGGTGAAGCAGCTCGAGGACGGCGTGAAGCGGCTCGGGCTGCGCGGCATGTCGGTCGGCACCCATGTCAACGGCGAGGAGCTCGCCCATCCGAAGTTCCATCCGATCTGGGCGAAGGCCGAGGAGCTCGGCTGCCTCGTGTTCATGCATCCGATCGCGACGCCGGAATTCGAGAAGCGGCTCTCCGGCAACGGCGGGCTGGTCAACGTGATCGGCAATCCGCTCGACACCACAATCGCGCTCTCGCACATGATCTTCGAAGGCACGCTCGACCGCTATCCCGGGCTGAAGATCTGCGCTGCGCACGGCGGCGGCTATCTGCCGTCCTACGCGGCGCGCTCGGACGCCGGCTGCGTCACCTTCCCGGACCGCTGCGACAAGGTCGTGCTCAGGAAGAAGCCGACTGAATATCTCAAGCAGCTGTACTACGACTCAATCATTTTTACGCCCGAGGCGCTCAAGCATCTGATCTCGCAGGTCGGCGTCGGCCAGATCATGCTCGGCACCGACTATCCGTTCCCATGGACCAAGACCGCGGTTGATCACATTCTCAATACGCCGGGGCTGAGCGATGCCGACCGCGCCGCCATGCTGGGCGAAACCGCGCAGCGGCTGCTTGGAATCAGGGCGTAGGGCTGGAGCCGGCGAGCGCCATGATCAAGACCAAGTCTGTGCATTCGCCGATCTCGCCTGACGACGGGCTTCGCATCCTGGCCGCGCGCTTGCGTGGACGCGGCCTGCCGGCCGACCGCTATGACGTCTGGATGGCCAATCTCGGCCCGAGTGAAGTGCTGCTGCGGGATTTTCTGGAGAAGCGGACCACATGGGCCGAGTTCGGCCGCCGCTACAAGAAAGAACTCCTGGAGAGCGGCGGCGTCGATACGCGCAACCGCACCATCAAGAACCACGGCCAGAAGTTCACGCTGCGGCTGCTGCAAACGCTGGGGCGGGCCGGCAACGTCACGCTCATGTGCCATTGCGCCGAGGACGACGCGCAGTGCCACCGTCACCTGCTGCAGAAGGTCTTGGCAGGGAAGGTGTAGCGCGCTCAGGCGCCGGTCTTGAAATACATGATCGCGAATACGCCCACGACGACGATGATGGCGCCAAGCAGATAACCAAGGCCCGGCCGCGTCGGCGGCGGGAGATTGTCGTTGATCGAGTCGGCCATGACAGCTCCTGGCGTTGGCACATCTGAGCCAACGGCGCGTGCGCCCGCGATGGGGCGATAAGGGTCGGAGCTCAATACGTTGATCGAGAAGGTCGGCCGCTTTGCGCTGGCGCTTCAACCGGACGCGAGCCTGCGCCCTTTGCGGCGCGAAGTCCAAGGAAATCGCCAATCATGGGCAATTGTTAACGTGCGGTTGTGGCAGCCTTGGCGAGGAAATCGATGACCCGAGCGACCGTCGGCGCTTCGGTCTGGCCCTCGACCGGCACGTCCCAGTACTGCGCGCGCGGCAGGCATTCCTCGAGATAGCGCGCTGCAGAGGTTGCATGCGCGGCGTCGCGGCCCGGCACGATCAATGCCGGAATGTCGACGCGCATCAGGTCCTCGGGCTCGGCGCCGGGCGCGGTGTCGCGGTCGAACAGCGTACGCATGGTGGCGCTGACGATGAGCTTGTAGCGATCGACGTTCTGCTTGCCATAGGCCGCCGCAAACGCGGGATCGCTCTTGATCACGGAGGCCCATGGGCCGCCGCGCGGATCGGCGCCGAAAGCCTTGCCGTCCTTGGTCACGAGCGCGACCACGGCCTCGAGCCCGTTCTGTTGCACGAAGGCGAGATGCTCGGCGAAGCGCTGGTGACTCGACAGCCGATACTTGGCGCCGCCCACCGGCCAATAGAGCATCATGCTCATGACCATCTCAGGGTTCATGACCCCGAAGGCCGCGACCGGGCAGCAACCCATGCAGCCGCCCATGAGGTGCGCGCGCTTGAATCCGAGATGCTCCAGCAGCCCCTTGCCCTGGGCGACGTAGTGCGCCCAGGTCAGGTGCTCGACGCGGCCGCCCGACTGGCCGCATTCACGCCGGTCGAACACGATGCAGGTGTAGTGCTTCGGCAGATGATCCAGGAGCTTGATCTTGGCGTAGACGCCCTGCGTTTGCCATTTCTCCAGCGTCGCGTCGAAGCCCGCCGGCGCGTACATGAGGAGCGGGGGGCCCGCGCCCATCACCTCGTAGCGCGTGGTGATGCCGTCGATGATCGCGGTCGCCATGCTCAGCCCTTGATCTGGCGGCCCGCGCGGGCGTCGTCGATCAGCGCGGTGAAGGCTGCGAGCGCCGCCTTGGCGCCGTTGAAATAGGTGTCGGTCTTGGAATCGATCCAGCGCTCCGCATAGCCGATAGCGGTGTGCGCCATGCGCACGCGGCCGTCGAGCCAGGGACCGCCGCCGAAGCCACCGATCACCGGGATCTTCACCGCCTTCACCACCGCGGCGCCGGCGACCGGGCCGGAATTTGTAAAGTCGAGCGCGACGGCGCCGGCGTCTTCCAGCATCTTGGCTTCCTCGACCAGCTTGGCGGTCGCCTCCGCGGTCGCCTGAGCGCCAGTGGAGTTCTGCGCGCTATAGGGAATGCCATATTTGAGCGCGGTCTGCGGCGTGAGCCCGAACTGCGCAAACACCGGGATGCCGGCGCGGGTGAGCGCCTTCACGGCCTCCGGAAAGTCGGCGGCAGCATCGACCTTGACCATGTCGGCGCCGCCTTCCTTGACCAGCCGGATGGCGGCGCGCAGCGCGCTGTCGATCCCCTCCTGCACCGGCCCGAACGGTACGTCGCAGCTGACGAGCGCGCGGCTCACGCCGCGCCGCACCGCCTTGCAGCACACGAGGATCTCGTCGAGCGTGACCTCGAGCGGATTGCCGTGCCCCCAGAGATTGACCCCGACGGAATCGCCGACCGAGACGAAATCGACGCCGGCGCGCTCGGCGATGCGCGCGATCTGGTAGTCCCAGGCAACCACGCCGACGCTCTTCTTGCCGTCGCGCTTCATCTGCTGCAGCGCAGGGATGGTGACTTGGGTATCGCTCATTGGGTGTCCTCGGGAGGCCTCTGCGGGGTGGGTTCGCCCGCGCTTCTAGCATGGCGGGGGCGGGGATGGTCCAGGGGGCGGCCCCCAAGCCGAAAGGCGCGCCGCCGCTGGTGCGGGGGCGCGCCTCGGTCGCTGAGTCTCTGCAATCGCGCCTCTAGGCGCGCTTTCTGACGTGATTGGGCTTGCCCTTGCGCTTGGTGCTGGCGAGCTCGTCGAGCTGCCGCTCGCTCATCGAGTCATACATCTCTCTCGATGCGCCGATCAGCTTCGACTTCGGCCGCTCGCCGCGCTTGGCGGCGAGCGCCGCGCCCGCCGCCTTCTGTTGCGCTTTTGACTTGGCCGGCATGTCTGCCTCACTGCCAATATTCGGAGGCGCCATAGTGTTTATGAACGCGTGTCTCCCAGCTCCGGTCGGTCCAGGAATCGTCGCTGAACACCGGCGCGTCCTTGAGCTGCGATTCCGTGATTCCGGTCACGTAGCCGTCGAGCGAGGAGTCATATTTCAGCGACGTCCACGGGACAGGGTAGTGGCTGTGGCCGAGACCGAGGAAGCCGCCGAAGCTCATCACCGCGTAGGTGACGCGGCCCGACACCTTCTCGATCATGAGATGATCGATGTCGCCGATCTTGTTCCCCTTCGGGTCGTACACATCGGTTCCCTCGACGTCCTCGCTCGAGATCAAAGAATGGTTGGGGTGCACAGTTGCGTTGGCCATGGTTCCTCTCGTTCGTTGGGCGCCATGCGAGTTGCGCTCGCCGGCGCGCGTCTATCACGAGGATAAACGCAACCGACCATCGGAGGTTCCGGCGGGCTATTACCGCGTTGGACGGCGTCATGAGAGGTGCGCAAAAATGCTGACAGCGCTTCCCACGGAATGAGAGACAGCAACGGAACAATTGCGTCCTGCCACCGTTACCGCTTGGCCTGGCGCCGGGTCTAGCCCCCCTTACATACCCTCGGACTTGGCACGGGTGGCCTCGGCTTGACTAACAATCGGCCGAGGCCTTTTTCACGACGCTTGATCAGAGGCTCCGGCATCCGATCAATCCAGCGGCTGGATGTGGACCAGCCAGCCGTCGTGGTCGACATACCAGACCGAGACCGGGTTGGTGGAATTGTCGATCCAGGATTGGCGGTCCATGCTGAATGGCTCGGGCAGCGTGTAGGCGGTGAACTGCTCGGTCTTCGGATCGAAGCGCAGATAGCGCCCGCCATTGAGCTCGCCGGCCCAGACCTCGCCGTTCTTGTCGGCCCTGGCCGTGTAGAGCGACGTATAAGGCGTGGGCAGCGGATATTCGCGGACGCGCTTGTCCTTAATGTCGAACTTGATCAGCGAGCCGCCGCGGCCGGCCGACCAGTAGTTGCCCTCACCGTCAAACTCGCCGCGCGCCGGGCCCGAATTCGGGCTGGTGTCGGCTTCGTATAGCTCGCCGGTCTTGCGGTCGTAGATCACGACGCCGTCCTTAGGCCAGGCGCCGCCGCCGAAATAGCGATGGTCCCAGCTCATCGCGCTGCCGTAGGTGGAGGGAAATTTCTTGGTCTTGATCGCCTCCATCTTGCGGCCGTCGATGCCGTTGATGCGAGAGACCTCGCCTTCACGGGTGCGCCAGATGTGGCCTTCGTCGTCGAGGCTGTAGTTGCCGCCCATCGGCGAGTTGACCGGCTCCTGCACGTTCCAAACCACGCGCTTGAAGTCCTTGGTCTTGGGGTTGAGCGTCCAGATATTGTGCGCCCAATTCTCCGAGCCCCAGACCTGGCCTTTCGGATCGACGTAGATCCAGTGGGTGCCGGGGAGCGCGTTGGGCTGCGGCGGCAGCGGCACGTGGAATTCCTCGACATGCCCGTTCGCCGGATTGAGCCGGCCCACATTGGAGCTGCGGTGGGTCGAGTACCAGACATGGCGCTCGGCATCCCCGCCCGTGTCATGGCCGGAGATATCGAGGCGCGGCAGCTCGTATTCGGTGATGATCACCTTGGTCTGCCGGCCGATTGGCCGTGGCTGCACGACGAAGTTCGGGTCTTTCGAGTCGGGCCCGCGGACCGAGGCGAGCCAGCGGGCGAACTTGGCTTCTTCCTCCGCCGTCAGGCGACCGGGATTGCGGATGTTGATCAACGGCGAGCCGGCGCCGTGGGTCATGCGGAAGATGATGTTGGCCCAGCCGCTCTCGTCATAGCGGTTGCGGAAGATCTGCTGATATTCATGGCAGAAGTTGCAATAGACCGTCAGCGTCTTCTTTTCCTCGCCGGTGCCGGGCAGGTTCTGCAGCCATTCCGAGCCTGAGAGCTGGGCGGCGATCTGCGGGAACGGCGGCAGGAACTCACCCGGTGTTACGCGCAAGAGCGTAATGTCGTCGATGGTCTCGGCGCCCTTGATCTCCACCTTGGTGCGGGAGAACGGATAGAACTCGCGCGGCTTGGCGATGCGCAGCGTATAGGAGCCGGGCACGACCTTGGGGAACTCGTAGCGCCCATCGCCGCGGCTGTAGACCGTGGTGCGGATCGCGGTCTCGTCCGAGATGAGCTGTACCATGATGCCTTCGATTGGCTCGCCGCGGGCATTCTTGACGAGGCCTTTGGGACCACCGGTCAGCGCTCCGTAGAGCGCCGCCCGCGCCGGCGCGGTCGCGCCCTTGTAGCGGGGGTTGAGCGGCAGGGAGTCGGAATTCCAGCAGCACTTCTCGTCGCGCAGCCAGCTCATGAGATCGGTCAGGTCGGCGTCGTTGAGGACGTGCTTGTACGCCGGCATGTTGGCGCTGCCGTTGAGGATCTTGGCTTTGACGGTGGCGTCGTTGACGGGATCGCCGCTGACCAGCGTCGGGCGCTGGAACAAGCCGACAAGCTTGGGCGCGCCGCCCTGCGCCAGCTCGTTGTGACACATCCAGCATTTGTAGAAGTAGATTTCCCGGCCGCGCTCGGGGCCGCTCTGCGCGGCCTTGCGGAACTCGTAGATCTCCAGCGCGCGTTGATTGTAGTCCTTGGCCGGCGCCGCGGGCTCGGCCCGCGCGGGCTGCTGGCGTGCCTGCTGCTGCGCCGACGCCGTCGAGGCCAAGCCGGCCAGCAGGATGGCTGCGACGACTGGAAAAAACGTTAATCTGGCGGGTGCAGCCGGAATCGGTGTGCTGGAATTCATGGGCAACCTCCCTGTGGCCTTCTGTCTGGCGGTCTGGCCTTGGGAGGCATCCTAGCCCCATGACCGGCGATGGCAACAGCGCGGCTGCGACGGGCCGGACGACATCAGCGCTACGGGCGTTCCAAGCAGGTCGGCGAGCGGATAATATTCGTGCCGGGCGGGAGGCTCTCCCACCCTGTGCACTCAGCGGGAGGACTCCATGCGTCACTATGCTCTCACGGCTCTTGCAGCATGCACGGCCGCGGTGATTGGCGGCCAGGCTCAGGCCCAGCAGCCGGGACCGCCGGCGACGGTGCCCGATCAGATGCCGTTCAACATTCCCTATGGAAACTCGATCACCGCCGATCGTGCCGTGGAGGTTGTGAAGACGATCATGGCCGAGGCCAGGAAGGGGTCGCGCGACTGGAAGCTCGCCATTGCGGTCGTCGATACCCACGGCGAGCTCGTCTATTTCTACAAGATGGACGATACGCAACAGGCATCGGTGGCGATCTCGCAGAACAAGGCGCGCACCGCGGTGCGCTTTCGTCGCCCGACACAGATTTTCAACAACGTGATGCAGACCCCGGCCGGGGCGTTTATCGCCACGCTCGACACGCCTCCGCCGAACGGATCTCCCGGCGGCATCCCGCTCGTCGAAGGCGGCAAGCTCATCGGCGCTGTCGGCTGCAGTGGCGCGACCGGTGATCAGGACGCCGTGGCCTGCAAGGCCGGCGCGGATTCTTTGAAGTAACCTCCTGTGCGCATCGTCCTTGGGCGCATTGCCACGCACGATGGTGATCTGCGCATCGCCGCGCGCTATCACATCCCGCTCGGCACGCTGCGGGATTGGGAGCAGGGCCGCGCCGAGCCCGATCAAGCCGCGCGCGCCTATCTAACCGGGATTGCCCGCGCGCCGGACGTCGTGCGCAAGGCGCTGCGGGCGAAGCGATGAATGGTCGGAGCGCCGAGATTTGAACTCGGGACCCCCAGTCCCCCAGACTGGTGCGCTAACCGGGCTGCGCTACGCTCCGCCAATTCGCTGGAAGCCGTTCATCTACGCCCGTGCGGGAAGCCGCGCAAGGGCGGGGCGCGAGACGGCCATCAGGCCCCAGAGCACCCCCAGGATCAGGAAATAGTGACGCCAATGGTCGATGTCGATGATGGCGCTCTCGCCGGCGACGCCCAGGAAGGCGGCGTAGACCACGTGGTAGGTCGGCTGCCAGGGCGTGCGCGCGAACACGAAGCGGAAGCCGCGGACGGCCGTGACGAGGGTCAGGGTGAGATAGGCGAAGCCACCGAGCCAGCCGCCCGACATGAAGGTATTGAGGAAGGTGTTGTGCGGGTCCTCGCGGAAGTAGCTCTTGGAAAACTGCAGCGCCCCGATGCCGAGCGGCCGGTCGAGCATCAGATCGAAGCCCAGGATGTAGCGCCCGAAGCGGCCGAGATGGCCGAGATCGTAATTCTGGTCGAAGGTGGCGCGCTCCTTGAAAAGGTCGGCGACCTGGCCGACCGACAAGAGCGCCGCGACAAGAAGAAGCGCCACCACGGTCCCGACCGTCGCGATGAGCGCGATGCGCAGCCGCTCGCTGGGCGCGCGGCTCACCGCAAACGTCATGCCCATCAACAGGAGCGCCGCGAAGGCGAACTGGCCCCAGGCCGCGCGCGAGAACGATAGAAACAGCGCCGCCAGCAGTATGAGCAGCAGCACGCCGCCGCCCATCGCGGTGGATAGCCGTCCCGCCAGCATGCGCTGAAACGCCAGGAGAGCAGGCAGCACCAGAAAGGCGCCCAGCACGTTCGGATCATTGAAGGTGCCGCGCGCGCGGCCATAGAGCAGGAACAGGTCGGAGAGGCCGCCGAACAGCCGAAAATAGGCTGCGATCGCAACGAGCGAGGCGATGAGGCCTGCCGCCAGGCAGCCGCGCATGAGCCAGCTGAGCCGCGCCTGTGTGTTGGCGCCGAGCATGGCGGCGTAGACGATCGCGGTCAGGGCGAGATAGGCCGAGACCAGCACCCAGGTGACGACCTTGCCCTGGTCGACCACTTGCAGCATCGCGGTCGCATAGCCGACGTTGAGGAAGACCAGCAGCAGGAGCAGTGGAACGAGCGCGGCGCGCAGCGCCAGCCCGGTGAGCGCGAAGATCGCGATCGCGACGACGCCTGTGACCTCGTAGGGGCTCGGCTCGATGAACACGAACGCGCCGGCGAACCCCATGAGCCACAGGAGCACGCCGCGCAGCGTTTCGATGGCGAGCCGCGGCGCCGCGACCGTGACGGCCGCTGTGGTTTGCATCCCCATCATGCCAACGGAACCCGACAATGCCTGGGCCAGCCGCGAGCACGGCGCCTGTTACTGCGCCCTCTCCCCTTGTGGGAGAGGGCTGCTCGGCGCTTCAGCGCAAATGACAGGGTGAGGGGGCTCAAACGTGCGCGATGCCCCCTCACCCAACAGCGTTTGCGGCACTGCTTTCCAGCCCTCTCCCGCGAGGGGAGAGGGCGCAATAACGGGCGCCTCGTTCGCTGCGCACCCATTATCGGCTCCGGTCGCTGGTCAATACGCGTGCTCGGTCTTGGCGAGCGCGAGCGGCGTGCGCGCCAGGATGGCGAGGTCGAGCAGCACCGACCAGTTCTCGATGTAGTAGAGGTCGTGCTCCACGCGCCGCCTGATCTTCTCCTCGGTGTCGGTCTCGCCGCGCCAGCCGTTGATCTGCGCCCAGCCGGTGATGCCGGGCTTGACGCGGTGGCGCGCGAAATAGCCGTCGACCGCCTCGTCGTAGAGCCGGTCCGCGGCCTTGGCGTGCACCGCGTGCGGGCGCGGGCCGACCAGCGAGAGGTTGCCCTTGAGCACGACGTTGATGAGCTGCGGCAGTTCATCGAGCGAGGTCTTGCGGATGAAGGCGCCGACTTTGGTGACGCGCGGATCGTTCTTCTGCACGAGCTTCGAGGCGGTCGGGTCGCACTGATCCACGTACATGGAGCGGAACTTGTAGACCTCGATCAGCTCGTTGTTGAAGCCGTAGCGCTTCTGCTTGAAGAGCACAGGCCCGCGGCTCTCGAGCTTGACCGCGATGGCGACGAGCAGCATGACCGGCGACAGGCAGAGCAGAGCCAGCCCGCCGACGATGCGGTCGAACAGCCACTTCATCACCACGTCCCAGTCGGTGATCGGCTTGTCGGCGACGTCAAGGAGCGGCACCCCGCCGAGATAGGAATAGGTGCGCGGGCGGAACCGCAGCTTGTTGTTGTGCGCGGCAAGCCGGATGTCGACCGGCAGCACCCACAGCTTCTTGAGCATCTGCAGGATGCGGCTCTCGGCCGAGATCGGCAGCGAGAACAGCACCAGGTCGATGCGGGTCTTGCGCGCAAACTCGACGAGGTCGTCGACGGTGCCGAGCTTCTGATGCCCGCCGACGCTCGACTGGGAGCGACCGTCGCCGCGGTCATCGAACATCCCGATAATGCGCACGTCGGAGTCGCGCTGCGTGGCAAGCGATTGCACCAGCGCGTCGCCGTTGGCATCGGCGCCGACGATTACGGTGCGGCGCTCGAGGTGGCCCTGGTGGGTCCACTTGCGCACCAGGAGGAACAGAGCGCGTCGAAAACAGAGCAGCGTCACGAGCCCGACGACATGATAGCTGCCGAGCCAGACGCGCGAGAACTGGTCCCCGGCCTTGGCGAAGAAGCTCGCGCCAATCACCAGAAGAAAGACTGCCGACCAGGCCGTGGCGAGCCGGAAATATTGCTTTTCGTGGCCGCGGAACGCCTCCACCTGATAGATGTCGGCCACCTGGAAGGCCAGAGTCGTGAGCACGCCGATGCAGGCGATGGCGACGGCATAGTGCCACTCGAAACCATCCCTGGGAATCACATACAAAGCATAGAGCGCCGCTCCGACCATCACGGTGAGCGCAAGCTCGATCAGGCGAACGACGCCGGCGAGCACGATCGGCGAATAGGCGGGGACGGTCGGCTGCGCCGCGACCTTCAGCGCATCGGGCGAGAGCGCCTTGGGGGCAAGCGCGATCGGTGCCGCCTTGGCGGTGGCTGCCGCGAAATTGCGCGCGTCGAACTCCAACATGACTCACAAACGCCAACACAGGCCGGCTGCGCAGTTGCAGCGGACCCCATCCCCATACCGAAAAAGTTTCAAGAAAATCTTAGATGGATAGGACAGATACGATTTCTTAACCAACACGCCGTGCCAGCGCCTCCCGATAGGCGGCGAGGACGGCGTCGGTCATGGCGTCAGCCGAAAACGAGGCGCGCACGCGCGCCTTCAGGCGCAGCGTCGCGGAGTGCCTGGCGCCGCGGTCTTGCATGGCTTGGCTGATGGCGCGCGCAAGGGCTGCCGGATCGCCCGGCGCAACCAGCGCGCCCGCGTCAGGACCGAAAATCTCCGGGATGCCGCCGACATTGCTGGCGATCACTGGCAACCCGGCGGCGGCCGCCTCCAGCACGACATAAGGCAGCGATTCAGCGCGCGAGGGAACCACCATGAGCCGCCCCAGCGCGAACGCCGCGCGAGCTGGCTTGGCGCCGACGAAGTGCACCTGCTCGCCAAGGCCCTGCCTGCCGACTTCGCGCTCAAATTGAGCGCGGTCGGGCCCGTCCCCCACGATGGTGACGCTGACATTGCGCCCGTCTTGGGCGATCTGCCTGATCGCGGCGATCAGGACGTCCACGCCCTTGAGCGCTCGCAATTCGCCGATGAACAGAAGATCGGTCGCGCCCGGGTTCTGGACGACCGGTTGGAATTCGTCGTCGCTGACGCCGTTGTGGACGACCCGCACCAGGCCCTGCGGCTGGCCGATCTTGGCCTTGTACGCGTCGCGGCCGTAGGCGCTTTCGAACAGGAAGAGATCCGTGCGGCCCGTGAGCGCACGTTCGGCCTTGAGGTAGAAGAAGCCGGTTGGCGAGCTCCAGTGATAGTGGAGGCTGCCGCCGTGCGGGGTATAGACGCGCACGGCCCGTCCAGGCTGCGCCAGCCGCGCATAGGCGCCGCCCTTGGCGCCATGGCCGTGGATCACGTCGGCCGCGGCCGCCTTGGCGCGCTGCGACACATGCCTGACCGCGAGGATATCGCCGACGCCGATGTGGCGGCTCATCGGCACGCGCGTGACGCCGAGCGCAAGCTCGCCGGCGAGCGCGGCAA
>Ga0209798_10000291_pt1 | contig 29512 bp, 25 predicted proteins | sample DOMMetBare3Fresh_FD_187475 | JGI IMG/M metagenome (GOLD analysis project Ga0209798, IMG submission 187475) | Wetland sediment microbial communities from St. Louis River estuary, USA, under dissolved organic matter induced mercury methylation -... | ecosystem: Environmental > Aquatic >... | reverse complement strand
CAGCAGCAGCAGCGCCGGCAGGAACGACAGCGCGGTGAAGAACAGCAGCGTCTGGATCGGCACCGAGTAGCTCGTGCCGGCCGCACCTTGTGCCACCACCAGCGGCAGGCCGGGGCCGGCCTGGCCCTGCTGCGCTAAAGCGATTGCAGGAACGGCCGATACCACCGATAGCGCGAAAGCCCGCGCCCAGGGTCTAGCGCGCATCGGGCCCGTCCTTGCGCGGCGCCTGCAGCCGAGCCATCCACTGCGAGAACGGCGTGCCCGGCGGCGGTTCGGTCGTGGCGAGGCCGCTGTCTTGCGGCGCCATTTCGTGCAGCGTGGTGATCTGCTGGCCCGTGACGCCCAGCACGAGCCAGCGGCGCGCGTCGCCGCGGCCCACTTCGACCGTCACCAGCCGCTGGCCGGGCGACAGCGGCAGCACCGCGATCGTGCGCATCAGTCCCTGGGCTGCGCCTGCGCCGGCGGGGGTGCGCCGCAGCAGCCACAGTGCCGCCGGGATCAGCGCCAGGATGGCGACGAACCACAGCAACGACGAGAGCGCGGAGCCGAAGGTCATGTCAGCTTAGCCGGGCGGTGCAGCCGGCCGGGGGAGCCTGGGGCTTCATGTCTTTGCGAGACGCCGCATGCGTTCGGACGGCGTCACGACGTCGGTCAGGCGGATGCCGAACTTGTCGTTGACCACGACCACCTCGCCCTGCGCGATCAGGTAGCCGTTGACGAGCACGTCCATCGGCTCGCCGGCCAGCGCCTCGAGCTCGACGACCGAGCCCTGCGCGAGCTGCAGGACGTTCTTGATCGGCAGGCGCGCGCGTCCGAGTTCCACGGTCAGCAGCACGGGGATATCCAGGATCATGCTGATGTCGTTGCCCGCGCCCGTTGCCCCCGCGGCACCTGACGCGAAGTTGGCGAACGCGGCCGGTGCCACCTGCTCGACCGGGTGCGAGACCTCCGAGGCCGGCTTGTTGTCGGCCACCGCAGCCGCCCATTCGCCGGCCATCGGGTCCTGCGTGCCGTCGGGCAGCGGGGCGGTGCTGTTCTCAGCTGTCATGTGCGTCTCCCATCCAGCCCTGGTTCGAGCCGGAGATCAGTCGATCGATCTTGATCGCGTAGCGGTTGTTGGCGGTGCCATAGTGGCAGTCGAACAGCGGCACGCCGTCGACCCGTGCCTGGATCGCGTGCTCGAGGTCCAGCTCGATGAAGTCGCCCGGCTTGAAGGCCAGCAGTTGCTCGAGCGTCGCTTGCGCGGTCGCCAGGTCGGCCACGAGTTCCACCTCGGCGTCCTGGATCTGCGTCTTCAGCAGATCGAGCCAGCGCTGGTCGGGCTCGGTTGCGTCACCCTGGAACGTGTTGTAGAGCACGTCACGGATCGGCTCGAGCGTCGCGTACGGGATGCACAGGTGGATCGCGCCCGAGGTCTCGCCGATCTCGAGCGTGAAGCTGGTGGTCACGACGATCTCGCCGGGCATCGCGATGTTGGCGAACTGGGGCTGCATCTCCGAGCGCTGGTAGTCGAGCTCGAGCGGGTAGATGCCGTGCCAGGCTTTCGCGAACTCGGCCGTGATGGTTTGCACCAGGCGCCGGATCACGCGCTGCTCGGTCGCGCTGAAGTCGCGCCCCTCGATGCGCGCCGGGAACTTGCCGGCGCCGCCGAACAGCGAGTCGATCACTGCGAACACCACGCTCGGGTCGCACACGATCAGGCCCGATCCGCGCAGCGGCTTGACGCTGACGATGTTGAAGTTGGTCGGCACCACGAGTTCGCGCAGGAAGGCGCTGTACTTGTGCGTGCGGATGCCGCCGATGGAGACCTCCGCGTTCTTGCGGATCAGGTCGAACAGCCCGACGCGGATGTTGCGCGCGAAGCGCTCGTTGATGGTCTCCAGCGCGGGCATGCGAGCGCGCACCAGGCGCTCCTGGCTGCCCAGGTCGTAGTCGCGCACGCCGCCCGGCGGCACCTCGTCGGGCTCGGCCTGCTGGCTCTCGCCCGTGATGCCCTGGAGCAGCGCGTCGACTTCGTCTTGCGACAGGACCTGCTGGTTCATCTGGGGGCTGCGCCTTGGCTCACTGGATGATGAAGTTGGAGAAGTGCACCGCACGGATCGGCGCGGCTTCCTCGTCGTCGCCGCCGGCGGCCGCCGCGCGTTTGGCGGCACCCGGCTTGGGCAGCACGATCTCGTAGCCCAGCGGCTTCAAGGCCGCGGCGCGCACCTCGAGCGCCAGCCGGACCTTGCCTTCGTGTTCCATCAGCTCGCCGGCGCTCTTGCTGGCCAGCACGAGCAGGATGTTGTTGCGGATCGCCGGCATGTAGGCCTTCAGCAGATCGCCCGCCTTGGCGTCGGCGAGTTCGAGCGTCATGCCCACCTGCGCGTAGCGTTCGGCATCGCGGTCGGCCAGGTTCACGGTGAACGGATCCAGCGGCACGAACGTCGGCGCGCTCTTCACATCGGGCTTGGGCGCCTTGTCGCGCGTGGCTTCGGCCTTGGCTTCGACGCTCTCGCCACCTTCCTCGGCTGCGGCCGCGGCGGCTGCCGCGCGCTTCTTCATCACGTACCAGGTGGCGCCTCCACCGCCGGCCGCGAGCACGAGCAGGCCTGCGGCGATCATCACCAGCAGTTTCTTCTTCGCGCGCAGACCCGTCTTGACGGGCACGGCGTCGCTGGCCTGTTCGTCTTCGGGTGCGGCGGCTGCGGCAGACATGCTTCGGGGCTCCTGGGTCCAGGCGTCCGGCGCGCGCGATCGGGGCGTGCGCCGGGGCTTGCTTCGAGAGGATTATTCGAAGGGCAGGCCGCGGCGGATGCCGCGATAAGCGCCCGCTTTCGGCACCTGCTCCGCGCCTTGCTGCGCGGAGATCAGGCGACGAGGTCGACGAGGCCGCGCGCCGCCATCGGCCGTGCCGCGGCCGGCAAGGCATCCGTGCCGGCGCTGGGGGCATCGGTCGTCGGCGTCGCCCCGTGGCCGCGCGGGCTCTGGCGCTCGTGCGAAGGCGGTGAACCCGACTGGCCGTCGCGCACGCTGCTGCCGGTGAGGGTGAGCCCGCTGTCGTCGAACGCCGCGGCGAGCACCGGCAGGCTGGCCTCGAGCACCTGGCGCGTGGCGGCCGCGTCGGCGCCGAAGTCGACCCGGACCTCCCGGCCCTCGAGCATGATGCGCACGCTCACTGGGCCCATCTCGGCCGGATTGAGCTGGATCTGCGCCTGCGAGACGCCCTCGCGGACCAGCCAACGCACCTGGGTGGCCAGCGCCGGCGCGAAGGACGGACTGTCGATCGGCGGGCTCACGTGGCTGTGCATCGGTGGCGTGGCCGCGGGTGCGGATGCGGCCCCGCTCAGCCCCGGCGGCGTCGCCGCAACCGGCGCGGCACCCGGCAGCGTCGGCGTGACGCGCTCGCCTTCGGCCGCACGCGCGAACGCGTCGCCGGCCGCGGGATGCGGCTTGCCCTGAAGCGCGTCGTCGAGCGAATCCTTGCGGCCCGTCCAGGCGCGCGGCACATCGGCGTTTGCCGTCGGCTGCGAAGCCGCGTCCGGCGCAGCGGCCGTGGCTGGGGCATCGGCGCGATCGATCGGGCCCCGGCGCCGTGGCGACAGGGTGTCCGACGCTGCGGCGGCGAGGGCCGCCTTGGCGGTGTCGGAGGCGTCAGCGTCGAGTGCATCGGCCGGGACCTGCGGCGCGGTGTCGATGGCCGGCGCGGCGGCGCGCGTGACGTTGGTCGTCTGGGTCACCCAGCCCGGCAGCAGCTCGTCCAGCGCCGGGGGTTCGTTCTTGGCGCCATCGGCAGGGCATGCACTGTCGGCGCGCGGGGCGTCCGCCGCGGCGCTGCCTTCGCCGCAAGCCGACACGTCTGCCGGCGTGGGCGCCGCGCGCGCATGCGCGCGGGTGGCAGCGTCGGCCTCGCGGGTCTTGGCGTGGCCGCGTGCGGTGCCGCGCGATTTGCCGGGCGCCTGGTCGTCGCAGGGCTTGGCTGCCGTCTCGGCCTCGCCGGCATCGGTCTGGCCAGCGCCGGATTCGCGGGCACCGTTCTCGCGAGCCTCGGGGGTGCATGGATCGGCGGCACGTGCATCGACGGCGCGCGCTTCGGCGGCGCGTGCATCGCCCAGCATGTCGGCAAAGCGCGACGGGGCGGTGGCGCCATCGGCGGTCAACGCGCCGACCTGTGCGGCGGCCGGCAGCGCAGGCGCGCTCAGTGCGGGCATCGAAGCCATCGGGTTCATGTCTGGGTTCCTTCGAAGTCGAGGCTGTGGCGCCGGCTGCGCTGCATGCGCAGCGCAAGCTCGTCGGTCGTGTACTGCTCGCGGCGATCGGCGCCGCGCTGCATCTCGGCGCGGCGGCGCTCGATCAGCTTGCGCACCGAGGCCACGCGCAGTTCGTGGGCGGCCAGCGTGTCGTTGGCGCGCACCAGCGCATGGTCGGCCACCGTGACGGCGTGGTCCTGCTGCGCGATCGCCATCTCCAGGCGGTCGGCGAACTGGCGGTAGCAACGCACGATGTCGGGCGCCGCGCCGCGCTGGTGGAAATGCGCGTTCCAGCGCTGCTGGTACTCGTCGCGATAGGCCGCCAGGTCGAGCGCCTGTGTGCGCATCGCGTCGCGCCGCATGCGTGCCTGGTTGAACGCCGCAAGTGCCACGTTGCGCTGGGCCTCGGCCTGTTCGAGCAGGGCGTTCAGCGTGTCCATCGCGCGCGCATCAGGCGATCAGGCTGTCGGCCAGCTGATGCAGGCTCGACGCGAGGTCGGCACGCTCGTGCATGTCCTGCTGCAGCAGGTGCATCAGCGCGTCGCGCGCGCGCACCGCGGCATCGAGTTCGTTGTCGTGGCCGGGCGCATAGGCGCCCAGCTGGATCAGGTCGCGCGCCTTGGTGAGCTTGGCCAGCATCGAGCGCGCCCGGCGCGCGTGCGCCACGTGCTCGCGCGGCGTGACGCTCGTCATCACGCGCGAGACCGATTTCTCGACGTCGATCGCCGGAAAGTGCCCGGCCTCGGCCAGGTCGCGGCTGAGCACGATGTGACCGTCGAGGATGCCGCGCGCGGCGTCGGCGATCGGGTCCTGCTGGTCATCGCCTTCGGACAGCACGGTATAGAAGGCGGTGACCGAGCCGCGGCCCTCGCGCCCGTTGCCGCTTCGCTCGACCAGTTGCGGCAACTTGGCGAAGCAGCTCGGCGGGTAGCCTTTCGTGGCGGGCGGCTCGCCGATCGCCAGCGCGATCTCGCGCTGCGCCATCGCGTAGCGCGTCAGCGAATCCATCAGCAGCAGCACGTGCATGCCGCGGTCGCGGTAATGCTCGGCGATCGCGGTGGCGTAGTGCGCTCCCTGCATGCGCACCAGCGGCGGCGAATCGGCCGGCGCGGCCACGACCACGCTGCGCGCGAGCCCCTCGGCCTCGAGGATGTCCTCGACGAACTCCTTCACTTCGCGGCCGCGCTCGCCGATCAGACCGACGACGATCACGTCGGCCGCGGTGTAGCGCGCCATCATCCCCAGCAGCACCGACTTGCCCACGCCGGTGCCGGCGAACAGGCCGATGCGCTGGCCGCGGCCGATCGTCAGCATGGCATTGATCGCGCGCACGCCGGTGTCCAGCGGCTGGCGGATCGGGTCGCGGTCCATCGCGTTGATCGGGCGCCGGATCATCGGCTCGGGGCGCACGTCCGTGATCGGGCCGCGCCGGTCCATCGGTTCGCCGTGCGGGTCGACGACGCGGCCCAGCAGGCCGTCGCCCACGGGCAGGTGCAGACCGCGATCCTCGCGCCGGCGCCAGAGGTGGTTCTCGGCGCCCAGGCGCGGCGGCGCCAGTGGCGCGGGCCGCGGCACGACGCGCGCGCCGCTGGCCAGGCCATGGACCTCTCCGGTGGGCATCAGATAGGCGCGGTCGCCGTGAAAGCCGACCACTTCGGCCAGCACCGAGCGCTGGCCCGCGGCGCTGACTTCGCACACCGTGCCGACCGGCGCGCGCACGCCCGCGGCCTCGAGCACGAGGCCGGTCACGCGCACGAGCGAGCCCTCCGCCTCGATCGGCAGCGGGACTTCGGCGAACTTGCGGATGTCGTGCAGGTAGCGCGACCAGCGATCGGCGCGCGAGGCGCGCGGGCTCGGCCCGGTCATCCGCGGTCTTCCGTGGCGTCGTCCAGCGGCAGCGGCTGTCCGAGCGCGGCCGCGGCCTGCGCCCAGCGCGCATGGATGCCCGCGTCGAGACGGCCGAGGTCCGACTCGATCAGGCAGCCGCCGCGCGCGACGTTCGGATCGGGCAGCAGACGCGCACCGCGTGCGCGCAGGACCTCGGCGGCGCCGTTGGCCACGAGGGCCTGGTCGTCCGGGTTCACGTGCACGCGGATGTGCTTGGCCGACAACAGCACGGCCTCGACCGCCTGTGCGGCCACCGCGGCCACGAGTTCGGGCTGCGCGCTCAGTTCGATGCGCACGACCTGGCGCGCCAGTGCCGTGGCGGTGCGCGCCACGCTGTCCGCGATCTGCGACTCGAGTTGCGCGAACTCGACATCGAACGCGCTCACGAGGGCGCCGATCTGCGCGGCCATCTGCGAGGCGAAGGACTGCTTGAAGCTGTCGAGCGCCACCAGACCGTCGCGGTAGCCGTCCTGGTAGCCGGCCTGGCGCGCGGCCTGAACGGCAGCCTGCGGATCGACCGCGCGCCGCGGATCTTCGGGCGCGCCGTTCTTCGCGCCGGCGTCGCCGAACGCATCGGGCCGCCAGCTCGAGAACTGGGACAGCTCCTCGCGTGGAATGAAGCGCGCATGCGCGCTGGCGGCGTTGCCGCCGCGCTCAGACGAAGCCGTCATCGCCGCCGCCTCCCAGCACGATCTGGCCCTCTTCGACCAGGCGCCGGACGGTCTTGAGCATTTCCTTCTGCTCGGCCTCGACCTCGGACAGGCGCACCGGCCCGCGCGAATCGAGGTCCTCGCGCAGCGTCTCGGCCGCGCGCGTGGACATGTTCTTGAAGATCTTCTCGCGCAGCTCGGGCGTTGCCCCCTTGAGCGCGACGACCAGCGACTCGCTCTGGACTTCCTTGAGCAGCGCCTGGAAGCCCCGGTCGTCGAGCTTGTCCAGATCGTCGAAGGTGAACATGTTGTCGAGGATCTTCTGCGCCAGGTCGTTGTCCGCCTCGCGGATGAAATCGAGCACCGAGGTCTCGACCGAGCCGCCCAACCGGTTGATGATCTCGGCAGCAGTCTTCACGCCGCCGAGCGACGCGCGGCGCGTCTGGCCACCGGCCTGCAGCACCTTGGACAACACCTCGTCGAGGTCCTTCAGCGCCGAAGGCTGGATGCCGTCGAGCGTGGCGATGCGGATCAGCACCTCGTTGCGCTGGCGTTCGCCGAACCCCTTGAGCACCTGGCTCGCCTGCTCGTGGTCCAGGTGCACCAGGATCGCCGAGACGATCTGCGGGTGCTCGTTGCGCAGCAGCTCGACCACTGAGCCCGGGTCCATCCACTTCAGGTTCTCGATGCCCGCGATGTCCTTGCCCTGCACGATGCGATCGATCAGCAGCTTGGCCTTGTCCTCGCCGAGCGCCTTGTTCAGCACGCTCTTGACATACGCGTCGGTGTCGGGCACCAGGATGCTCTGTTCGGCGGCCAGGTTCGTGAACTTCTCGAGCACGCCGTCGACCTTCTCGCGCGGGATCGCCTTCATCCGGGCGATGGTCTCGCCCAGGCGCTGCACTTCCCGCGGCTCGAGGTGCCTGAACACGCCGGCAGCCTCTTCCTCGCCGAGCGACATCAGAAGGATCGCGGCGTCTTCGACGCCCGCGTCGTCCATGGATGCGCTGCTCATTGCGCCTCTCCCTTGACCCAGCCGCGCACGATGCTGGCCACGGCCGCCGGGTTCTCCTTGGCGATCGCGCGCGCGCCGGCCAGGCGCTGGTCGTTGCGCGGCGCCTCGAGCATCGGCGCGGCGTTGCCCGGCAGCGCGAGGGGCTCGTCGGCGACGACGTTCAGCCGCGCCGCCTTGCCGGCGGCGGGCGCCGCCGCCAGCGTGGCCTTGAGCGCGGGGCGCACGAGGCCGAACACGATCAGCAGCGCGACCAGCACCAGCGCGGTGGGCGTCACGCTGGTGCGCAACAGGTCGATGAGCCAGTCCTGTTTCCACACCGGCAGGTCGGCCGCCTTGGGCAGCGTCTCCATCTTGAACGGCACGTTGATCAGCTTGACCGAGTCGCCGCGCTCCTTGTTGAAGCCGATCGCCTCCTGCACCAGCGCGGTGAGCTTTTCGACTTCGTCGTTGGACAGCGGCGTGCTCGTGGTCTTGCCGTTCGGCGCGGTCGTGACGCGGTGGTTCAGCACCACGGCCGCGTTCAGGCGCTTGACGTTGCCGGTGGCGTTGCGCGTTACGCGCACGGTCTTGTCGACTTCGTAGTTCGTGACCGCGTCGCGACGCGAGTTGCCGCCCGCGGCGCCCGTGGCGGCCGCCTGCAGCGGCTGGGCTGCGCCTTCGATCGGCGCGGTCGCCGGCACCGGCGGCTGGTTCGACGCCGCACCCGGCACGCCCGAGGGCGCGCCGGGCGCCGCCGAGCCCGATTCGCTGACCTGCTGGCTGCGCACGGTGGCCGGCTCGCTGCCCTGGTTCGGCTTGAACTGTTCCGAGGTCGACTCGGTCTGCGAGAAGTCCACTTCGGCGACGACCGTGGCGCGCAGGTTGTCGCGTCCGACGATCGGCTCGAGGATGTCGACGACGCGCTTGTGGTAGCTCTGTTCGATCTGCTGCACATATTGCAGCTGCTGTGCGTCGAGGCCCTGGCCGGTCGCGGCTTCGCTCGGGCCCGACAGCAGGGCGCCGGTCTGGTCGATCACGCTCACCGCCTTGGGCGTGAGTTCGGGCACCGACGCGGACACGAGGTGCACGATGCCGGCGATCTGCGCGCGGTCGAGCGCGCGGCCCGGATGCAGCGTGACCAGCACCGAGGCCGACGGCTTCTGCTGCTCGCGGAAGAAGCCGTTGGCCTGCGGCAGCGCGAGATGCACGCGCGCGGCCTGTACCGCACCCAACGCCAGGATCGAGCGCGTGAGCTCGCCTTCGAGGCCGCGCTGGAACGTCAGGCGTTCCTGGAACTGGGTCTGTCCGAACTTGGCGTTGTCCATCAGCTCGAAGCCCACGACGCTGCCCTTGGGCAGGCCGGCGGAGGCGAGCTTCAGGCGCGCATCGTGCACCTGCCCCGAAGGCACCAGGATCGCGTTGCCGCCGTCGGCATGGCGGTACGGGATGTTCATCTGCGAGAGCTGGGCAATGATCGCGCCGCCGTCCTTCTCGGACAGGTTGGCGTACAGCACCTTGTAGTCACCGCGCGAACTCCACACCGACAGCGCGAACACCACGGCTGCGAAGCCCGCCACCGCGAGGGCAAGCTTGATCTTGGCGCCGGCAGGCATCGCGCCCAGGCGATCGAAGCCGGCGCCTGCGGATGCGGCGGGGGCGGGCGTGCCGGTCTGGGCGAGGGCGTTTTCCGTCATGGGCGGCATTGTTCGGCGCGACCGGGCCTTTCTATAGCCGGAACAGTCGGTCAAAGGCGCGCCTGTTCGAAGCGCTGGGCCGGGCGACACGCGCCTACAGTGGCGACCACGGCCCGGCAAGGGCGGCATGCGCCGTCCGCACCCGGGCGTGACAGGAGTCACGACCCATGGACGGCATCCGCTCGCTCAAACCCTTCGACTTCGCCCAGGCCGCCGCGCGTGCGGGACTCGGCATCGACGGCCAGCCCTTGTCGGCACGCAAGGCCGGGGCGCCCGAGGGCGGATTCGCGACCGCGATGGCGCAGGCGCTGAAGTCGGTCAGCAACCAGCAGATGGAAGCCCAGCACCTGCAGCGCGAGCTGCAGCTCGACAACCCTGCGGTCAGCCTCGAGCAGACGATGGTGTCGATGCAGAAGGCGCAGATCGGCTTCCAGGCGGCGCTCACGGTGCGCAACCAGTTCGTTCGTGCGTACACCGACATCATGAACATGCAGGTCTGAGGTGTGCCGCCGCGCCGGGCGCGCGGACCCGGCGGGTGGACCGTGCGCCTCGCGGCCGCGCGCGGCCCGAGGCCGTCCGTCGGCACAACGGCAACCCGGCCCCTAGGCCGGCAACAACTGGCGGAACAACCCGCTTATCGAGGGCTCGCCAACCTCCACTGCGAACGAAGATTGCTCCAAGACCGCAAGGAGCGTCCTCATGATCCGTTCGCTATGGATTGCCAAGACAGGCATGGAAGCCCAGCAGACCCAGCTGGACACGATCTCGCACAACCTGGCCAACGTCGGCACCAACGGCTTCAAGCGCGGCCACGTCGTCTTCGAAGACCTGATCTACCAGAACCTGCGCCAGGCCGGCGCGGCCAGCAGCGACCAGACCCAGCTGCCCACCGGCCTGCAGGTCGGCCTGGGCGTGCGTCCGGTCGCGACCTCGCGCATCTTCACCCAGGGCAACCTGCAGCAGACCTCGAACAACCTCGATGTGGCGATCAAAGGCCAGGGCTTCCTGCAGGTGCAGATGCCCGACGGCACCACGGCGTACACGCGCGACGGTTCGTTGCAGGTCGACGGCAACGGCCAGCTCGTCACGAACAACGGCTATGTCGTGCAACCCGGGATCACGATTCCGGCCGGCGCGCAGAGCGTGACGATCGCGCCGGACGGCACGGTGTCGGTCGCCCTCGCGGGGCAGGCCACGGCGCAGTCGATCGGGCAGCTCACGCTGGCATCGTTCGTCAATCCAGCCGGGCTGGACCCGAAGGGACAGAACCTGTGGGGCGAGACCGCGGCCTCGGGTGCGCCCGCGGCGGGTGCGCCGGGCAGCAACGGCCTGGGCATGCTGCAACAGGGTTTCGTCGAGACGTCGAACGTCAACGTGGTCGAGGAACTCGTCGCGATGATCCAGACGCAACGCGCCTACGAACTCAACTCCAAGGCGATCCAGACCTCGGACCAGATGCTGCAACGTCTGGGGCAGCTGTGAATCACCCCCGTTGCGGCTTCGCCGCTCCCCCTCAAGGGGGCGACGCCAGCGGCCCGGCGGAGCCGGATCCGCGGCGTCTGCTGGATGGAATCATGCGGTCGATCGCCGTCAGGGCCGCGGCCGTGTTTGTCAGCCTGCTTGCCGGCTGCGCCACGGTCAACGACTACCGCGTGCCGCCGGTGGATGTCGGCGCGACGCCGCCGGTCGCACCGCCGGCCGCGGCGGCATCGCCGGCGGTCAACGGCGCGATCTACCAGGCCGCGGCCTACCGTCCGCTGTTCGAGGATCACCGTGCGCGCCTGCCCGGCGACACGCTGACGATCCAGATCGTCGAGAAGGTCAGCGCGAGCCAGAAGTCCACCTCGTCGGTCGACAAGAACGGCACGCTCGGCGGCGCGGTGACCGCGCTGCCCGGCATCGCACCCAACTCCTTCGGCCGCGCCACGATCGGCGGCAACTCGGCCAACACCTTCGGCGGCAAGGGCGCCACCGAGAGCAGCAACGACTTCAACGGCACGATCACCGTGCTGGTGACCGGCGTGCTGCCCAACGGGCACCTGATGATCCAGGGCGAGAAGCAGATCGGCGTGAACGCCAACGTCGACGTGCTGCGCTTCTCCGGCCAGGTCGACCCGCGAGCGATCCAGCCGGGCAACAGCGTGCCGAGCACGCAGGTCGCCAACGTGCGCGTCGAGCACCGCAGCCGCGGCCAGCAGGGCGACGCGCAGGTGATGGGGTTGCTGTCGCGCTTCTTCCTGTCCGTGATGCCGATATGACCCACCCCCGAAGCGCCTTCGGCGCCTCCCCCTCAAGGGGGCGCCGCCAGCGAACCGGCAAAGCCGGATCCGCGGCGGCCGCTGGACCTGCACTGTCTCGCGTTCACGACCGCATGCTCGAACGACTGTTGCGCGCTGCCATTGCCTCCACTGTGTTCGCCGCCAGCGCCGCGCTGTGGTGGCCGGCAGGTGTCCACGCCGCCACGCGCATCAAGGAAGTCGCATCGGTGCAAGGGGTGCGCGCCAACCAGCTCGTCGGCTATGGCCTGGTCGTCGGTCTGGACGGCACGGGCGACCAGAGCCAGGGCGTGCCGTTCACCGCGCAGAGCCTGGCCGCGATGTTGCAGCAGATGGGCGTGTCGGTGCCGCCGGGCGTGCAGTTGCAGGCCAAGAACGTCGCCGCGGTGATGGTCACGGCGTCGCTGCCGCCTTTCGCGCAGCCCGGCCAGGTGATCGATGTGAACGTGTCGTCGACCGGCAACGCGAAGAGCCTGCGCGGCGGCCTGCTGGTGGCCACACCGCTCAAGGGTGCCGACGGCCAGGTCTATGCGATGGCGCAGGGCAACCTGACCGTCGGCGGCGCGGGGGCCTCGGCCGCGGGCTCCAAGGTGCAGATCAACCACCTGTCGGCCGGCCGCGTGCCGGGCGGCGCCACGGTCGAACGCACGGTGCCCACGCCGCTCGCGCAGGGCGAATTCGTCCAGCTTGACGTGACGAGTGCGGACTTCGCCACGGCACGCGATGTCGCGCGTGCGATCAACCAGTCCAAGGGCGAGGGTACAGCCTGGGCGCAGGACGGCCGCGTGGTGCGCGTGCGTGCCCCGCAGGACATGAATGCCCGCGTCGCCTTCCTGGCCGACATCGAGAACCTGTCGCTCGAACTGTCAAGGCCGGCCGCACGCATCGTGCTCAACGCGCGCACCGGGTCGATCGTCTTGAACGAAGCGGTCACGCTCGCACCCTGCGCGGTGGCGCATGGCAGCCTGGCAGTGACGATCACCAACACGCCGGTCATCAGCCAGCCCAACGCGCTTGCCCAGGGGCAAACGGTGCAGGCCAGCAAGGCCGACATCTCGATCACCCAGCAGGGCGGCTCGCTCGTGCAGATGCCCGCAGGCGCCAAGCTTGCCGACGTCGTGAAGGCGCTCAATGCCCTCGGCGCGACGCCGCAGGACCTGCTCGCGATCCTGCAGGCGATGAAGAGCGCCGGCGCGCTGCACGCCGATATCGAGGTGATATGAGATCCCCCCCGTTGCGGCTTCGCCGCTCCCCCCCGGGGGGGCGACGCCAGCGGACCGGCGAAGCCGGATCCGCGGCGTCTGCTTGGTTGCATCGCTTGCGTGCGGAGGGCGGCGATGCGAACTGATGCCCTGTCCCAGCTGCGAACTGCTGCCGCCACGGACCCCAAGACCGCGATCAAGGAGGCGGCCAGGCAGTTCGAGGGCCTGTTCATGCAGGAGCTGATGAAGTCGATGCGCCAGGCCACGATGAGCTCGGGCATGCTCGACAACGAAGGCACGCAGCTCGGCACCGAGCTGCTGGACACCGAGTTCGCCGGCAAGATGACCGGCCTGAAAGGCGGCCTGTCCGAGGCGATCGCGCACCAGCTCGAGCGCCAGATGGGCCTCGCCGCCGAGGCTGCCAAGGCACCGACCGGCGTGAACACGCTGTCGCAACGCACGCCGCTGCGCCCGCCGGCGAGCGCGGGTGAGTTCGTGGCACGTCACACCGAGTCGGCGCAGCGCGCCCAGGGTCAGACCGGCATTCCGGCGGCTTTCATGGTCGCGCAGGCGGCGCACGAAACGGGGTGGGGCCGCAAGGAAATCCGCATGGCCGATGGCTCGAACAGCTTCAACCTGTTCGGCATCAAGGCCAGGGCCGACTGGAAGGGGCCGGTCGCGCGCATCACGACCACCGAGGTCGTGGACGGCCAGCCGCGCAAGCTGGTGCAGGCCTTCCGGGCCTACTCCAGCTACGACGAGGCGTTCGCCGACTACGCCAGGCTGATGAAGACGAGCCCGCGCTATCGCGACGTCGTCGCGCAGGCCGGCGACGCGAAGCGGTTCGCGCAAGGGCTGCAGCGTGCCGGCTACGCCACCGACCCGGCCTACGCCGACAAGCTCGGCCGCGTGATCAACACCACGTTGCGGCTGCAACGCTCGATGGCGTGAGGAGGGTGACGTGAACCGATTCGATGCGGGTGTCGCTGCGCGCCGCGAGGCCACCGGGAGCCAGCGATGAGCGGATCCAGCCTGATGTCGATCGGCCTGCGCGCCATGGTCGCCAACTATGCCGCGCTGCAGACCACCGGCCACAACATCGCCAACGCCAACGTCGAGGGCTACTCGCGTCAGCGCGTCGAGCTGCAGACGGCGCAGGGCCAGTTCGGCGGCGCCGGTTTCTTCGGCAAGGGCGTCGACGTGGCCACCGTCTCGCGTGCGCACGACGAGTACCTGACGCGCGAAGCCGCGCTGGCGAGCTCGCAGGCCTCGGCCGACCAGGCTCGCTTCGAACAGCTCGCGCGCCTGGAGGGGGTGTTCCCGCCGGGCGAGCAGGGTCTGGGCTACGCGACCGGGCAGCTGCTCAATGCAATGGCCGAGCTCGCGACGCGGCCGCAGGACCCTGCGACGCGTGAAGTGGTGCTGCAGCGCGCGCAGGAAATGGCGCAGCGCTACGCGAGTGCGGCCGATCAGCTCGAGGCCCTGCAGGCGGGCGTGTCGCAGGACCTGTCCGTCGCGGTGACTCAGCTCAACCAGATCACCGGCCGCATCGGCCAGGTCAACGAACAGATCGCCCGCGAGAAGGGTACCGGCCAGCCGCCCAACGACCTGCTCGACGAGCGCGACCGCCTGGTGTCGCAGCTGAGCGAGCTGGTGCAGGTCACGACGGTGATGGCCGACGACGGCACGCTCGGCGTCTTCATGGCCAGCGGCCAGCGCCTCGTGCTGGGCAAGACGGCGACGCAGCTCACGCTGGTCGGCGACGAATTCGATCCCTCGCGCCAGGTGGTGGCGGTGGTCGACGGCCCGCAGGCGCGGCCCATTCCTTCATCGCTCGTGGCCGGCGGCCAACTCGGCGGCCTGCTGCGCTTCCAGAACCACGACCTCGCCGACGCCCGCAGCGCCGTGGGCCGTCTCGCGGTGGGCGTGGCCACGCGCATCAACGAGCAACAGGCGCTCGGGCTGGACCTGGGCAGCCCGCCGGCCGCCGGCGCGCCGCTGTTCGCCTTCGGCCCGCCGCAGGCCGTGCCGTCTCAGAACAACGCGCGCGACGCCTTCGGCAACCCGTTGGCCAGCGTGTCGCTCCTGATCGCCGATGCGACGCAGCTGCAGGCCAGCGAGTACGAGTTGCGTGCGGACACGGCCACCCCCGGCCAGTACCTGCTCACGCGACGCAGCGACGGCCTCGTGCGCAGCATCGCCAGCGGCGACACGGTCGATGGCCTGACGATCACCGTGGGTGTGCCGGCGCCCGGCCCGAACGACCGCTTCCTGCTGCAGGGCGTCGCGCGCGCGGGGCAGGGCTTCCGGCGGGTGCTCGACGATGCGCGTGCGCTGGCGGCCGCGTCGCCGGTGCAGGCCGCCGCCGGCGCCACCAACACCGGCAGCGCCACGGTCGCAGCGCTCGCCGTCGTCAGCGCCGCGATCGATCCGGACCGCACGGCCAACATCGATTTCACGTCGGCCAACGGCGACTACAACTGGGAGCTGCGCGACCGCGCCACCAATGCGCTGCTGTCCAGCGGCACGGGCACCTGGCAGCCGGGCCAGCCGATTGCCCTGAACGGCTTCGAGCTGCGCCTGAACGGCGTGCCGGCCAACGGTGACGCGTTCACGGTGGCGCGCACCGCGTTCCCGGCAACGAGCAACGGCAACGCGCTCGCGCTCGCCGCGCTGCGCGACCAGACCTTCATCGGGGGCCAGACCCCGACCGACGCCTACGCCAGCCTGATGGCCGGCGTGGGCGTGCAGGTGCAGGGCGCGCGCACGGCCGCGAGCATCTCGGCGTCGGTGGCGCAGCGCGCGAACGAACGCGTCACCTCCGCGTCGGGCGTCAGCCTCGACGAAGAGGCCGCGCGCCTGCTGCAGTTCCAGCAGAGCTACCAGGCTGCGGCCAAGGTGCTGCAGGTGGCGCAGACCGTGTTCGACACGTTGCTCGCCACCGCACGCTGATCCCGAGAATCGAGGAAAACGACATGACGCGCATCGCCTCCCTCCAGTCCTTCGAAAGCGGGCTCGAACGGCTGCAACGGCGCCAGAACGAGCTCGCCGAAGCGCAGGACCGCCTCACCAGCGGCAAGCGCGTGTCCAAGGCGAGCGACGACCCGAGCGCCGCAGCGCGCGCCGAGCGTGCGCAGGCTCAGATCATGCGGCAGGAGGCCAGCCAGCGCGCGGTCGACGCCGCGCGCAGCACGCTCACGCTCACCGAAACCGCGCTCGCCGACACCAGCGAACTGCTGCAGCAGGCGCGCGAGGCCATCGTCGCCGCAGGCAACGGGGGCTACAGCGATGCCGATCGCGCCTCGCTGGCGCAGCACCTGGAAGCGGTGCGCGCGCAACTGCTGGCCGCGGCCAACCGCGGCGACGGCGCGGGCGGCTATCTGTTCGCCGGTCAGGGTGCGAGCCAGCCGCCTTTCGTCGATGGTCCCGGCGGCGTGGCCTTCCGCGGCAGTGCCGGCGAGTTGCAGGCCGCGGTCGACGAACCCGTTCCGCTGTCCACTGACGGCCGCGCGGCGTGGCTGGGCGCCGCCAGCGGAAACGGCTTGTTCGAGACCCGCGTGCTGACCGCGCAGCCCAACGCGGCCGGCGCCTGGATCGACGGGGGCCAGGTCACTGATCCGCAGACGTTCTTCGCCGCCACCTCGCCGCCCGCGGTGGCCGACCCCGCCAACCTCGACTACCGCGTCGACTTCAGCGTCGGTGCCGGTGGCACCACGTTCACGGTCACCAAGGAGGGCGCGGCCACCGCCCTGACCAACGTGCCATACGTCGCCGGCAGGGCGGTCGAGATCGACGGCATGTCGTTCACGGTCCAGGGCGCGCCGGCGGCGGGCGAGGCGTTCGAACTGCGCCTGGCACAACCGACGCAGTCGGTGTTCGCGACGCTCGACCGTGCGATCGCCGGGTTGCGCACGCCGCTGCGCAGCCCCGCGGCAATCGCCCAGGGCGTGCAGCAGGCGCTGGCCGGCCTCGACGGGTCGGCCGCGGCGCTGCAGTCGCTGCGCGCGCGCGTCGGCGACACGCTCAATCGCATCGACATGGTCGAGGGACGAATCGCTGCGCACAAGCTCGCCGCGCAGGACGAAAAGTCCAAAGCCGAGGATTTGGACATGGTCGAGGCGATCTCGTCGTTCCAGAATCAGCAGACCGGCTACGAAGCCGCGCTGAAGGCTTACTCCACGGTGCAGCGCCTGTCGCTGTTCCAGTTCATCAACCCCTGAAGCCGTTCGCACGTCCCGCATCGATGCAAGACCATCCGATCCTCGCCCAGGTGGTGCTCGGCTATTCGCCGATGATCGACCGCGAGCGTGCCGTGATCGCCACGCGCCTGACGGTGTTCCCCGCCAAGCCGGACACGGCGATCGACGCGGGCGCCCTGCTCGGCGCGGTCGGCGAGGTCTGGCCCGAGGGTTCCGGCAAGGTCTCGCTGAACGTGTCCAGCGAATCGCTGTTGCACGACCTGATGCTCGCCAAGCCCAACGCCAACATCATGATCGAGGTGCCGGCCTTCATCGCGGCCGACATCGACCATGGCGAGGCCATCGCAGGCCTGTACGCACGCGGCAACACGCTTCTGCTGAAGGGCCGGCCGCGCACCGAGCTGCCGCGCGAGGTGCTGCCGTGCTTCAAGCACTCGATCATCGATGTCGACGACGAGCGCCGCAGCGATGCACCGGCACCGCCCGGCGTCACGCGCCAGATCACCCACGTGCAGGCCGGCGTGCGCACCGTGGCCGAGATGGAGGCGAGCTTCCAGCGCGGCGCGGTCGCGGTGCTCGGCTGGCCGATCGACGACGTGATCAAGTCCAAGGGCGGCCAGCGCCAGCCCGACCTGACCGCGATCGTCGAGCTGATGCGTCGCATCGACAAAGAGGATCCGATCGACCGCCTGGAAGACGTGCTCAAGATCGAGCCGACGCTGGCGTTCAAGCTGCTGCGCTACATCAACTCGGCCGCGTTCGGCCTGCGCGTCGAGGTGGCCTCGTTCCGCCACGCCCTGATGCTGCTGGGCTATCAGCGCCTGAAGCGCTGGCTCGCGCTGCTGCTGGCCTCGGCGAGCAAGGAACGCGACATGAAACCCGTGATGTTTTCCGCATTGCGCCGCGGCCTGCTGATGGAAGAGCTGACGCGCGCCAGCGTGGGCGGCAACGACGAACAGATGCGCAACGAAGCCTTCATCTGCGGCGTGTTCTCGCTGCTCGACCGCATGATGGCGCAGTCCTTCACCGAGCTGCTGAAGGCAGTGCCGGTGCCCGAGGGCGTGCGCCAGGCCCTGGTCGACAGCGACGGCCCGTACCAGCCCTTCCTCGAGGTGGTGCGCGCGGTCGAGAACGAGTCGATCTTCGACATCCGCGAGTGCGCCGAGCGCCTGCTGCTGGGCGAAGGCGAGATCAACCGCGCGGTGCTGCGCGCGCTGGCCGCCGCGACCCAGATCCAGTAGCGTCGACCGGCCCCGGCTGGCGCCCGCCCGCTGCGGGGCGTCGCCGCCCGCTACGGTTTCGCGCCGAGCGTGGTCCATGCCACGCCTGATGGCCTGTCGCGCCTTGCGTGGCGCCTGGGGGGGGTGCAGCCACACGTTACAGTCCCGGGCATGACAACCTCCGAATGGCCGAGCGCTCCGTGCGACCGCGTGTCGCAAGGATAGAGACCGCCCGCCGCCCATGCCGATCTTCCGCCGCCCCCCGACACTGGCCCCGCTCGGCGAGGAGGGCGCACGAGCGGGCGGTGCCGCACCGGTCTGGGGCGCGGTGCTCGACGCTGCGGCTCTGGCCCGCCTGGCCGAGCTGGACCCCAAGGGCAAGGCCGGGCTGGTGGCGCGTGTGGTCACCACCTACACCCAGTCGCTGGGCAAGCTGCTCGAGCAACTGACCGTCGCCCGGACCGCGGGCGACGCCAACGCGTTGCGTCATGTGGCCCATACGCTCAAGTCCTCGTCGGCCAGCGTGGGCGCGCTTCAGTTGTCGGGCCTGTGCGCCGATATCGAGCGCAAGGTGCGGGACCGCCAGACCGACGGCCTCGATGCACAGCTCGAAGAGATGCTGCGCGAGGGCGCTCGCGTGCTGGCGGCGCTGCGCGCCGGCACCGCAGGACCACAACGCCTGTCATGAACGACACCTCGTCCTCCGCCGCGGACGTGCCGGCCACAGAAGATCGGCCCCACGTGCTGCTCGTCGACGACGACGACGTCAACTTGATGTTGACCGCGATCGCTTTGCGCGAGCGCGGATTCGAGGTGATCGAGGCCAGCGGGGGCGAGGCCGCGCTCGAGCAGCTCGAACAGATCGCGCCGGACCTGATCGTGCTCGACGCGATGATGCCCGGCATCGACGGCTTCGAGACCTGCCAGCGCCTGCGCCATCGCGCCGGCTATGCCCAGGTGCCGGTGCTGATGCTCACGGGCCTGGACGACGACGCCTCGATCGAGCGCGCGTACAGCGCCGGTGCCACCGACTTCTTCGTCAAGAGCATGCAGTGGAGCCTGCTCGCGGGTCGTCTGCGCTACATGCTGCGCGCCTCGCGCACACGCGTCGAGCTCGAGCGCAGCAAGTTCAAGCTCGCGCGCGCGCAGGATCTGGCGCGCATGGGCAGTTTCGACTGGCGCCGCGGCAACGGCCTGGGCCATCTGTGGCTGTCGCCCGAGGCGATGCGCGTGCTGGGCCGCGGCCAGGCCGAGCGGGTCGACGTGCGCGGTCTGCTGCGCATGGTGGGCGCGGCGCAGCGCCGCGGCCTGATCCGCATGGTCAGCGAGGTGGTGGCACACAACGCAGTGCTCGCCACCGACGTGTCGGTGATGCTGTTCGACGGCCGCCAGCGCATCATCCACGTCGAGGCCGAGGCCGAGTTCGAGCATGGCCACGCCGTGGGCTACACCGGCGTGTTCCAGGACGTGACCGACCGCCGCGTCGCCGAGGACCGCATCCGCCACCTCGCCAATTTCGACGCACTCACTGGCCTGCCCAACCGGCGCCAGCTGATCTGGCGCACCGAGCGCGCGCTCGAGCAGGCAAGGCGCCTGAACCACAACGCGGCGCTGCTGCTGATCGACCTCGATCGTTTCAAGAACGTCAACGACACGCTGGGCCACGCCGCCGGCGACGAATTGCTGATGGAGGTGGCGCGCAGGCTGCGGGCCTGCGTGCGCCACAGCGAGCAGGTGATGGAGGGCGCGCTGGAGGCCGCGGGGTCGCGCTCGCACCGCACGCTCGAGGCGGTCGGCCGGCTCGGCGGCGACGAGTTCGTGGCCCTGCTGCCCGAAGTCGGCGACGAGGCCGATGCACAGCGCGTGGCCGCCCGCGTGCTCGAGTCTTTGCGCGAGCCGATCTTCGTCGCCGGCCAGGAATGCTTCTGCACCGCCAGCGTGGGCATCGCGATGTTCCCGCGCGACGGCCTGAACCTGGTCGACCTGATGCGCAACTCCGACGTCGCGATGTACGCCGCGAAGTCGGCCGGGCGCAATGTGGCCACCGCCTACAGCGCCCACCTGGGCGGCCGCGGGCGCGACAAGATCGAGCTGGAAAGCCACCTGCACAAGGCGATCGAGCGCGAAGAGCTGGTGCTCCATTACCAACCCAAGATCGACGTGCGCAGCGCCAAGATGGTGGGCGTCGAGGCGCTGATGCGCTGGCAGCGCGGCGGCGTGCTGGTGCCGCCGGGCGACTTCATCCCGCTGGCCGAGGAGACCGGCCTGATCGTGCCGCTGTCGGAGTGGGCGGTGAAGGAGGCAGCGCGCCAGGCGCGCATCTGGCAACAGAGCTTCGGCTTCTCGGATTCGATCGCGGTGAACCTACCCTCGCGCCTGTTCGAGCGCAGCGACCTGGTCGAGAACATCCACCAGTCGGTGTCGGCCTATGGCGTGCCGCACAAGGCGATCCAACTCGAGATCACCGAGAACAACCTGATGAAGGACCTGCACAACGTGTCGCTGTCCTTGCATCGATTGAACGAGATCGGGGTCGAGATCTCGATCGACGACTTCGGCACCGGCTACTCGTCGCTGGCCTACCTGACGACGCTGCCGATCTCGGAACTCAAGATCGACCGCAGCTTCGTGCGCGACCTGGGCATCACGCCGCAGAGCTCGGCCGTGGTCAGCGCCATCATCGCGCTGGCGCGCTCGCTGGGCCTTCGCGTGATCGCCGAGGGTGTCGAGAACCTGCGCCAGATGGAGGTGCTGCACCGCCTGGGTTGCGTCGTGATGCAGGGCTTCCTGTTCTCCAAGCCGCTGCCGCCCGACGACCTCGAGCTCTGGTTGCAGCAGACCATGCTGCCGCGCAAAGCACCTTGGATCGGCGTGGTGCGCGACACCGACGGCAGCCTGCCGCGACTGGGCCGCGCCTGAGGCGGCCGCGGCGTGAAGGCCAGCACCGCGCAGATCGCCAAGGCGACGCTGCACCGCCTGGTCCAGCTGCGCCAGGATCCGACACCCGAGAACTACGCGCGCGCGTGGATCGAGGCGGGCGGCGTCGTCGGCGATGGCACGGGCCAGGCCGACGCGGGCGGATGGGCCCAGTTGATCGAACAGCTGGCGCAGGGCCTTGAGCGTCGCGGCCGCCACTGGACGACGGCGCGCAGGAGGGACAGCCTGCAGCGCGTGCTTGCAGGCAGCCGCGCCGGCCCGCTGAATCGACTGCAGGAGCGCCTGACGCAGCTGTGCGTGAGCTGGCAGCACGACGAGTCCGACGCGAAGGTCGAGACCGTGGTGGGCGAGCTTGCGCCCAGCCCGCAGGACGAGGCGAGCGCAGGTTCCTGGACCGTGCTGGCGTCGCGCCTGCAGACGACGGTGAGTGCCGGGCTGCCGATGGACGACGGCCACAGCGCGCAGCTGGCGCGCGCGCTCGAGTCGCAGGCCCGGCGGTGGCAGGGCGGGACCGTCGACGAGGCGCTGCTGCGGCAGGTGCAGGACAGTTGCGACGAGGTTCGACGCGTGTTCACCCAGCGCCATCTGATGGTCGACGAGATGACGCGTCTGGTGCGTGCGATGACCGAGGGCCTGACCGAGCTGGCCGAGGACGAGAGTTGGGCGCGCGGGCAGGCCGATGCGATGCGCATGCGCCTGGGCGAGGGCGGCGAGGCGCTGAGCCTGCGCGGCGTGCGTTCGGCCGCCGATCTGTTGTCGCAGACGCGGCGCCAGCAACAGCGGTTGCGTGGCGAGCGCGACCGCGCGCGCGATGCGTTGCGCGCTCTGGTCGACAGCCTCGCCGAGGAGCTCAAGGCCCTGGGCATGCATACGGGCCGGTTCGGCGACCAGTTGTCGCACTGCGTGGAGGGCCTCGAGACGGCCGACACGCGCGAGCAGCTGGCGACGCTGGTGCACGACATCGTCACGGCCAGCCGGACGGTCCAGACCGAAGTGGCCGACGCGGGTGCGCGCCTGACCGCCGGGCGCGAGCAGGCGGAGGCGCTGAACCAGCGCGTGCGCGAACTGGAGGCCGAGCTGCGCCGCCTGTCCGACGAGGCCTCGACCGACGCTCTGACGCAGGTGGCCAATCGGCGCGGCCTGATCCAGGCGTTCGAGACCGAGGCGGCGCGGCACGAGTGCGACGCAATGCCGCTTGCCGTCGCGCTGATCGACATCGACAACTTCAAGAAGCTCAACGATTCACTCGGCCACGCCGCCGGCGACGAGGCGCTCCGGGCGCTCGCCGCCCAGGTGCGAAAGACGCTGCGTCCGGTCGACCATGTGGCGCGCTTCGGCGGCGAGGAATTCGTGATGCTGCTGCCGGCCACCGCGGTCGACGAAGCACGCGAAGTGCTTGGGCGCGTGCAGCGTGCGCTGTCGATGAGCCTGTTTCTCCACGAAGGCCGTGAGGTCTTCGTCACGTTCTCGGGCGGCGTGACGTTGTGGCGTCCTGGTGAAACGCTGGACAGCGCGGTCGAGCGTGCCGACCTGGCGTTGTACGAGGCCAAGCGGACCGGAAAGAACCGGACCTGCATCGGTTGACCACCCTCGCAGCGGCCTGGTGGCCGCTTTCCCTCGAGGGGCAACGCCAGCAGCCCGGCAAGGCCGCTTGAGCGGCGTTTGTGCGGTGGTCCGGGGCTTGCGGGCGCCGGCGCCGTCGACTGTGTGCACAATCGCGCGGTGTCCGCGACCCACCTGGCCGTCCTCGACGACGAGATCGACATCACACAGCTGATCGCGCGCTACCTCGGTGCGGTGGGGTTTCGCGTGACCCAGCTGCACCGCGGCGCCGATCTGCTGGCGCTGATGCAGCGCGATCCGCCCGCGCTGGTGCTGCTCGACCTGGGCCTGCCCGACGAGGACGGCTTCGCCATCGCGCGCCAGCTGCGCGAGCACCATCGCTGCGGTCTGGTCATCGTCAGCGGCCGCGGCGACGCGGTCGACAAGGTGGTGGGCCTGGAGGTCGGCGCCGACGACTACGTGACCAAGCCGTTCGACCTGCGCGAGCTGCTGGCGCGCATCAAGGCCGTGCTGCGGCGCATGGAAAGCGCGGCCCCGGCGGCAAGCCCCGAGAGCGACGGCGCGGCGCCTGCCGCAGCGGTCGGGCGCGAGCGCTGGCGTTTCGCGGACTTCGAGATCGACGTCGCGGCGCGCACGCTGTCGCATCCGCAGCGCGGCGCCATCACGCTGACCGCAGGCGAGTTCGACCTGCTGGTCACCTTCTGCCGTCACGCCGGCCGCGTGCTGTCGCGCGACTTCCTGCTCGACGCGACGCGGGGCCGCGAGGCCGGCCCGTTCGATCGGACGATCGACGTCCAGGTGGGCCGCATCCGCCGCAAGATCGAAGCCGACCCGGAGAACCCTGCGCTGATCAAGTCGGTGCGCGGCGCGGGCTACCTGCTGGCCGTCGGCGTCGAGCCGCGATGACACGCGCCGCGTCCGGCCGATGAAGGCAGTGCCCCCAGAGGAGCGGGAAGCCGTCCTGCGCAGCCTGTTCGAGGCCTATCCCGATGCGGTGCTGCTGGTCGATGCGGACGGCCGCATCGCGATGGCCAATGACCTGGCCACGCAGATGCTCGGCTACCCGCCGTCGGAGCTGGTCGGCCTGTCGGTCGACGCGCTGGTGCCCGACGCGGTGCGGCCGCGCCACGCGCAGTACCGGGCCACCTACGCGCACGATCCGCGCGCGCGGCCGATGGGCACGCAGCTCGATCTCGTGGCGCGCCGCCGCGACGGCAGTGAACTGCTGGTGGAGATCTCGCTGTCGCCGCTGCAGCCGCAGGGGCTGCCGTATGTGATGGCGACGATGCGCGACATCGGCAACTACCCGCGGGTGCGCCAGGCACTGGAACGGGCGCGCCACGCCGAATGCATCGCGCAACTCGGCCGGCTGGCGGTCAACGCGAGCGATCCCGAACGCGTGTTGCTCGACGCGCCGGCGGCAATCGCGGTGGCGCTCGATGTCGACGAGGCCATCCTGTACGTGCTGGAGCACGACGGCCGCCACTTCCGCGTTGCCGGCCGCAGCGGTGCGGCGCTCGACGCCAGCGCGCAGGAGCGCGTGCCCAACGATGCCAGTTCTGCGCCTGGCTGGCTTGCAGCGCAGGGCGCTGCGGTGGTGACCGGCAATCCGCCGCTGGCTACCGCCGGGGCGAACGCGTTGGGCGTCCCGATGGCCGATCGCGGCCGCATCGTCGGCGCGCTCGTGCTGCGCGCGCGCGACGCCCATCGTTTCGGCGCCGATGCGATGCGCTTCGTCGAGTCGCTCGTCAGCCTGCTGGCCACCGTGCTGCAGCGCGCCGCCAGCGAGGAGGCGCTGCGCCACTCGCAACGCATCGAGGCGGTGGGCCAGCTCACTGGTGGCATCGCGCACGACTTCAACAACCTGCTGACCGTGATCCAGGGCAACCTGCAGGTGCTTTCCGACATTCCCGGGCTGGAAGGCAACGACGACCTGCAATCGATGGTCGATGCCGCGATGCGGGCGGCGCGGCGCGGCGCCGACCTGACCGCCAAGCTGCTGGCCTTTTCGCGGCGCCAGGTGCTGCAGCCCAGGGCGATCGAGGTCTCTCGCGTGCTGCCCGCGCTGGCCGACCTGCTGCGGCGCACGCTCGATGCGCGCATACGCATCGCGGTGCAGATCGACCCCGACTGCCCGGCCTGCCTGGCCGATCCGGCGCAACTCGAGTCCGCGCTGCTGAACGTCGCGATCAACGCGCGCGACGCCATGCCCGAGGGCGGCACGCTGACGTTCCGGGCGCGGCGCTGCGCGGCCGCGCCGCTGGCCGAACGGCTGCCGTGGAACGGTGCGGGAGTGGAGCTGTCGGTGGCCGACACGGGCGTGGGCATGAGCGAGGCCGTGATGGCGCGCGCCTTCGAGCCGTTCTTCACGACCAAGGAGGCCGGCCGTGGCACCGGCCTGGGACTGGCCACGGTGTATGGCTTCGCGCACCAGTCGCAAGGCGCGGTGATGCTGGCGAGTCAGCCGGGCGAGGGCACCACGGTGACGCTGTTCTTGCCGGCGCCGACGCGGACGGGCACCGAGCCCTCAGCGGCAGAGGCGTTGCGCGTGACCTCAGCGGTGCCGCGGGGCCTGTCGGTGCTGCTGGTCGAAGACGAACCCGAGGTGCTGCGCGTGCTGCAGGCGTTCCTGTCCGGCTGGGGATGCCGCGTCACCGCGTGCGCGCAGGCGGAGACGGCCCTGGCCGAACTGGCACCGGCGAGCGCGGCCTTCGACCTGCTGCTGTCCGACGTCGTGCTCGGGCCCGGGCTGCGGGGCACCGAACTGGCGCAACGCGCACGCGCGCTGCGCCCTGACCTGCCGGTGCTGCTGATGTCCGGCTATGCCTACGCGGCGGGCGATGCACCGGCGCTGCCGCTGCTGCGCAAGCCCTTCACCCGCGAACAACTCGCCCAATCGATCCGTCAGGCCCTGGTCATTGCAGGCTAGCGTGGCCGTTGTGGCCGTTGTGGCCGCAGGCCTCGCTGCCGACGAAGGCAGCCAGCGCCGCGACGTCGGGGATGAGGATCTCACGGCGTGCGCCGTCCGCGAATCCGATCAACTGCTGGCGCGCCAGGCGCGACAGCGCGCGGCTCACCGATTCGAGCGTCATGCCCAGGTAGTTGCCGATCTCCGCGCGGGTCATGCGCAGCGTGATCTGATCGGTGCGCAGGCCGCGCCGCGCGAGCGCGTCGCTCATCAGGCGCAGGAACTCGGCCACTCGCGCGTCGGCCGACAAGGTGGTCAGCGCGAGCAGCGTGTCGCGGTCGCGGCTGATCACGCGGCTCATCTCGCCATGCAGCAGCGCCATCAACGGCGGGTGCGAGGCGCAGGCGGCGAGCAGCGCGTCGTAGCGGATCGTCCAGACTTCCCCGGTGTCCAGCGCCACGGCATCGCAACGGTAGCGGCCGCCGGCGATGCCGTCGAAGCCCAGCCAGTCGCCGCGGAACTGCAGGCCCACCACCTGGGCGCGACCGTCGGCGGCACTGTTGACGATCTTGCAGTAGCCCGTGTTGAGCAGGAACAGGTGGGTGAAAACATCGCCGCAACGGTAGACCTGGTCACCGGCATGAACGACGCGGCGCTGTACCGGCACGCGTTCGGCCACCAGGGCCAGCATGTCGGCGATGCGGCGCGACTCCTTGCGCTCCTCGACGCGCTCCTGGTCACGGCTCGACGGCGCAGTGCCATCGAAGGATTCGGCACTGTAGACGGCAGCGGGTTCGAGCAACATGACAGTCTCCTTGTTGGGGTTGTTGATGCTTGTCAAGAAGTCTGGCGATCGATCACTCATCGCTTGCGACAACATCGTGTCGCTGGGTGACGTTGTGTGAACGAACGGTGAACGGCGACCCCGCTGTGTCGCAGCGCGACGGGGGTTGACCCAGCGCAAGGCCCTGCCCGGAGGCCGAACGGACGATTCGCCGCCGTGAGCCCCACCTTCCATCGCCGACTGCTCTCGTCGTCGCCGATCGATGCGTTGGACGCGCGCGCCCTGGTCGCCACCGCGCGCGCGCTCAGACGCAGCGATGTGAGCGCGCCCTCGGCCGGCGCGCCGCTGCGCGGCAAGAACATCGCACTGGTGTGCACCGTGCCCGATTGCAAGTGCGCGCGAGACTTCGACGAGGCGGCCAGCGAGTTGGGCGCGCGCGTGGCGCGCATCGAACCCGAAGTCGACTGGCTGCGTGAGGATTCGCATGTCGGCCGTGACGCGGCGCGCCTGCTCGAGCACCTGTATGACGCAGTGGGCTGCGAGGAGGTGCCTTCCGGCTTCGCGCAGCGCCTGCAGGACGACATCTCGGTGCCCGTCTACGACGGACTGGCGCGCGGCGACCATCCGCTGTTCGGACTGCTGCCCGAGGTGGCCGACCCAGGCAGTGCGCCGGGGCCCGAGGAGCGCCGCGCGTTGCTGCAGGCTGTGCTCGTCAGGACGCTGTTGTGACGGCCGCCCGCGCGAGGGCGGCGTGATGTCGACGCTCGCCGCGGCCGCCGGCGTGGTCGACGATCCGGTCGAACTCGCACGTTTCACGCGTATCGATGGCGCGCGCGGCCTCGCTGAATCGTCTCTGCAGCTGTCGGGCCTGCACTGCGCGGCGTGCGCCGGGCAGATCGAGGCCGCGCTGGCGGCAGTGGACGGCGTGCTCGACGCCGAGGTGAGCTACGCCGCCTCGCGCGTTCGCGTGCGCTGGCAGCCGCAGCGCACGCGCGCCTCGACGCTGGTGGCCGCGATCCACCGCGCGGGGTACGGCGCGGTGCCCGACACGGCGGCGCAGGCGCGCGCGATGCGCGCGGCCGAACAGCGGCAGCTGCTGTGGCGGCTGTTCGTGGCCGTGTTCTGCGCGATGCAGGTGATGATGCTGGCCACGCCGGTCTATGTGGCCGACGCCGGCAGCCTGGCACCCGATCTCGAGCAGTTGCTGCAGCGCTCGGCCTGGATGCTCACGCTGCCGGTGCTGCTGTTCTCTGCCGCGCCGTTCTTCGTGTCGGCATGGTCTTCGCTGCGCCAGCGGCGCCTGGGCATGGACGTGCCGGTGGCGCTGGGGGTCGCGGTCGCGTTCGTCGCCTCCAGCGGTGCCGCGTTCGACCCGGGCGGCGTGTTCGGCCGCGAGGTCTACTTCGATTCGCTCACGATGTTCGTGAGTTTCCTGCTCGCAGGACGCTGGCTCGAGTTGCGAGCCCGTCATGCCGCGACCGACGCGATCGAGCGCCTGGGATTCGCCGCGCCGCGCCAGGCTTGGCGCATCGTCGATGCGCACGGACGCATCGAGGCGGTGAGCGTCGAGCGCCTGGTCGCCGGCGACCGCGTGCGGGTGCCGCTCGGCGAGGCCTTCCCGGGCGATGGCGTGCTCGAGGACGGCAGCACGCAGGCTGACGAGTCGCTGCTGACGGGCGAGTCCACGCCGGTGCCCAAGTCGGTTGGCGACTCGGTGGTGGCCGGCAGCATGAACCTGGGCGCGCCGGTCATCGCCCGCATCGAGCGCACCGGTGCGGACACGCGCTTCGAGCAGATCGCCGCGCTGATGCGCGAAGCCCTGACGTGCCGGCCCGAAACAACGCGGCTGGCCGATCGCATCGCGGGGCCCTTCCTCGCGGCGGTGCTGCTGCTCGCACTGGGCGCCGCCCTGGTCTGGTGGACGATCGATCCATCGCGTGCGATCTGGGTTGCCGTGTCGGTGCTGATCGTGACCTGTCCTTGCGCGCTGTCGCTTGCCGCACCGTCTGCGCTGCTGGCCGCCACCGCGGCACTGGCGCGGCGCGGTGTGCTGCTGCGCCGTGTCGATGCGCTCGAAACGCTCGCCCGCGTCGACCACGTGATGCTCGACAAGACAGGCACCCTGACACAGCCCCGGCCGCAATGGCGCGCCACGCATGCGCTGGACGCCTGTGACGAGGCGGGCCGCCGCCAGCGCACGCTCGATGCGGCTGCGCTGGCCTGCTGGTCCACCCACCCTCTGGCGCGCGCGCTGGTCGAGGCGGTGCCCGAGGCGGCCGCGCAGGCCGCTCGATGGCACGAGGTGCACGAGGTGCGCGGTCACGGCCTCGAGGCGCTCGATGCGGCGGGCCAGCGCTGGCGCCTCGGCTCGTCGCGCTGGCTCGGCCTCGCGCCCGGCGATGCGCACGCCGAAGCTGCGCTCGCATTCGGGCCGGTCGGCCAGCCGCTGCTGGCGATCGAGTTCGACGAGTCCTTGCGCGACGATGCGCTGGCCTCCGTGGTGGCACTGCGCGCCCAGGGCATTGCGCTGACGGTCTTGTCGGGCGACGAGGCGACGCGCGTGTCGCGGCTGGCGGCGCGGCTGGGCATCGACCACGCCGTGGCCGGCGCGGCGCCGGAACGCAAGCTCGATGCGCTGCGCAGGCTGCAGTCCGACGGCCACGTCGTCGCGATGGTCGGCGACGGCGTGAACGACGCGCCGGTGCTGGCGCAGGCCGACGTGTCGTTCGCACTGGTGCACGGCGCGCAGATCGCACGCGCCGCGGCGGACGCGGTCCTGTTGTCCGCGCGCCTGCAGGACATCGCGCATGCGCTGCACGTCGCGCGTCGGACGGTGCGCGTGATCCGGCAGAACCTGGTGTGGGCCGCGCTCTACAACGCCGCGTGCGTGCCGCTCGCACTCGCCGGCTTGCTGCCGCCGTGGGCCGCGGGCCTGGGCATGGCCGCGAGTTCGGTTTTCGTCGTGGGCA
>Ga0209798_10000290_pt1 | contig 29526 bp, 31 predicted proteins | sample DOMMetBare3Fresh_FD_187475 | JGI IMG/M metagenome (GOLD analysis project Ga0209798, IMG submission 187475) | Wetland sediment microbial communities from St. Louis River estuary, USA, under dissolved organic matter induced mercury methylation -... | ecosystem: Environmental > Aquatic >... | reverse complement strand
GTTAGACCGGATGCACCTTTTAACTCCTAATGAACAAGAGCCCAAAAACATTTCACTGGGGTTCGAGTGGTTGTCGGCATGGTCACAAAACGGTGAAACCGTGGGGTGGCAGCGGAGGCCGGTAACAACTTCATCTCTGTAGTTCGAAGCCGGAGACATTCTTATCGATTCCGGAGAGACAGCATCTCTAAATTCCAGCGGGGCCAGATGGTTCCTTAGTGGCGGTTCATCCCGCAAAGTTTATCGGCAGTCGCAATTGAACGTGAGTTCCGCATAGAAGTAACCCGCTCCTGGATCATTCTTATCGAATTGAACAAGGTTAGTGGTCTGCTTGAAGCGGTCGAAAAGGGGTTGCCTGTGATCTCGTGGCCCAGTGGGTCGACCACAAGCTTGAGTTCGCTCGTCGCAGCCGACCGCAACCCGGAGTATGATTCGACCCACAACATCTTTGCCTTCGAACCCGCCTACGATGCGGACGTGAGTTTCCCTCTCCGATCCGGGTTCCTTCACTAATTCCAACAAACGTTCGCGTCCAAGTATCAGCGTTGTAACCTCGGATTGAGGGTCTGTGAACGCTCCGGTAATAACGTTTAGTGGACGAACTATGTTTGGTGAGCCATCCCTAAGTTTGGTCGTGCGCACGTGCCGCAAGCACACTCGCTGAACGGAGCTTCGTCGGGGAAACCTGAACGGGAATTCAAAGGTCAGATCTCGCGGAGCTTGCGACCATGTGTTGCCGTTGCTCTGCGATTCACGACAGTGTGGAAAGCTGTAGCGGTTAGAGTCGTCTTGAAAGACGCCGAACATCCAGCCATTCCTGGCTGGATGTCGCCACCAGATTGCGTCGTAGGGATGGATCTCCGGGTGGTCGTGGCTAGGGTCTTTTAAGCAACACAGCTCGGGATGACTTGAAGGCTTGTGCTGTCCGTGGTCGTAGGCAAAAACTCCGTAAACGCAGGCCTCCATTCCCGCAAGTTGTCCGCGAGGTTCGAGCTCCGACTGGCATTCCGCACCATCGATGCACTTGATGCAATTGAGAGAACTGGGAGAAGTTGGAGGAAATCCGCCGCATCTGGACACACTTGCTTCGATGGGTAGGAAACGACCATCTGCACCGTAGAAATGTTCGTCGGGAGTCACCTCGGCGTGTATGACCCTTTGGCGCATTAATTCCGGGTCCGCGGCTCTTTCCAGGCAACCTCCTCGCTCGCAATTGACGTTGCCGAATCGTCGGCGGTCTTCGTCTGATAAATCCGGCTGCACGGTTTTCACAAATCCTTTGAGAAAATCGACATATGGCGAACCCGCTGCGGGCCGTATGTTGACGTTAATATCCCGCGGGTCGGCGGTTTCGTCATTAACTTCATATTTCGTTACAACCCCACAGAACTTTCGTCGTAAAGGCAAACGACCGTCCGCTTCAACACGTGTTGGTCGCAAGGCTGTGGGAACTAACGCTTCGAGGTTTTGTGCCTCGCAATCACTAAAGACTCCCCCGCAACAATCATTGAACGAAGTTGCCTGCTCTATACGCGGTTGCTGCGCGGCAACTTGAACGTCGCCCACACTTACTCTGGCGACTTGCGAAGGATCTCCGGCTCCTGCGGTTGGTAAACACTGGCCACCGCTACAACTCTGGCCGCCGCCTCGACATCCCGGCGTCGCGTCCGAACAGACTGTCCCATCAGGGCGAAGCCGGCTTCGCTGATCGCACTGCCCTGAAGGCGAGCACCTCGCAATCGTACAAGGATTACCGTCGTTGTCAGGACAGGAAGTGCCGGCGGGTACCGGTTCAATCTCACATGTCGAGTCCCGACAACGCCCCTCGTTACAAGGGCGGGTCCCTGCAATTTGACAGCGCGATCCGTCTGCTTTGCCCCGGCATTGACTCTCCGGTGGAGGCTGCTGTGCGTCAACACCAGTAAAGCTGAGTAGGAAGCAGATAGATGCCAACAGTACAGCAATTACGAGGTAAAGCTTAATTGATTTAGCAGTGTTCATGGCAACTCCGCTGCTGTGAAGCGATGGTTCATGCCCTGACGCTTGCCGGTTCGAACCGGCAGATGAGAAATCGTTAACGGTAAGCCTACGCGAGATGGGCAAGGCGCACGTTAACGAGAGCACTGAAGATCGTGCGCACAATATGCCGGTAAGGAAGCGAAGTCAATCCAATTTTGAGGGGGTCACACACGATTCCTCCGAGTTTGCGAGCGCGCAGGGACATCGGGCACCTAAGCTGAAGGATGCGCCGGTTGGATTAAGCCTACCGGCTCATCCGGAGAGTTGGAAACACAAGCGGTTTGAGGCAGGCAACCTACAGCTATCATTTGCCAAAGTGGCTGGGCCACTGCCTGCGAATTCCGCCAGGCAGGTTTTTTCATTAGACGTCGATATTGATTTAGAACGCGGACTAGCACATGTCGGCGAATGGTTGGATAATAAGATCCATCCAGGTAAGAAAACAGATCAGACTCTGGTCTATACTCTGCTATTTCTGCAAGGCATAACTCCTTACTATGCGCTCAACCCAGTGGGCTGATTCGGCCTGAGAAGCTCGCAAATTGATTCGGTTTAGAGTGAACGCTATCGACGTGATTGCCACGCGCTCGGGCGTCGGTGTTGATGAAGGACGGCGATGACAACAACGCTGTCCGACTGAGTCGTAAAGTAAACGGCGTAGGGAAATCTGTGGAGCAGCGCGCGACGAACATTTCCTTCAATGACTGGAAAGCGGAGAAAATTGTCTGCTATGTGTCCGAACGTCGTGCGCAGCTCATTTCTGAAGCGAGTACCCAAACCGGCAAGCTGGTCCTCATACCACAAAGCCGCTTCTTTGATGTCGGCTTGCGACTCTGGCCGGACAGCGATGCTTCGCTTCATTGGCTATCTGGCTTGTTCAATTCCGCTGTGAGTTCGCGATCGAATTGTTCCCAGGTTTTGCCTTCGTCTGGACTGGTGCGAAGAGCTGCTACTCTCTGGGACAATATTTCCCGGTGCCAATCTGGCACGGGAACTTGTTCTGGTTTGGCCGCAATGCGATCCCATAGGGACTGGAGATAGTCGATCTGTTCGTCGACCGTGAGCGCGTCGAAACCTGGCGGCGGTAATGGTAGTGCTTGAGACATCTGGGCAGTCCTTCCACGCGAAGTATAGCACGGAGCAGCACATTAATTTAGGATGCGAATCAATCCGTTCTGATCTTCAAGGGCCTCAAATCTTCACGTCGCACCCTGGGTTACAATGCGGCCTTGGTGCTCTCGCTCGCGCCGCGGGCTGAGGCACTAACACATTCCCGCGCAGCCTCAATCAAGGTGCGCGATAGTGATGAGGATCGCAGCGAGCAATGCGCCGGCGCCAATGCCCACGCCAATGGCTATATTCCTCGCAGTGGAATGCCCACGGTTGCGCTCAACCTTCGCCACGTCAGCGTAACGGATGGTGGTGGGTGTGTCAGTTTTCCGATCGCGCATTACGAAGTCGTCGTCGTCAGCCCGCGCGACATAGCCCTTAATCTTCGTGCCGTCCTTCGTTGTAATTGTCGCTCTGGCCTTTTCTCCGAGGCCTAATTTGGCGACCTGGCTCTTTATCTTCTCGACCGAGGTGGCTTCATTGCCACCCTGCGGTGTGGCAGTCACTTGCGGGACCGCAATGCCGAGTAGAAGAAGTCCGGAGATCAACCATATCAGATGCATTTTCGCCATGATGTTTCCTCAATCTGCGGCCGTTTTTCCCAATCGCACCCTATGTGAACCGGGAAATCAACGGTCGGCCCAAAAGTTTTCTATAAAATCACGAAGTTGAAGGGGCAACCCTGGTGCCACGACGCAATGCTGCCCTGCGAGTCAAAATACCAACATTGCGAACCCGATCCGCAATTCATTAGTGCAGCAACCATCCGACACCTGGCTTACAAACCGACGCGAAGGCAGTGCGAGTATGCCGAGGTCACAGCCATAACTACGAGAGATCGTTTCCCACCCCGAGTGCCTTGCGGACCGTATTGATGTCCGCGACGAAGCCGTTCTGTTCGATTTGAACTCGCGGGCTCATAGAGCGATATGATTTCTTATGCACACCGCCCCCACCGAAGAGCCGGCCCAGGGCACCTCCGGCCTGACGAGTACAATCGCGCATAGCCTCCGAATCAAGTTGATTGCCACTCAACTGCGCGGCCGCCGCCGCGGCCAGCCCGCAGAGGCTCTCTATCTGCATTGAACTGAAGGTGAGGTTGCGATGATAGCAAGCGAGCGAAGGCGGATTGTCCGGATGTGTAAGCCGCTCCGGGAACCAGACAGCGCGCCCTTTGGGTCGGCCATAAAGAACGTGACTGGCTGGTGACGTCTTGATATCGATCTTCCGATCCTGCAAATTCGGTAGGGGGTCGTGCAGCCAACTTGGACTCCACCGGGTGACCGCCTCCAGCGCTCTCCGCACTGTTGCATCCACGGGCTTTACCGGCGAAATGCCGCGCCCGCGTATCGCCGTAAGGATGGTGAAGGGATCGATGACCGGACCAGGATTCCCCGGACCGAAAGCCGATAGCCGGATGGCCGCCAGCGCCTTCTCTGCAAGTTGGTCGAGTGTCATCTCGCTGGGGCCGCCGGCCCAATTTACGGCGGCGAAGAAACCGGTGCTTCCGTCCCACGAGACATTGAACTTGTCGCGTCTGATCTTGAAAGCCAAATCTACTGCGTCGTAGAGTTTCAGGGCTGCTGTTTCTGACTCTACGTTGACGATTGCGGTCAAAACGAAAACGCTGCCGTGGGGATAAAAAAACGCTTCCGGAATAATGTTGATCTGTACCGCCACGGGTACCTTGGCCAGCCACGCACCTGGCGTCACAGTGACCGGGAAATCGGCTCTCAGTGGCACCAGGGCACGCCAGGCGACGCTGCCACTCAACTCGTCCAGGGCTGAGCTCTCCAGGTAGCGCTGCCAATAGAGCTGTCCTTTAGGTTTCGGCCAGGGAGGACCAAGCTCTGAAAGAGTCTTCGTTGCCAGCGGCAGGGCATGCTGCTCGAAGAAGTTCTCATAGGTGGACCTGCGCCCCAGCGCCGCGAGAGGCGCTCCGGCCGGTACGGTCTTTCCCAGCAGGTCGAGAATTGTTTCTGCCCAGATCAGGGATAAGCGGAATTCCAGAATCTCGGAGGCCATTGACACCCTCCTTCCCTTTATGGTTTTATTCGTTCGACTACTAGCCTCCGGGGGACTTATGCGACCAATGAGTTGGCCGTATAAGCCCTTGGAGGCTTACTGAATCCATTCGGATTGATGGGGGGTGTTCGCACTCCCCATTTAAATTTTTACCTGTTCGACACTGGTAGATCTTTTCATTCCTGTTTCGCAATCACACCTTTCGTCAGGGGATCGTTGGTTACCTCTTCCTTCTTGAACTGCTGCGGTCCGTTTAGCCCGCTCGTCTGATCCCATGAGGCCTTCAGCAGCTTTGCTTTTTCGCCCTCATCTATCAAATTTGCCAGGGCCAGGGCACTGCCGTCGTCGAGTTGCTGCTCCACACGTGTCTTCAAGTCTGTTTGTTTGTCTTTCAAGTCATTCGCGACCGTTAGCCAGGCAATGTTTATGTAGGGCGCCAACCAATAAGTCTCCTGCTGATCTCGCCGGCGCTCGATTAAGAATAAATTGCGATCCGTGCCCTTGACCTTGACGCTCAACTGGTAGAGAGAGACACCGAGTCTCTGCCAGTGTAGCTTTTTGAGCAGACGAGAGGGTTTGTCCGTCGGAGCAGGCGTCGACAGGTATCGCGAAAGCCATCTGGCAAACTCGACCAGCAGCCATGCAAGCAAACCAATAAGAATAGATACAAGCCAGACTCTTATGATGTCCCCCAGCCCGTAGCCAATCAGGTAGTCGCGACTGACACCTGACAACAGCTTCGTGCCGTAGGGATAGAGGTAAGCCATGGCGCCCGAGAGCGTAATAGCGCCAATCCAAAGAGTGGGCTTGGTCGCATTCTTGAGAACTGATTCTTCGCCCGCACCCCGCTTAGCGAACATGCGGTACGTTACGATCATAAGGAAGCCGGGCAGGAGCAGGAACGAAGGCAAACCAAGCGCGGTAAGCAACTCTGACTCGCCGAGGATGCCAACATCAAACTGCTGCTGTGCGATCACGTTGGCTTGTCGCAGATGCTCGCTCGCGCCCCATTCAATAGGCACGCGAAAGATAAGCAGATGTTTGCCTGGTCGCACCGTGTCGGTCACCCTTATATCCACCGGGACATAAGCGCTATCGCGTGCCTCGATTTGGACGACACCCTGATCGTTCTTAGGCAGCCCGGAAAGGTTGGCAGTACCTGAGATGAAACCCGGGCCGTCCGTCGTGATCGGAAACACGCGAATCGGGAGGTTGCTCTTGTTGTTTATGACCAGAAAAACCTGGCCAGGCTGCTGCTCATTGAGTTGTGTGCTGGCAGTATTGGGCACGACTTCCACGACCTTGCCAACTTCATCTGCCTGCCGGCTGTTTACGACGAGCGTAGAGTAAAGCACCTGCGGCACACTGCTGCTGCCCGTCGTGCTATAGGTCACACGAAGATAGACGCTGCCTGGAACCAGGCCCCGAACCCCTTGTTCCAGGTGCAGCGTCCAGTAACTTTCGGCCTGCGGCGCAAGATTCGCAATCTCCTTGCTTTCATCAACGCGGATATTCGCTTCGGTTCCGGAAAACCAATCCAGCTTTACGTTTTGGATAGCAGCCTGCGACTTATTGCGCAGGACCAACTGGGTTTGTGCCTCTCCTTTAGCCGGCAGATCCAGGGTGGCGGGAGTGAGTTCGAGCTTGACCTCTGCATCTTCCGCCAGCGCCGAAGACCCGAGTGCAGCAGTGTTGACCAACAACAGCAGGATAAAGAAAAAGAATCTGGTCATTTACGTCACCGTTTGAGACTCTACATGCGCGAGTAGTCGTGTCCTATTTGTACCGCCAGCTGCGGTGATTCAGTCGCACTCAACCTGAGCGTCAGTGAACAGCTTGCTTACAAAGGGCTAACTCGTCATGGCGGACGTGAGTAGCAAATTGACTATATTATTGCTGTTTGAGAATGAGTCGCATTTAGTCCTATGCAAACACCCTGCTTTTACGTCAAAAGCTCTTTTCAAGTCAATGCCATTGCAGCCTTCTTCTGGCTGGCAATATTTACCTGGGCGGCTTGAGTCATTTGTCAGTATCGGTACCTGATTTGTTCCTTGTCCGGATCCACCCCTACAATGACTGTTCCAGATGGCCCACGACTTCATAGCCGGCATCGACATTGGCGGCACTAAGATCGCGGTTGCAGTTGCGGCCGCGAGCGGGGAGATTTTCGCCCGTTACTCGGTGGTCACCGATGCAGCTATCCCTCCCGAAACCGTCATGGGAGGATTACTCGAGAAGCTCGAAAGGATGGCGGAGGCGAACGAGGGTCGCCTCGTGGCGATTGGGATTGGTTGCCCCGGCCCGCTCGACCGGGAACGTGGCCTGGTGCTGGCGCCGCCCAATATGCCCAGGAGTTGGTGGCAGTTTCCCCTGCGCGCTTACGTTGAAGAGCGGACAGGTTTAACCGTGGTAGTCGAGAATGACGCCAATGCCGCTGCGCTTGGCGAGCACCTCTATGGGGCAGGCCGAGGTCACAAAGACCTCGTCTACCTAACTATCTCGACCGGTATCGGTGGGGGCATTATCGCGGATCACCGCCTGGTGCACAGAGTGGGAGAGGCTGGTCATGTAACAGTACGACCCGAGGGCGCGCGTTGCGGTTGCGGCGCGCGCGGTTGCCTCGAGGCCGAATGCTCGGGTACGAGTATCGCCCGGCGAGCGCAAGAGTATCTCCTGGCCGGCGGCGCCAGCAGTCTGCACAGTGTTCACCCAGTTACTGCAAGAGCAGTGATCGAAAGTGTCAGGGAGGGCGACGAACTCGCTTGTGCGGTGTGGCGGGAGACAATCGAGTTGCTGGCTATTGGTATCAGCAGCATTATCGCTGTGCTGGCCCCAGAGTCAGTGATATTGGGCGGTGGCGTGTCGGCCGGCGCGGGAGAGTTATTGTTCGGGCCTTTGCGTCAAGAGTTAAAAGAGCGTGTGCGAATCGTGCCCCTGAACTCGGTAGAGATTGTGCCGGCTGCGCTGGGAACCGAGAGTGGCCTTTACGGGGCGCTGGCGCTGGTATCGCAGCGTGCCGGCAAAGATTGATCCCGCAGTTCCGCCGCCTGCTGAAAATGAAACTGCTTGATAAATAGACAAGCAGGCGGCCTGAAAAGGAAAGCCAACATGAAGACCGTGCAGACTACACCGTTCACCGACCAAAAACCCGGCACTTCGGGGTTGCGCAAGAAGACGCGTGTGTTCATGCAGCCTCACTATCTGGAAAACTTCGTGCAAGCTGTCTTCAATACGGTGCGCGAAGATCTTCCCGCGGGCTTCGCAGGCGAGACGCTCGTGGTAGGAGGGGATGGTCGATTCCACAATCGTGCAGCTACGCAAACCATTCTGCGAATGGCTGCGGCCAATGGAGTCGGTCGCGTGCTGGTCGGACGCGATTGCCTGCTTTCGACGCCTGCTGCCTCGGCCGTGATTCGCCGTCGCGGGGCGCTGGGCGGGCTGGTGCTGTCTGCCAGTCACAATCCCGGGGGGATTGATGCGGACTTTGGGATCAAATACAACGTGCGCAATGGCGGCCCCGCGCCCGAAGCGATCACGCAGCGCATTTACGACCATACACTCATGATCAAGGAGTATTTGACCTTTGAGCACGAAGATTTCGACTTACGGCACGAAGGCAGTCTGCAACTTGGAAAGACTGAAATTGTCGTGATCGATCCACTGGCGGATTACACCGCTGTCCTCGCGGAGTTATTTGACTTTGCTTCACTGCAGGAGCTTTTCAAGAAGGGTTTTAGAGTGCAGTTCGATGCGATGCATGCCATTACAGGACCTTACGCGCGTCATATTCTGGAAGAGTTGCTCGGCGCCGCCGCCGGAACGGTAATCAATGGCATACCGCTGGAGGACTTCGGCGGCTTACATCCGGATCCAAACCTGGCACACGCAGAGGAACTGGTCGCTACAATGAACGGGCCTGACGCGCCCGATCTGGGCGCAGCTTGTGATGGTGATGGCGACCGAAACCTTATTCTGGGCCGAGAGTTTTTTGTGACCCCTGGTGATTCGCTGGCGCTGATCGCTGAACACGCGCAGCAGTGCATTCCGGGTTACCGCGGGGGACTCGCAGGCGTCGCTCGATCAATGCCCACCAGCACAGCTGTCGATCGGGTGGCCCATGCTTTAGGCATAACCTGCTACGAAACTCCGACCGGATGGAAATTTTTTGGTAATTTGATGGACGCGGGGCTATGTACCATCTGCGGAGAAGAGAGCTTCGGTACCGGCTCAAATCATGTCCGCGAGAAGGACGGATTGTGGGCTGTATTATGCTGGCTATCCATCCTGGCGAAAACCGGGCAGCCAGTAAGCGAGGCGGTGCGCAACCATTGGCAGCGCTTTGGTCGCAGTTATTATCAAAGACACGATTACGAAGGTTTGGAGCTAACCGCCGCGTCAGAGATGATCGATGCTTTGCGTGCGCGGCTTTCGAACCTCCCCGGCAGTCCCGTAGCAGGCAGTGTCGTGGCGCATGCTGATGATTTTAGCTACACCGATCCGGTAGATGGAAGCACAAGCGTAAAACAGGGAATTCGGATCTTGTTGGAAGACGGTTCACGCATTGTTTGTCGCCTGTCGGGCACAGGGACTGAGGGCGCGACGCTGCGACTTTATGTCGAGCGTTATCTGAAGGACGATGGGTGTGGTGAGATTGAAATCATATTGAGACCGCTGGTGCAGGCAGCACGAAATCTATTGGACCTGCGGGCGAGGCTCGGCCGAGATGAACCGACGATTATTACCTAAAGTTAAAGAGCCTCTGGGTGAAAGCTGTAAACGGCAAGAAGGGCCGTAAACCGAGGGACAAAGAACCACTCACAAATCCATTTGACGAAGCTGGGACGTAAATACATCTGAGACAGTTAAGAGATTGAAACGAGAAGGGGATTTATGAACAGAAGATATTTCCTGGCTGTGGCGGCCGCAGCCGGAGCCCTGACGGGGCTCTCAAGTTTGTCTGGTGGTTCTTTATTTTTCGAGGTCAGCGCCCAAAATAAAAAGGCGAAAGGAATCAAAAAAGTGATCAAGAGCGATTTGGAATGGAAGCAGATTCTTACCCCGGATCAATATCAGGTGGCGCGCCAGAAAGGGACCGAGCCGCCATTTTCAAGCCCGCTCAACGAAATTCACGAAGCGGGAGTATTTGAGTGCGTTTGCTGCGAGCTGCCATTGTTTAGTTCCGACGCGAAGTTCGACTCAGGCACTGGCTGGCCGAGCTTCTGGAAGCCAATTGCCAAAGAAAATATACGCGAGGAAATAGACAGGAGCTTGTCCGAAGTAAGAACGGAAGTGCTGTGCGCTCGCTGCGACGCCCACGTCGGCCATGTCTTCAATGACGGTCCGCGGCCTACCGGGTTGCGCTACTGCATGAACGGTGTGGCTTTGAAATTTGTCAAGAGAGGATTGGCGTAACGCTTACACTTCGTTAATCGCTTGGTGCCGCAGGTGCGAATTGTCCGATAGCGAATTTCGCAGCTACTGTGGCAGATCACAGGGTTGCTTTACACGCTGCCCGGCTCTGTCAGGCTGGCAATGGCTATGATCAGTTCATTCGCCTCTATCGGTTTGGGTACAAACATATTGAATCCCGCCGCAAGAGCTCGGGTTCGGTCTTCTACTCGGACGTACGAAGTCAGTGCAACGGCAGGAATGTATCCTCCTTTTTCTGCTTCACCAGCCCGTAACTTGGTGATGAGAGCGTAGCCATCCTCGCCCGGCATAGCCAGATCAGACACAAGCACATCAGGCTTGTACCAGGTCAAAACCTCCAGCGCTTCAGGAACCGAGGAAGCCGTCTGGACCTTAGCATTGGCTTCACTCAGTGAAACACTCAGCAGGTGCAGGGTATCCTGGTCGTCATCGACTAGCAACACCTGCAGGTCATCGAGGAATGGAGCGGGCTCGGTTGACGGCTTTTCCCAGTCAATGGGCCGTAGCGTGCCGGTTGTAGAGCGCCTGTATTTGGCACGATCGCGCTCGCCGGCAAGTGGCAAATTGATGGTGAATGTCGAGCCCTGATCTTCGCCCTCGCTGGCGGCGGCAACAGTGCCGCCATGAAGTTCTACCAGGTGGCGAACGATGGCTAACCCCAGCCCCAGCCCCCCAATCCGCCTCGTGCTACTGGCATCTGCCTGACGGAAACGGTCAAAAACGTAAGGCAGGAATTCGGCTTGAATACCTTGACCAGAGTCTCGGACACTTAGTTGTATGTTGGCATCGAAATGTTGGAGTTGGACCTGAACACTGCCGCCCTCAGGTGTGAATTTGATGGCGTTAGACAGCAGATTCCAAACGACCTGCTGCAGGCGACTGGAATCGCCGAAGGTCTGCCTGGCAGCCGGATCAAGCGTGACTGTTAGTTGAATTCCTTTCGATTCTGCAGCCAGTTGCACTGCATCTACCGCTGCGTAGATCACCGCAGCTAGATCGACTGGCACCAAATCTAATCTGAGCTTGCCGGTAATCATTCGCGATACATCCAGAATATCTTCGACGAGTTGTGCCTGAGCTTTGGCGTTGCGATGAATGGTCTCGAGGGCGCGCTCTGAGACGGTCGGATCGAGTCGGCCGCTTCTTAACATATGCGACCATCCCATGATGGCATTGAGCGGCGTACGCAACTCATGAGAAACAGTGGCCAGAAACTCGTCCTTCATGCGATTGGCTGTTTCCGCTTCAGTGCGGGCCATCTGTTCCCTTATGAGCGAGGCCCGCAACTCTTCTTCAGCTCTCCAGCGCTCCGCTATCTCCGCTTCCAGGGATCTTGCTTTTTGTTGCAGCTGTAGCACCGCACGCAAACGCTGATCCTGGCTGTCCAGCGCCGTAAAACTTTCCGTAGGAAATACTTCAGTGTGTTGAGCGCAAACTTGCAGGAGGGGTGCCGCGAAATTCTGGTTACTAAATATCTCTAACGGGTAGGCGCAGAACAGGAGTAAGAGATGAGTTTTTGCCAACTCATTCCACAGTTCTTCTAAACGAATCGCCTCGTCGCATTTTTCAGCTGCCCAGAGGATTGCGACCATCTCTCCGAAGACGCGCACCATGCGTCCGCCATCCGATGCTTTGACAATAACGTCCCCGAGAGACTGGGCAAAACGACCGGCGTCGGGAACTCCTTCCACCATGAAGTGAGTTAGGGTCTCGGCCGCGTCAAGCGTTAAGTAACGGCCCGCGGCCGATGCCTCAGAGACATCCAGGCCCGCGGCGGTCAGGAGTTCATCCAGCCCCTCACGATGAGCTTGAGTGGCCACAATGACAACGGCATCACCGGTGTCAAGACCTGTCAATACAAAGTCCCGAAGGGAGTTCAAAAGCCACCGGTCAGTATCATAGAACTGTGCATAGTGCGACCGATGGCCGTCCGGGCGCCGATCAGGACCGCGAGCCAATAACGAAACAAGATTTTGAGGGTTTTCGCTGAGAATATGCTCACTGCCGTATAGGTCGCTGTTAACTTTGATCAATAAACCCTCCCAAAAGTAACTGCGCAAACGTTCCGGCGTGCCGTGTGCGAGCGGCCGAGAAATCCAACAATTGAGCTGGCAAAATGGGTAGAAAACCGGGTCGAGCTATGCTCCGGTCCAGAGAAATCCAACCTCTTGGAGCCTTTCATCTGCCACTTTTAGCTGCCTACTATCAAAGTTTGATTGGATTTATGTGGTTTTTCTGTGTCTGGCTGAGAGCCACAGGAGGTTAGGTAAGGCGACGGGTCCCTGGCGTCAGTCAAATCTTACACAACTATTACCGCTGTTTGCCCCGATTGGCACTACTGTATTGAGAGACGCAATATTTCCGCGGTGTTTAGGACTGCGCCAAGGCGCAGCCGACGGTCAGGAGGATGAGATGAAAGTTCTATTCATAAACCCCGAATTTCCCGACACCTACTGGAGTTTTCGTCACGCCTTGCCATTTGAAGGAAAGCGCTGTGCGTTTCCTCCCCTGGGTCTCCTGACCGTCTCAGCGCTGCTGCCAAAATCGTGGGAGCGCCGTCTGGTCGATATGAATGTGCGCCGTTTAAAAGATTCAGACATTGAATGGGCTGACATGGTCTTTGCAACGGCAATGCTGGTGCAAAAGGACTCTCTGCGAGAAGTTGTCAAGCGCTGCAAACAGCGGGGCAAAAGAGTTGTCCTCGGTGGCCCGTACGTAACGACCACAATTGAGGAGTTACCGGAAGCTGATCACATCTTCCTCGGAGAAGCTGAAACGACCCTGCCGCAGTTCGTTGAGGATCTCGAACGAGGTGAGGCGAAGCGATCTTATAAAGCTGCGGAGCGTCCGCCGCTTTCGATCACGCCGATTGCAGATTTCCACCTTGCGGAATTAAAGCACTACAGCGCGATGTCAATTCAGTACTCGCGAGGCTGTCCGTTTAGTTGTGAGTTTTGCGACATCATCGAAATTTATGGCCGTGTGCCGCGGACCAAGAGCAATCAGCAGGTGCTGGCGGAGTTGGATGCGCTACGGAAGCTGGGTTGGCGCGGAACTGTTTTTATCGTGGATGACAATTTCATAGGTAACAAGAAGAATGTCCGGCAACTGTTGCCCGATCTGACTCGCTGGCAGGAAGAGCATGGCAATCCCTTTTCTTTGCTGACCGAAGCAAGTGTGAACCTTGCGGACGATGAGGAGTTGCTCGGGAACATGCGGGACGCCGGTTTCAGGCGGGTATTTCTGGGAATTGAAACGCCAGTTGAGGAGAGTTTAAAAGAGGCCCAAAAGCCGCAAAATCGCGGCAACCTGCTGGAATCAGTAAAGCGCATCCAAAGTTACGGCATGGAGGTTATGGCCGGCTTTATTGTCGGGTTTGACAATGATCCTGAAGACATTTTTGAATTACAGATCAACTTCATCCGCGAAAGCGCTATCCCGCTGGCGATGGTTGGGTTGCTGAATGCTCTGCCGGACACACAACTATGGAAGCGACTGGAGCGCGAGGGACGATTGCTCGGCGAGGCATCCGGAAACAACACTGTCTGTACCTTTAACTTTGTTACCCGGATGGATCCGGCCCGGCTGATCGCGGGCTATCAATCAATCATGCGGACCATCTACAGTCCGGCCGAGTACTACCGGCGCGCCCTCGATTCAATGAAGCGAACTCAACAGAGCAACTCTGAGCCGCAACACTATGATTTACTGAACAGCATCGCATCGTTGCTTCGTATTGCGATCCGTCTGGGCGTGCTCGATCGCGAAAGAAGGGAATTCTGGCGCTTCCTGGCCAATACGGCTACCAGGCACCATCGTAGATTGGCCGAGTCGCTGCGCCTGGCGGCGATGGGATACCACTTTCGCAAGTTGAGCGAGCTGTATGGCGCCAACTGAGGTTGATAGGAGCAGCTCAGCGCTTTTCGGGTGGGGTGTGCTATACTGCAAACTGTCGGTTCTTTAGAAAACCACTCTCGACATCAGGATCCACGCTCAGCGTTTCCCTCCTCGTGCCGTCAGGTGCTTTCCAATTGCGACTAGCGCCGAGTAGCTTTCGATGTCACCAAGCACGCCATTCGCTTTTCAATCCGACCAGGCATCGGGGCTGAACGCGACCGCCATGCGGCCAGCCGTGCAGAGTGCGTCGCGGATGTCTTAAATGAGGTTAAGTCGATGAGTCAACTTTGGGCCATGCAGCGTGCCAATGGCGACTGGTTTGCTTTCGACGATCGCGGGGCCTTTCGCGTTCCTGTCTTCATGAGCAGCAGAGATGCAAGCCAGGCGCGGGCTTTCAATACCGATATGCTGGCGTTTCGTCCCGTAAAAGTTGATGAGTTGGCGCTGACGGATCTGGGCAAGCCAAGCGGCGGCGATTCCTTCCATTTTTGGCTTGTAGACCAGGATGCGGTCAACTTGAAACGTGGTCATCGTCTGGATCATGCGCAACTGGCCGAGTTGTTCCTGAAAACTGGAAAGACTAATGGCAATGTCTAAAATGATTTGGTACTGCCACGACTGCGGAACGGTGCTCCACTTTTGGCAGATTCGATGTCCTAACTGTCACCGTACGGGAATGAACATACTGCAGGCGGCGGCCCTGGCAATAGTCGCGGTACCCGCACTGTTCTTGTTAATCAGGTTTCTTTGATAAATGGCGACGGCCGTACCAGGATGAAATAACTTATGGTTGTAAAAAAAGACAGTAAGAAAAGCGAAACGGACGAAAAGGTGCTCGAACAGCGTTGGCCTGGCATAGACTCCAGCTTCCGTCTGATCATTGTAGCGGCAAAGAGGACCAAGCAATTGCTGCACGGCTCGGCGCCCCGCATCCAGGCTGACCCGCTCAAGCGCCGAAACACCAGCATTGCGCTCGAAGAGGTAAAGCGAGGATTGGTGCCGTTCACGCGTTACACTAAAGATGCCAATGGCGTTAGAACGACAACCCCATGACCACGCTAGTCAAACGGCATGGTTACAACTTTGTTCGCTCATCGGCTAAGCCCGTCGCGGTTTCCGCCCCAAAGCCTTCCGGCAGCTTCAAGATGAACGGATTACGCATGTATATGAGTTCCAGTCCCACTGACCCACGGATCGGCCAGCCGGTCTTTTACAGCCGGCGTGGTGATGGCCCCTATTATCAGTGGAGTTACGAGGAGAAGGCCGGCCAATGGCGCGGATCAAGGGTTAGCGTGGCGGACTTTGCACCACGCGAACTGCTGATGGCGAATTGGAAGAACGTGCCCACCGCCTTACAAACGAAGCTTGGCGAACACTATTTGGATTAGTAGGAAATGATCGGTACAAACCTGCCGCGAACCACCCCAACCGACAGCTTGCGACTCAACTGGATCCAGAGTTTTCTGGTCATAAGCCTGCACGCTTGTGGCCTGCTCTGTTTTTGGTATTGGCCGCGGCCAATTGACCTGGTGCTCTTCTTTGGCTTTTATATCTGCACCACCTTTGCCATTGGTATCGGTTATCACCGCTTGCTGACGCACCGCGGCTTTAGGTGCAATACCTGGCTGCGGCGTATGCTGACCTGGATGGGCGCCGCCGCCTTGCAGGGTGGTCCGGCACGTTGGAGTCGCATACACCGGCGCCATCATCAGGCGACTGACAAGCATGGCGATCCGCACACCCCGCTGATGGGATTCCTGCATGCGCACATGGGCTGGATAATGCGCCGCGACGCCGAAGAGGGGAGCGATTATCGTGAGCTGGTGCCGGACATCTCAGGAGACGACCCATGGTTACGAGTGTTGGATGAGGGTGTTCTGTTTACGCTTCCGTGGTTCCTAACCGGCGTCTTTTGTTACGCCGTTGCCGGCTGGCGTGGAGTCCTGTGGGGGACGATAGCGCGAACGTTGACGCTCTGGCATTTTACCTGGTGTATCAACAGTGTCTGTCATGTTTGGGGGCAAAGGCCAAACGATACTAAAGATGAAAGTCACAATGTGTGGTGGCTGGGTCTGGCGACGTTTGGGGAAGGCTGGCACAATAATCATCACGCGCGGCCGACAGCTGCTATTCACGGCTGGCGCTGGTATGAAGTCGACCTTTCCGGATACGTCATTCGCTTGCTGGCGCGCGCGGGGATAGTCTGGCAAGTAGTACGACCACCGCGCGAATTGCGAGGTTGAGTTTGTTTGAACCAGGTCCTTTTTTTTCAGTCCTATCCTGACCATTTCCAGCATGCCCTGGTTTGAGCAGCAGAGGCTCCAATCAATGACGATTGAGAGATGTCCAATCTCAAATGGAAAATAAACTCGGCTCCCGTCCCATCCGTTGGATCATAATTGCAGCTTCTCTGAATGTCCGTCCGCAAACCCTTCAGCGTTCCGCCAACATCCTCTGAGAAACAGCGGTATCCCGGGTTTGCAGCTCTGCGCCACCGCGACTTTCGCTTGTTGTGGCTGGGCCAACTGGTCTCCGTTACCGGATCCCAGATGCAACTTGCTGCGCTGCATTGGCACATCTGGCTGCTGACCAAATCCGCCTTTGCCCTCGGCCTGTTGGGGCTCTTCCGCGGCGCTCCCATTATCCTTTGCTCTCTTGCCGGCGGTGTCTTTGCCGATGCAGTCGATCGCCGGCGGCTGATGATCATCATGCAAAGCGTAATGCTGGCCAGCGCCACCTGCCTGACCAGTGTCACGGTGGCGGGCCTGAGTCATGTGTGGCCCATCTACCTTTTGACCGCGCTTGCCTCAGCAGCCTCTGCCTTCGACACACCGGCCAGGCAATCGTTGATGCCTATGCTTGTGCCTGGGCGTGACTTTCCCAACGCCGTTAGCCTCGGAGTGACTGTCTTCTACTTTGCCATGATTGCTGGTCCGGCATGCGCCGGCTTCTTGTTGGCGAGCCATGGACCAGCGATCATTTATGGCATCAACTCGGTTTCTTACCTCGCGGTGATTGCAGCGCTGATACTGATGAGAACCAGTGGACGACCCGCGGTCAATGACGGCGTAACCCAGGCCCGAGTGAGCTTTGGTGCATTGCGAGAGGGCCTTGAGTTTGTTTGGCGGACCCCAATAATCGTCCAGACTATGACCCTGGATTTTGCGGCTACCTTCTTTGCTTCGGCGACTGCGCTGTTACCGATCTTTGCGGATAAGATCCTCAATGTGGGCGCCCGCGGCTTCGGTTTGCTGTCTGCCGCACCCGCAATTGGCGCGGTCATTACCGGCCTGATCATGGCCCGGATGGGAACGCTTCGACATCAGGGCAAACTTGTCATTGGATCCGTGGCCGTCTTTGGCCTGGCAACCCTCGCCTTTGGTTTGTCGCGAATTTTCTGGATTTCGTTGCTGCTGCTGGCCCTGGCTGGAGCGGCCGATACGGTCAGCACGGTATTGCGACAGACCATTAGGCAGTTGGTTACGCCCGATCATTTGCGCGGCCGCATGACTTCTATCAACATGGTTTTTTTCATGGGTGGGCCGCAGCTCGGAGAAGTGGAAGCCGGGACAGTGGCAGCCTTGATTGGCGCCCCTCTCTCTGTAGTCACAGGTGGCCTGGGCTCAATTCTGGCGGCAGCGATTGCTTTTATAAAAGCACGGAGCCTGTTGGAATATGACGGTGAGTGCCCACCAGAGCGAAAGTAGCTGACGGCGCCCAGAGTGATAGAGATCTTCCGCAGCCGATTGACGATGCACAATAATTGGTTAGCCGCAGAAACCAGCGCGCACCAGGATCACGTGATAGCGCACGTCATCGGTGCCAGCGTGCTGGGCTACTTCGTTCTGGATGAGGCATTACACGTTTTGCTCGACATCGGATTTGTTTGGACTATCTATCTGGACGGCCAGATGGTCCTGCTGCCGCAAGTCGCAGCCATCAGGGAGTTAGAGCTTGAAGCTGAAGTAAAGGAGCAACTGGGCCGGGAGATAGAACTGCTGGAACGAGCCGGCGGCGCTCACGAAAGTTTCAAGCACCTGACACCGGCGCCGGTCGATTGCTTGATCACGGCAGTCTCCTTTTTCGCCAGAGGCGATTGCCGCCGCCTGGTATTAGTGGGTGAAACCGCCAACCTGGTCATGGAAACTTCGCTCGCCTCCGCGACCATTCAAATCAGCGCGGAAAATTGAAAGGACAGTAAAAGCGGGGCCGTCTGCAAGCCGGTCACTGAGTTATCACAACGATCTGGTTATCAACCTGTCTTACGCCGTGAATGGCCCGCACAAGTTTGGCGACCCGTTCCTTCAGCTCATCTGAAGGCGCAGTGCCCACCAGAACAACCCTGCCGTCATTGACGGTCGCCGTGATACCTAATTGGACCAGGCTGGCCTCGCTTGCCAATTTAGCGTCGATTGCCGCTTGAACTTCGGCATCGTCGGGCGTTGCAGCCGGGGTAGCCTCGTCGTTGCCTGGCGAAGGGGTTGCGATGGTCTGAGCCTGTTTCGGACTGGGAGTCAAAGACGGGGGAGAGACTTGTGAGTTTGCCGGGGAGGCCGGCGGCAGCGGCGCAGGTGAGACGGCAATCAACCTGGCGGAAGTGGTATCGGTAAGTTGGCCACTAATTGCCAGCAGCAGCACCGTGGTCAGCAAGGTCGCGAGCACGACAATGCCTGCGTTAAGCAGCATCGGGTTGGTGCCGGCGTCGTTTCTCGCAGGCCTCCGGGCGTGTGGTCGTCTCGGTCGACTCCCTCTGCTTGCCGGAAAGGGAACCTCGACGCGGCTGCGCTTTGGTGTTTCTCTGTAGTTTCCCATGAATGGCTCGAATGGATTCTAACATTCAATCCTTTAATTGACAGTGGGATGGGACACTGTAACACCGGTCGCTTCTCGGGCAACACGCAACTTGATAATTTGGGTTACAATCGCCCTATGGCTACGGCGATTGTTCATCATCCGCTCTTCGCTAAGCACGACACTGGTCCCCATCATCCGGAGTCGCCATCGCGCTATGTAGTGGTGATGAAAGCGCTGCGCGGTGAAGCCGAGTTATGGCCCGGGCTGCTGGAAGTGGAGGCGAGGGAAGCGCCGCGCGGGGTCGTGCAGGCATGCCACACGCCGCAAATGTTTAAGACCGTAGAACGGGTCGTGAAAGAAGGGCTCGGGTCTTTGGATGCTGACACGAATGTGTCGCTGCACTCGCTTGAGGCAGCCTTGCGCGGTGCCGGCGCCGCCTGCCAGGCTGTAGATCTGGTGATGAGTGGCACCGCAAATAATGCTTTCGTTCCGGTGCGGCCGCCGGGGCATCATGCTACGGCGGAGCATGCCATGGGCTTCTGTCTGTTCAACAACGTGGCGATCGCCGCCCGTTACGCTCAATCACGCTACCCGGAGATCGAGCGCGTAGCAATCATCGACTGGGATGTTCATCATGGGAACGGCACGCAGGGAATCTTTTACGACGACCCGCGGGTTTTCTTCTTTTCGTTACATCAATATCCGTGGTATCCCGGCACTGGTTCGCGCGGTGAAACAGGTATCGGGCGCGGGCGCGGCTACACGCTGAACGTGCCCCTGCGCGCTCAGACACCGGCGCATGAACACAAGCGCGCACTGGAGGCGGGGCTGCAGGAGATCAACGAAAAATTTCGCCCCGATTTCATCATAATTTCCGCCGGCTTTGATTCACACAAGGGAGATCCTCTCGGCCAACTGCAGCTCGCTGACGACGACTTTGTCTCGCTCACGCGCGATATAAAAGAGTGGGCCAATGAATGCTGCGCCGGTCGAATCGTTTCCTGTCTGGAAGGCGGTTATAACCTGAATACCTTAGGAGAGACCGTGGTCGCGCACGTGAGGGAACTGAGCACCGGTATTGGCTGACTTGCGATCATTAGTTTCTGTTGTAACAAACCCGTTCGTGGAGTAAACTCCTCACCGTTTAGGGCCTTCGGAGCACATGTCACAACCGCTAATTGAAAAGCAGACCCTCTTTGAGTTCCTGAAGTATAGACAAAGGAACGCTGATAGCCGCTCCGAACATATGAGGGCATAACCAGATGGCTATGCTCTCGGAGAAAAAAGAGTCATGCCAGACATCGAAATCACCTGCGTAGAGTGCAACAACGCATTCCCCTTTTCTGAACGAGAGCAAGAGTATTACCAGGAGCGCAACCTAACTCACCCGAAGCGTTGCAAGGCTTGCCGGGATGCCCGACGTAATAATTTCGGATCGGCCAGAGGAGCGGGCGGAGAGCGCCAGCGATTTGAGATTACGTGCGATCAATGCGGTAAGGTTGATTCAGTACCTTTTAAGCCTTCCAGTGGACGACCGGTATTGTGTGGCGACTGTTTCAGCGCCAGCCGGGCACAGCCTCGCGCTTAGCCTCATCTTTTTGGTAACGAGAGAGCTTAGCTTGCGTGACGTCGGAGGCGAGGGCCCGGCGTACGCAAACGCACACTCACGTTTCTGATCAAGCTTCCCAGGGCAGGCCCGGCCTGCCGAAGTGACCATAATTTGTGGTCGTCCGGTAGATAGGTTTGAGCAGATCCAGACGCTCGATAATGGCCGCCGGACGAAAATCAAATCCACGGGAAAACTCGACCGCCGCCTGGTCATTACCGGTGCCAAATGTTTCCACCTTGATGGAAACCGGTTGGGCCACCCCGATGGCATAAGCTACCTGCACCTGCGCTTTGCGCGCCAGACCATTCTTGACGAGCTCACGCGCCACAAAGCGACAGAAGTAAGCGCCACTGCGATCTACCTTCGAAGGATCCTTGCCACTGAAAGCGCCACCACCATGTGGCGCCATTCCACCGTAACTGTCAACGATAATCTTGCGGCCGGTTACACCACAGTCTGCTGAAGGCCCGCCGTGCGCAAAGCTTCCGGTGGGATTTACCAAAAAACGTGTTTCCCGGCTAAACCAGGAACCGAGTCCAGCCGGCGCCAATTGCTCAATCACATATTTACGAATCTCGCTCTGCTCGACTCCCTCGAAGTGCTGGGTTGAAACCACTACATCGGAAACAAACCTGGGTTCGTTACCTTCGTAAACCACGGAGACCTGGGTCTTGCTGTCCGGGCGCAGAAAGTTAACGACCCCGGCGCGCCGATCGTCAGCCAATTGCTTTGCCAGCTTATGCGCAAGATGAATCGGAAGCGGCATCAGCTCGGAAGTTTCATCTGAGGCGTACCCGAACATGATGCCCTGATCGCCTGCTCCCTGATCGCCATGTTCGGTCCTGGCTGAATCAACGCCCTGATTGATTTCGGAAGACTGTGTGCTCAGGAATTGAGTAATCGTTACTCCCTCAGCATTGAAAGCTTCATTAGGTTCGACGTAACCGATTTCGTGGATTGCCTGGCGAGTAACTTGTTCGTGGTCCACTTTGCCGTTGGACGTTATTTCTCCGGCCAGAACGACGTTGCCTCCTTTGCACAGCACTTCACAGGCGACGTGACTCTGCGGGTCTTGTTCGAGGTAGGCATCGAGGATGGAATCGGCGATCAGATCGCAGACCTTGTCCGGGTGTCCTTCAGAGACAGATTCGGAACTGAAAGTAAATCGCGCTTGGCTGGTATTCATGTTGGAAGTTCACCTCAAGTAAAATTAGTCGCGGTCATGGCTTAAGCATGGTCACAAACCTCCTGGTTCTCAGCCTCGACGCGGACGACCAGATGTTCGTGCCCAAAACTGAAAGCCACCAATTGCATCAGCGATCGGTGGCAAACGAAGAATGGAGACCTGGCAGTTTCAGAAGCTGTATGCTCCTGCACATCGGGGCGCCAAAAAACTCCTGCCCCGGGCACCGTCTCCTGTTCGGTTGCCGGATCCCTGTGGATCGCTCATGATGCGAGGGAAAGATTAGCAAAGCATCTATTCACATGCAAGAAGGTCCTCCGCTTGATTGATTCAATTTCCTGCTGCGTTCTCTTATCAATAGTCCACCCTCAATCTCGATCAGACACCGTCTCAACCAGATGATTCTCAGACTTGATTAATCGAACCGCTTTCCCGGGCTTTTGCCTTAATAAGGGGCAAACCGTGGCGGCAGTTTGCCGAACTGGACCGGGCGCTCCAGTTGTCATCACTCGCCGAAAAAGCTATAAGGACACTCTTATTCTCAGTTCAACAGCTTCGGAGGGAGATAAACGCTTGCCGCAAAGTCGTCATAGAAAGATTACGAAGGCAAAGAAACGTCCCAGGGATTTGACCGCCACCAGTTCATCAGGCAGCGGTCCGAGGAGCCGGCAGCAGACCACGACAATCTTGATTGTGATTGCGGCAGCGTTGCTCCTGGCGATTGGAGGGTATCTACTCTACACGCGCACCGGGGCGACGGAAATAACCACGCCCAGCGGATTAAAGTATACCGACCTGGTCGAGGGAACTGGCGCCAGCCCCAAGCGCGGTCAAACGGTTACAGTTCATTATGTAGGAAGGCTCGAGAGTGGTAAGCAGTTTGATAGTTCTTATGACCGGGGTCAGCCCGCCGACTTTCAAATCGGGACTGGTGCCGTGATCAAGGGCTGGGACGAAGGGTTGATGACCATGAAGGTCGGCGGCAAGCGCAAGCTCGTCATTCCCGGAAAGCTGGGTTATGGCCCACAGGGCAGGCCACCTGACATTCCAGCGAATGCCACCTTGATATTTGAAGTAGAGCTGAAGGACGTCAAGTAAAGTTTTTCGGGCTTTACCCGCAGCTCTAAAGCAGGCGCCGATTTGTTCGCCGGCGGTAGAAGCCGCCTGTTCCCCGTACCGGCAGCGCCGCAAAGTGGACTTCTAACCGGGCATCACCGCGGAACTGGATGGAGACCTTTTGCCATAGAGCAGTGCCGTTACGACGCCAAGAAATATCTTGTCGACCAGTTCCGACAACACTTGTTTGGACATCAGGAGCGCCGGAATCGGTTGTGTCCCATAGGCTATGAAGAAGGACGGTATGGTCAGCACCAGCCACATCGCGATTCCGAATCTAACTCCCTGCATCAGCAACGGCTTATCTTCCACGCCGTGGGCGTACAACCAGACGGAGCCAACCGCGAAAGCGATATAGGCAAGAACAATGAAAAGCATTTTTTCCTGGCCGGTGGGTCTGTAGAGGTTGGCCACCAGCCTATAATCCGGCTCGAGCCAGATTGCGTGGATGAAAAATCCGGTCAGGTTAGCGAGGACGAAGATGACGATGATCGTCAAAATGAGTCTTGTTGTCTTCAAGATGATCCTCCGTTAGCTTAGAGTCAGCTGATCAGTTTGCCGCGATTTCGGTTTGCGGCCCAGATTCTAACTTAGTTCCCGCCAGCAGGAAACGAGATCAGCTGACCTTCCGTTTGTTCAGGATTCCAGAATGCACCGAGACTCCGGTTCCACCACCTCAATTTTCCGCATTGCCGGACTTTGCCTAATTGCCATTTCGCTGACTGCAGTCCTGAGTTGTTCCGCGCCGCGTCAGGACAATCGGCAGGCATCCAATGGAACGCCGGGGTTATCAGCAGCACCGGCACGCTCCGCAGCAGGCTTTGCCTCTCGTCAGAAACTGCTTGAGCATTATCAGAAACACGGGCGTGAATTCGGCGCCATTTCAATCGAAGAATATCTTCGTCTGGCCCAGGATCTGCGCGATCGCCCCGCCGGTGGAGATGTACTCGAAGCAGTTCGAGCCGATGGAGTGGTCACCCGTTTTGATCGAGCGACAGGCGCCTTTATTGCTTTCAATCCACAGTTGACTATTCGCACTTATTTCAAGCCTAACGCCGGCGAATCTTACTTTAGACGTCAGGCACAGCGAGTTGAGTGACAATGATTAATGATCCCGTTCGCCAATATTTGCGTCGCAAGCGCGCTTCCGATCACGTTGTTGCAGCAGGCCTGAGTGGGCTGGTCGGGCAATGGGAAACGTTCGCGCGCTCCGTTGCGCGTGGTTATCAATTGGACCTCGACTCGTATCTTAATGACCTCGATGCCCGCCAGTTACTCAGCGAGGCCCTCAACGTGGCGCCACTCAACGAGCGGCAGAAATATCTTGCTCGCATCGCCAAAGCTGATGATTTGTTCAAGCTCTCAGTGAAGCCCCTGGGCAGGTGTCTTTGGGGCGACGCAGTCGCGGCCAGGGAAGGTTGGACCGCGGAAAACAACTGGTGGTATTTCAGCCGCCCGATCAGCGCTGGCCCTGAATTAACTGATGATCTTAAAGCAGGCTAAATTTCGTCCACACCCCCTTCTGGGCGGAACATCGTCTCCGCCAACGTCGTATGGGCATCGCGAGGTTTTGGCATGAACTTAATCAGCACATTGGCATTGGCGATGGGAAGCAGCTGGGTCTCCGGCATCCGGCTCTATGCCGCGGTGGCCACGCTCGGCCTGCTCGGCCGTTTCGCGCACCTTCGCCTGCCAGGGGAGCTTGAGCTCCTAACCAACTGGTGGATTATTGGCATTGCCTCGACGTTGTTCGTGGTTGAGTTCTTTGCCGACAAGATTCCCTATCTCGACAGTACCTGGGATGTTATTCATACTTTTATTCGAATTCCTGCAGGTGCTGTGCTGGCAGCTGCGGCCTTTGGTGATTTCGATCGCAAGGTCCAGCTAATCGCCCTCCTGGTAGGTGGTGGTTTGGCGTTGAGTGCCCATGGCACTAAGGCAACTGCCCGCGCCGCCATCAACATTAGTCCGGAACCCTTCTCCAATATAGTGGTCAGTCTGGTCGAAGATGTCGTAGCGATCGTCTCGATTGTGATGGCCCTGCTGCTGCCGCTCGCCCTCATTTTGCTGATCACGGCCTTCGTGCTCACTTCGCTGTTTGTGCTGCCGCGAATACTGAGGATGTTCAGAGGCCGCTCGAGAAACAAGCTGCAAAACGCCAGCGGCTAGACGCAGGGGACGAGCGCAGGTTAGTAGTGCGCTAGTTGGGGCGCATCACGCTGCGCTGGTTGTCACCTGCTCCGTCCCGATTTTATCCCTGCCGGCTCTGCTCCCACCGTTGCTCTTTGCTCTCCCCGGCGTTAATCTTCTGATATCTGCAGAACACAACCCCCAAAATGGAGAAAGAGCGATGAGTCTAAATACGTTAACAGTTACCGACAATCGCACCGGCAAACAATATGAGCTGCCGATTGACAACGGCACCATTAAGGCCATGGATCTGCGTCAGATAAAAACCTCAGACGACGATTTTGGCCTGATGACTTACGATCCGGCATTCATGAATACTGCCTCTTGCAAGAGCCGGATTACGTTCATTGATGGCGATAAAGGCATTCTTGAATATCGCGGTTATCCGATTGATCAATTGGCAGAGAAGAGTACTTATCTGGAGGTTGCTTATCTCCTTCTTAATGGCGAACTACCCACTGAAGCGCAATTCAGTGAGTGGAAATGGAATATCACTCACCACACCTTCATCAATGAAAACATCAAGAAGGTGATGGATGGCTTTCACTACAACGCCCATCCCATGGGAATGTTCGAATCCACTCTCGGCGCCTTGTCAACCTTTTATCCTGACGCTAAGGACATCTTTGATAAGGATTGCCGGCAAAAACAGATCTACCGGCTGATTGCGAAAGTTCCGACTATCGCAGCGTTTGCCTTCCGGCACCGCATCGGCATGCAGTATGCCTATCCGGACAACGATCTCAGTTACGAAGGTAATTTTCTGAATATGATGTTCAAGACTACGGAGCTGACTTATGAGGCCAATCCCGTACTTGAACGCGCCCTGACAGTGCTTTTCATCCTGCACGCCGACCACGAACAAAACTGCAGCACCAACGCCATGCGCAGCATCGGCAGTGCGCACACCGATCCGTTTTCAGCCCTCGGCGGCGCCGCCGCAGCCTTGTACGGGCCGCTGCATGGCGGCGCCAACGAGATGGTCCTGCGCATGCTGCGTGAAATCGGCTCCGTGGACAAAGTACCGGACTACATCAAGCGTGTTAAGGCCGGGGAATTCCGACTGATGGGCTTTGGGCATCGGGTCTACAAGAATTACGATCCCCGCGCACGCATTATCAAACAGGTAGCCGATGAAGTTTTTGAGGTCACCGGCAAGGATGCTTTGCTGGACATCGCGCTGGAGTTGGAACGCATTGCTCTTGAGGACGAGTACTTTGTGAAGCGCAAACTTTATCCCAACGTTGATTTCTATTCAGGAATCATCTACCAGGCAATGCGCTTCCCGGTGGACATGTTTCCCGTCCTGTTTGCTATTCCGCGGACCTCGGGATGGCTGGCCCAGTGGGTCGAACTGCTGGAGGATACTGACCAGAAGATCGCGCGACCGCGACAGATTTATTTGGGATCGGGGACTCGCGATTATGTGCCGCTGGCTGAGCGGACGCCCCAGCAGCGGACGGTTGCCGGTTAAGGCCGGCAGGTTCTGGTCATTGCGTTGCAGGCCCGAGCCGGCGGGGCAGGGAACTGTGGCCCACTCAGATCTTGCGTGAGTCATAGGCCCAGTGCAGCAGGGCCTGCCTCTGTACCGGCCGGCAGGCAAGATCGCATGGGCGGCAGTTTCTCTCGAGCTGGGCCTCGTGACGGCGCACAGCTTTCCAGCGCTTTATTTGTCGTTCGTCGTCAGGGCAGCGCCGTCCCATAAAATAGCGGCAGTACCACTGAAACCAACCGCGTGGATCCTCTTCGTAGATCCAGCCCTTGGCGCGCCAGATGGCCAGCGGTTGGGACGCGTTAACCTTGAAAAAATTCAGTTGCGGATCGTGGCGCTCGTGACAGAGTTTGGCGTGCTCAAACCAATCTGCCGGGAACTCAGCCTTGCAGTCGGTCATGTACTTACCGCCAAAGACGCCCAGGCGCAGCATCTGCTTTGGCGTCAGGTCAGGATGAAACTGCGGATGGAACCCGCGTCCCATCGGCGCGCTCAGGGTATAGACGTATCCCTGTTGCATCAAATCGTTAACGACGATTCTTTTTGACTTCGATTGCCGGCTCAATCAGTTTGTGCCTCCTCCTCGGCGACCAGCTCCGCTTCGTCTTTGATTGCCATAAGTGCCCGTATTTTGTTCGAGGATCGGGCTACCGGGCAAGTTGAATCACGCGGGTTGAATTAACGGCCCGGCTGGCTGATAACTGACAGAAGATTGCGTATCAAGCGATATTAACCCGGGCGGGCACTGTTTTCGGCCGCGGTCAGCGGGCGCCCTTGCGGGGGTGGATTCAGGAGATCGGAATTAGCGAAAAGGAAGAATGAAGGAAAGAATGCGCGCGACGGCGCAGCCGGTTGGCTATCGCCGTGCTGGACTGGTGATGATGCAGTAAGGAATGAACCTCGCAGCTTATTTGAACCGGTAAGTAATGCGGCCCCGCGAAAGATCATAGGGTGACATTTCAACGCTGACGCGATCGCCTACCAAAATGCGTATGCGGTGCTTTCGCATCTTGCCCGAAATAGCTGCGAGTACGACGTGCTCACTACCGTCCAGTTGGACTTTGAAGAAGGCGTTGGGCTGTTTGTCGATTATGGTGCCTTCAGCTGGAATTAAATCATCTTTGGACAATCAATCTCTCCTTCGAAATTAGGTGATGAGAACGAACGCTTGCTTCGTTCCCACCCTCACTTGATCGCAAGACAGGTTTGAAATTGAAAATCTCAAACCTGAGACCAGAAATTATCTGCTCGCGCGACGCGGACGGAAGGAGCGGGTGAAGGCACCATTTGAGCGCGGCATCGATCCGGCCGGCTTCCTGCTGCTTTCGTTGCTCCTCTGTGCGCCGCCAAAACCCGCGGGTACGACACGCTTTACGTTCTGACCCGTCAGTCGTTCAATGGCTCGCATCGACAACTCATCAACGGGCGTTACGATGGTAATTGCCTTGCCGCTGTTGCCTGCGCGACCGGTGCGGCCAATCCGATGAACGTAGTCTTCCGGAGCTGAGGGCACATCGTAATTGATCACATGCGAGACCAGATCGACGTCCAAACCCCGGGCCGCGATATCGGTGGCTACCAGCACTCGGGTGCGGCCGTCTCGAAATCCACGCAAAGCTGACTCGCGCTGTGACTGCGAGCGATCGGCGTGAATGCGGTTCACTTGATGGTCCCGGGCTTCCAGAATATGCGAAAGCCGTTCCGCGCCGCGTCGTGTCCGAGTAAAAACGAGCACTCGTTCAAATCGTTCGCGTTCCAGCAAATCAAGCAGCAGCGCCGTCTTGGATTCCGCTGCTACGGCGTAAGCTGTCTGCTCAACCATGGTTGCTGCCTGTCCGCGCGGACTGACTTCGACCAGCTTCGGCTGCCGCATGTTGCTGCGGGCCAGGCGCTCGATTTCGGGCGACATGGTCGCCGAAAAGAGTAACGTCTGGCGGTTCGTTGGTAAAGCCGAGAGCACGCGCCGGATGGCGGGCAAAAAGCCCATGTCCAGCATGCGGTCAGCCTCGTCCAGAACCAGCGCTTCCACAAAAGAAAGATCGACAGAGCGTCGCTCCATCAAATCGATCAAACGTCCGGGAGTGGCAATCACCACGCTGGGATGCTTGCGCAGCCCGTCCACCTGGCGGCTCGCGCTGGCGCCACCGATGATCGCCACACAACGATTGCGTTTGACGGAGTTAAGTTCACCATACATCTGCTCGATCTGAAGCGCCAATTCGCGGGTGGGCGCCAGTACAAGTACGCGCACTCCCGGCTTGGAGGTTTCCGTGATCCTTTGAATGATGGGAAGAAAAAAGGCGGCAGTCTTGCCAGTGCCGGTTTCGGCACAACCAATCAAATCCTCGCCGCGGAGGACAACAGGAATCGCTTTCTGTTGAATTGGTGTTGGTTCAGTGTATCCGAGAGATTCGCAGCGGCGCACTTGCGCGGGCGCTAATCCCAGTTCAGAAAAATTCATAAGTTCCTTAGTGTGACGCCGAGTAGATACTCAAGTGCGTCGTTTGTAGTGTTCACACAGAACACGGGCCATAAGGCCGATATCGATTAATTGCGATTTGCAATTAGGTAGTGGTCGCCGGCCCAGAAAGTGGGGGCAAGCCACTGAATGGAGGGAGTGCTCCCGGCCAACGCATGGCTGGCCAGGAGCTTCTCGAGCTG
>Ga0209798_10000289_pt1 | contig 29527 bp, 25 predicted proteins | sample DOMMetBare3Fresh_FD_187475 | JGI IMG/M metagenome (GOLD analysis project Ga0209798, IMG submission 187475) | Wetland sediment microbial communities from St. Louis River estuary, USA, under dissolved organic matter induced mercury methylation -... | ecosystem: Environmental > Aquatic >... | reverse complement strand
TGAGGTTCTATTTCTGTCATTTTTACCTTCCTTTATGTTTTTTAGGTAGGGCAAATTATATCATATTCAATGAGTTAGTTCTTAACTTAATGACATTGGGGTATAAACCTTCATCTGAGCTTTGTAAAAGTAACTCCGTCCATCCTTCGATAATGCTCTCCTGAGCGCAGACGAAGGGTTCAGGGCGCACGGAGAAAAATGACAAGCTTCATATAATTATCCACTATTAATCACATAGAGCCGTAAAAATTAAGGCGTTTAATCTGATCAACTTGGATTAAGTCTTTTTCAGCGTTACACTACAATTTTGCTCACGCGCAGAGACAACTACAGCCATGTTAAAACAGACCCCTCTTTACGATCTTCATCTTAAGTTGGGTGCCAAAATGGTGCCATTTGCCGGCTATCAAATGCCGGTGCAATATAGCAAAGGCATTATTCACGAACATCTGCATTGTCGCAGCTACGCGGGTTTCTTTGATATTTCCCACATGGGGCAATGCCTGATTCTGGGCGATGATGCCGCCTGTGAATTTGAGCAATTGACACCTGGCAATATTAGCGGCCTTAAACCTGGTGACCAGAAATATACGGTATTGACCAATAATAATGGCGGTATTATCGATGACATCATCATTACCCGCATCGATTCGGGACTCATGATCATTGTCAATGCCGCCTGCAAAGACAATGATTTTGCGCATTTTAAAAGCCATTTATCCGGGCGGTGCGATTTTAAAGAATTGCCTGATCATGCGTTATTAGCGTTACAAGGCCCTGCTGCTGCAACGATTATGCGGAAATTTTCTGCGGATGTTGCTGATTTATCATTTATGCAAGCCTGTGCAACGGAAATCAGCGGCATATCATGCAACATCAGCCGTAGCGGCTATACCGGCGAAGATGGCTTTGAAGTTTCAGTAGCTAATCAATATGCTGAACAACTTGCCAGTTTGTTACTTGCTGAAGATGAAGTTGAGGCGGTGGGCCTGGGTGCCAGAGACACCTTGCGTCTGGAAGCAGGGCTGTGTCTTTATGGGCATGAGCTTAATGAAGCCATCACGCCGGTGGAAGCGGGGCTGCAATGGGTGTTTAAAAAAGGCCATAACCAATTCCCTGGAGCGGACAAAATTCTGCACCAGTTACAGCACGGCAGCGAAAAAATCCGTGCGGGTCTTGTGGTCGAAAGCAAAATACCGGTGCGGGATGGCTGCGATATTATCAATAACGAAGACAGGGTCATAGGCCATGTTACCAGTGGAAGCTTTTCCCCCAGTTTGGGTAAACCAATTGCTATGACGCTGCTAGACCGACATTTAGCCAGTCTGGGCAACACCTTGTACGCCATCGTTCGTGATCGAAAAATTCCAGTGACCGTGACCCAATTACCTTTTATTCCACACCGCTACCATCGATAAACATCATGACTACATCACGCCCTAAACTGGATCAACTGGAAATGCGCGGTAACTTTATCTACCGTCACATCGGCCCTAATCAGCAGCAAACCAGGGACATGCTTGCGGAACTCGGATTAAATGAACTGGAGGACATCATAGAGCAGGCAATTCCCGCCAATATTCTAAATCATGAACCACTCAAACTGACCGAAACGATGAGTGAACGCGCCGTGATTAAACATCTGCGCAAAATGCGCAGCCGTAATAAAGTGTTTACTTCTATGATAGGTATGGGCTATTACGACACGGTCATGCCGGCGGTGATCAAGCGCAATGTCCTGGAAAATCCCGGCTGGTATACGGCTTATACGCCCTATCAGGCTGAAGTCAGTCAAGGCAGGCTGGAGGCTTTGTTAAACTATCAGCAAATGATTATCGATTTAACCGGCATGGAGCTGGCTAATGCCTCATTGCTTGATGAAGCAACGGCGGCGGCGGAGGCAATGACCATGTCGCGGCGTTTGTCCAAAAGTTCCGCCAACAGCGTTTTCGTGGATCAGGACTGTCACCCGCAAACCATTGCCGTCATCAAAACCCGCGCCCATTCACTGGGTTATGAGGTTATTGTCGCCGATCCTTTCCATGGCCTGGAACAACATGATTTTTTTGCCCTGATAGTGCAATACCCAGGCTCCAAAGGTGAAATTCAAGACCTGAGCCAAATCACCGCCATCGCTCATAACAAATCCGCGCTGGTCACAGTCGCTGCGGACTTGTTGAGTCTGGTGCTATTAAAACCGCCAGCTGCCTTCGGTGTTGATATTGTCGTCGGCAGTTCGCAGCGTTTTGGCGTGCCCATGGGTTATGGCGGCCCCCATGCGGCGTTTTTTGCCACCAAAGACGACTATAAACGCTCTGTACCCGGACGTATCATCGGGGTATCCAAAGACAGTCACGGGCAGCTTGCCTTACGTATGGCCTTGCAAACGCGGGAACAGCATATCCGCAGGGATAAAGCGACCAGCAATATTTGCACATCTCAGGTTCTGCTTGCCGTTATCGCCGGATTTTATGCGGTTTATCACGGCGCGGAAGGCTTGCGCCTGATTGCCGGTCGCGTGCATCGCTATGCGCAAATTCTGGCAGCGGGAATAACGCAGTTGGGTCATGAAGTCCTCAGCGAGTGCTATTTCGATACCTTGGTGATTCATGTTCCGAACCGGGCAAAACGCTTTGCGGCACACGCTGACGAAGCCAATATCAATATACGCATCATAGACGCAGACCACTTAGGAGTCTCGTTAGATGAAACCTCGACACGGAAAAATTTAAGAGAGGTCTGGCAGGTTTTTGCATCGGCTACCGCAGGCCTTCCCGACATCAGTATGCTCGATGCCAGCCTGATTGAATGTATCCCGGAACCGTTATGGCGTAACGATAACATCCTGCAACATCCCGTGTTTGACCGTTATCATTCGGAAACCGAAATGATGCGCTATATGCGCAGGCTCGCACGGCGGGATATAGCCCTGGATCGCTCGATGATACCGTTGGGCTCCTGCACGATGAAGCTTAATGCTGCCACGGAAATGCAGACTATTTCCTATCACGAATTTAACGGTTTGCACCCGTTTGCGCCGCTGTACCAGACGCATGGCTATCAGCAGATGTTTGCAGAACTGGAGGATATGCTGTGCGATCTGACCGGCTTTGATGCCTTCTCGCTGCAACCCAACGCCGGTTCTCAAGGCGAATATACCGGCTTGCTGGTGATCCGCAAATATCATGAAGTTTCAGGTCAGGAGCAGCGCAATGTCTGCCTGATACCCGCTTCCGCACATGGCACCAATCCGGCCAGCGCCGCGATGGCGGGCCTTAAGGTTGTCGTGGTCGCTTGCGATGAAAACGGCAATGTCAGTCTGGATGATTTGCGGGCGAAACTGGCGGACTATCAAAATACGCTGGCCGCCTTGATGATTACCTATCCGTCCACGCACGGCGTTTTTGAAGAATCTTTCCGAGAGATTTGTGACCTGATTCACCAGCATGGCGGGCAGGTTTATCTGGATGGCGCCAATTTTAATGCGCTGGTGGGCTTAAGCCGCCCGGGTAAAATGGGTGCCGATGTCGCTCATCTTAATCTGCATAAAACCTTCTGTATTCCGCATGGCGGCGGCGGGCCGGGCGTGGGGCCGATAGGCGTGGGCGCACATTTGGCACCTTTTCTGCCCGACCATCCGGTAGTCGATGGCGTCAATCCGGCAAAGGGCGAGCATGGCACGATAGGTACGGTATCCGCCGCGCCCTGGGGATCGGCCAGCTTATACACCATTTCCTGGGCGTATATCGCGATGATGGGGGCGGCCGGATTAAAACAGGCGACACTGACCGCCATCCTGAATGCCAATTATATTGCCAAGCGTTTGGCGCCTTATTACCCGATTTTATACACAGGCAAAAACGGCTGGGTTGCGCATGAATGCATTATCGATTGCCATGAATTCAAGAAATCCTGCGGCATAACCGTGGAAGATATAGCTAAACGCCTGATTGACTACGGCTTTCATGCACCCACCGTGTCGTTTCCCGTTGCCGATACCTTGATGATAGAACCCACAGAAAGCGAGGATAAAGCCGAAATTGATCGCTTTTGTGGTGCGTTAATCGCGATACGCGAGGAAATCAAATCAATAGAAAACGGTAGTGCCGATGCCGAAAACAACGTGCTGCACAATGCGCCGCATACCCATCGTTTATTGCTGGAAGAATGGACATTGCCTTACTCCAAACAACAAGCCTTTTTCCCTGACCATGATCAGCATGACGATAAATATTGGCCGCCAGTTGGGCGTATTGATAATGTTTATGGTGACCGGCATGTGGTTTGTACCTGCCCGCCGTTGTCAGATTATGAGTAAACTATGTGCTATGTTAAATAGTGAGCAAGGTTATCAAAAAGTTTTTTAACAAGATGAAATCCGTAAGATTGATTCAGAGTGATCCGGAAAAAAACCGCCCAAGCCTGCCCAGAGTTTGTCGAAGGGCATAGCGCTGTTTTCGGCATTACGTGCCAGTGTACCGGAAACGCCAGTTTTCTTTTTCGCTTGTGTTCAAACAGGATAATATTTATGCCTACGGGGCTGGAGCTGAACTTTGCACATGCTGGATTATGACCTTGCCTAGGAGGCTGTCCGAGAATAGAAAACCTACTGCGGAAAAGTCATTTTGGCCAGATTTTCCGCTCATTTTCGTTACACGCATAAACTATTTGTATCAAATGACCAAAAAATCTGACTCAAAATGACTTCCCCTCGCTGCGGCTTCTATTCTCGGACAGCCTCCTAGTCGCACTGAACTTATTGATTAGATTTTTCCCGCCAAATTCGAGGGAGGTCGAGCAACTCATTTCCTTAATTTCGTTGCATTCTATCGAAGACTAACATGTTTCAATCGCTCTCGGAATCCCTCAAACGGATTTTATTTACATTTTTATCAGTGTTTATCAGCCAAATTCGTATCGCCTAGAGGCGCCTACTTTTTGGCATCTGTGTTCTATTTTTCTAACTGAGTTACTAAGTTGTGCTGTGAATCTGTGGCGATTTATTTTTTGTGAGTTAGCTAAGGTACGAACCTAAAACAACCCCGTTATCCTGCCATTATCATCAATATCAATCCTTTCCGCAGCTGGTACTTTGGGTAAGCCCGGCATAGTCATTATGTCACCGGCAATAGCGACTATAAAACCTGCGCCGTTGGCTAGCCTGACCTCACGAATTTCCAGCGTATGTCCAGTAGGCGCACCTTTAACAGCGGGATTCGTTGAAAACGACATTTGCGTTTTTGCCATGCAGACCGGGAATTTTCCGTAATCGTTATCCCATGCGGCGAGCTGAGCTTTTACTTTGGCGTTGGCGGTGACCTCGGTCGCACCGTATAACTTGGTGGCTATGGCTTCGATTTTTTCCCACAAGCTGAGGTTTTCATGATAGACGTAAGTAAATCCAGGCTCGCGTTGGTCAACGACGTTAATGACCGCTTTTGCAAGGGTTTCTGCTCCTGCGCCACCTGCTGCCCAATGTTTGGAAACCACACAGGATGCGCCTAATGCGCTGCATTTTTGTTGCAGTAAAGCAATTTCCGCATCGGTGTCAAACGTGAAATGGTTAATACACACCACGCAAGGCAGGCCGTAATGTCGGGTAATGTTGTGGTAGTGTCGCTCAAGATTGACAAAGCCTTGTTCCAGTGCGACCAGGTTTTCGCTGTTTAAGTCTTCTTTTGCTATGCCGCCATGGAATTTAAGCGCCCTGATGGTGGCAACCAAAACCGCTGCCGAGGGCTTTAATCCGGACATGCGGCATTTAATATCGATGAATTTTTCAGCGCCCAAATCAGCCCCGAAACCCGCTTCGGTCACGACATAATCCGCCAGTTTTAACGCTGTTTTGGTGGCGGTGACCGTGTTGCAGCCGTGGGCAATATTGGCAAAGGGGCCGCCATGAATAATGGCAATGTTGTTTTCAAGTGTTTGTACCAGATTAGGCTTGATAGCATCTTTTAACAAGGCTGCCATGGCGCCCTGGGCATTCAAATCACTGGCATAGACGGGCGTTTTGTTGTCGGATTTATAGCCGATGACGATGCGTCCCAGGCGTTCTTTAAGATCAGCGCGGCCGGTGGCCAGGCAAAGAATCGCCATGACTTCTGAAGCCACGACAATGTCATAACCGTCTTCACGCAAATAGCCATTCGCAACTCCGCCCATGCCGACCACGATGTTACGCAGGGCGCGGTCGTTCATATCAACCACCCGTTTCCATTGGATACGTCTCGGGTCTATATCCAGGGTGTTACCGTGATTGATGTGGTTGTCTATCAATGCAGATAACAGATTGTGAGCCACACCGATAGCATGAAAGTCGCCGGTAAAATGCAAATTGATGTCTTCCATAGGTACAACTTGTGCGTAGCCGCCGCCCGCCGCGCCGCCTTTTACCCCAAAGCAAGGGCCCAATGACGGTTCGCGCAGGCACATCATGGTTTTTTTGCCAATGCGGTTCATGGCATCGCCTAAACCTACTGTTGTTGTAGTCTTGCCTTCTCCCGCAGGAGTGGGGCTAATAGCCGTAACCAGTATCAGTTTGCCGTCTTTTTGATTGGTCAGACTGTTGATGTATTCCAGCGATATTTTGGCTTTGTAATGACCGAAGGGGTCCAGGTGTTCGGCAGCTATGCCGTACTGTTCTTTTGCCAAAGCGATGATCGGTCGCATAGTGGCATGTTGGGCGATTTCTATATCAGACATGTTTTAGTTCCGAATTTAAATGGTTTGAGATATGCGTACATACCATAATCAAGTTACTGAAGGTTTATTGGATTGCCGGCATCAACACGTTACCTATCCAATAGCGAAACGGAGTAGGCAGCAAATAGGCCGTCATCATTTCCATATTCAGAAAAATCCGCTAATGGTGCATTAAAATCGTCGCTCATTTTAATACGTCCAGATAAAGCGCCTGCTTTACGGGGCAGTGTCGAAAGCTGTTCTTCCTGTTGAGATTCGGCATCACTTACCGCTATTTCTATCACTTTACCGTAGAACAATGCCTTAACGGACTTTAAAAAATCATTATTAAGTTCGTCTGCTTTAAGTTTGTAGGTTATTTGCATAGTCGTTTCGCCCGGATGTGTAAGGCTAGCGTTTGATTTGATAGATCTTGCCAGCCCCGGATATTACAATTTCCTGCTCTTCCCAAGTTAGGGTAATTTGTTCAAGAGTTGTAAGCTGTATCTCCTCAATTTCGGAAATAGCCGGGCGAATGTATTTTTCAATAAACACAGAAATGACTTTTCCAGATTTCTCTTCCATGTAAATCCACGCCTCCTCGCCTTGATAAAGCTCACCGCCACAATCAATGAATTTCCTCGACAATTCATCAAGTCTATTTGATGGAGTTGGATCTAAAACCAATAGTATCGGTTTAATTCCTGCTGCTTGGCACTCAAATGGAAAAGACAACTCTTCACCAAATCTACCTTGACCACTTGCCGCAATTGTTACACGCAGCTTCACTTCGTAGGCGATATTTGAGGCGGGCACGTAACAGTCTATCTGTCGGCCATTTGTCGTTTGACTCCCATCTTTATCTACTCGTTTGACCGGAGAATTACGAGCACCGACAGATTCACCGCCAAGACAACTAGCGATAATCGGTTCAAAAACATAACCTGTCTCTTGGGCTGCCCTATTATCAATGTCGTATACCCATTTGCGCCACGTCATCCAATTTGCTAACAGATTTGAATCACAGGCGCCAAATTCAAGCAATACTCTTGGGCCTATCTGATCCATTGTTGGCATAGGTTGCATTGACAAGATTCTTCTGTACTTTATTCGTCTGCGGTGTAAAGCACTTAGGTTATCAATATATAAGACAAAATCCTCCTCTTTATTAATGGCGGCATCTAAAGTTTCCATGATGTCGGTTCCAGTGGCTCCAATCTTAAGAGTTTCGAACCATTCCAGAGCGTTTGCATAGTAGTCGTTACTTGGTAATTGAATCGCCTTTATGTGCAGACTTTCACTAAGCCACCCAAGGTCATTCAGTGCGATCACAATCAATGCATAAAGCTCATCGTCAGCCAGGATAACTTGCGCGTCTCCACCGCCATGCATTTTGCATTTGGTGTAAATAGTTTTGATAAAAAGAGAGGTCATAACCACAGATCTGCTTGAGAAAAATTGTTTAATGTACTATCAAGCAGCAGGCATGTTTTTTTCAGTGCAGGACTCATTGCATCAGCTTTTGTTACAGAGTAAGAAATAAAGCGGCCTTTTTTAGTAGTCTGTCCAGTAAAACCATACTCATCGCGTATGTGTTCGGCAAAAATTCTCGCCATTAAAGGCGGAATGGCATTGCCGATCTGTTGAATTTTTTCGGAGGCGCTCCCGAAAAATTTAAAATCATCAGGGAATGTCTGAATCCTAGCGCATTCTCTGATGGTCAGTGGCCTGTCGCTTATAGGGTGAATAAATTCTCTCGTAGTTGCGCCCGTTATGGTTAAACATGGCTCATCGTATATTAGACGTTTAAGTCCAGACGGAGAGCCACCTCGTTTATCGGTTGGCGTTCCATCCATAACGCGGCGATTCGCACGTTTTTTGAATGACTCATGTTGAAGGTGTTCGGGGAGGTCTTTCATCGTTTGCCCTGGTTTTAACCATCTAATTCTGTCCATTTGTAAGGGGCTTTGTTCTGGATAGAAATGATTAGAAATTATCTTTGCTGATCCTCTTAGATAATCCTCAAATTGATCCAGCGATTCTGATTCATAGCTTATTTCAGCCTTGAGATTGTTAGATGCCTCTGGAAGGGTTCCTATTGCATGATGTAATGTGACATCAGAATTTCTAAAAATTCTTCCCTTCATAATAATTGTTGGCTCTGGAAATTTAAAATCAATCCCGATTCTATTGCCAATAATTAGAACACGTTTTCGTCTCTGAGGAATCCCATACTCATGGGCGTACACCTTCTCGACACGAATAGCGTAGCCAAGAGAAACAAATGCTTTTACAGCCTCATGCAAATATTCCCCATTTTTTGCAGTAAGGAGTCCTTCCACATTTTCCATTAGGAACCATTTTGGTTTTAGGGTCTTGAGTGCATTCACATAACTCTTTAGTAAATTATTTCTTGGATCATCCCAAAATCTTAATCCTGCTGTAGAGAAGCCTTGGCAAGGGGGCCCTCCGATAAGAATGTCTAGTTCACCAGGAGAAATTCCACATATAGATAGCACAGTTGAAAAGTCAAGGTTATTAATATCATCTTTTTTTAACTGAGTTCCTTTAAAATTTGCCGAGTAGGTTTCACTTGCTGCTTTATCAAAATCGGTTGCGAACAGAATCTTGTACCCTGATTGTTCAAAGCCTAATGAACATCCGCCAGCACCACAAAATAGGCTTATCACTGAATTGCTCATGTTTTATCTAGCACACATATTTGGTGGGAGGCACAAAACCTTTATGCCCTTTGGGATTCAATACTTTGATTTGGTTGCACCCCAAGGAGCATAAAGCTTATTCCAAGCTGCTCAACTATAAACTGGAAACCGTGCGCAAAGATTACTGACTTTTTCACGCACCAGTGCAATAACGTCTTCGTCGTCCATGTTTTCCATTACGTCGCACATCATGTGGGCGATTTCGATCATTTCGGCTTCTTTAAAGCCGCGCGTTGTCGGCGCGGGCGTGCCGACACGAATGCCGCTGGTGACGAAAGGCGATTGCGGGTCGTTGGGCACGGCGTTTTTGTTGACGGTGATGTGGGCTCTGCCTAGTGCGGCATCAGCCGCTTTACCGGTAATGCCTTTAGGAATAAGAGAAACCAGCATCAAATGATTGTCGGTGCCGTCTGAAACCACATCAAAGCCACGCTCGATAAAAACGGTGGCCATGGCCTGGGCGTTTTTAATCACCTGTTGCTGATAAACCCGGAACTCAGGTTGCATGGCTTCTTTAAAGGTAACGGCTTTGGCGGCAATAATGTGCATGGAAGGGCCGCCTTGTATGCCCGGAAAAATACTGGAATCGATTTTTTTCTCAATTTCAGGATTGCTTTTACATAGAATGAGACCACCGCGCGGGCCGCGTAAAGATTTGTGCGTGGTGCTGGTAACAACGTCCGCAAAGGGAACCGGATTAGGATATAAATCCGCTGCGATCAATCCGGCAACGTGTGCCATATCGACGACAAAATAAGCGCCCACTTTATCGGCAATATCGCGGAAGCGTTGCCAATCCCACACGCGGGAGTAAGCGGAAAAGCCCGCAATAATCATTTTTGGCCTATGTTCCAGGGCTAAGGCTTCAACTTGTTCGTAATTAATTTCTCCCGTTTCAGAGTTTAATCCGTATTGAACAGCGTTGTAGATTTTACCGGAGAAATTGGGTTTGGCGCCGTGTGTCAAATGACCGCCGTCAGCCAGACTCAAGCCCAGGATGGTGTCGCCCGGTTGAATCAACGCCATGAACACTGCCATGTTTGCCTGGGAGCCTGAGTGCGCCTGCACGTTTGCGTAATCAGCGCCAAACAACGCTTTGGCGCGGTCGATGGCGAGTTGCTCGACTTTATCAACAAATTCACAACCGCCATAATAGCGTTTGCCGGGATAACCTTCGGCATATTTGTTGGTTAACTGCGAACCTTGTGCTTCCATTACGCGCGGACTGGTGTAATTCTCCGAGGCGATTAGTTCGATGTGATCTTCCTGACGGAGACGTTCTTCTTCCATCGCCTGGAACAGTTCATCATCAAAACCGGCAATTGTCATGGATTTTTTAAACATGGTGTCTCCTGATTATAGAGTGTTGTTTTTAAGTGTAGGATGGATAAGTAATACTTGCAGGTCGGCTACGTTAGTTCCGGTCGATCCTGTATCAAGTAAATCCTGTGAATTTTTTAGGGCAGTGTTGGAATCGTTATTGTCCAGCATGGCAAGCGGATCTATGCCCGCCTGGGTCATGCGTTTTAAGGTGTCTTGATCCACGATGCCGCCAGCCGCATCCGTTGGGCCGTCACGGCCATCGGTGCCGCCGCTGAGGAATGTCCAGTATCCTTTTAAGCCGTGTTGTTCAGCAGCAATAGCAAAAGCCAGCGCCATTTCCTGGTTGCGGCCGCCACGACCCGTGCCTTTCAGGGTAACGGTAGTTTCGCCGCCCGCTAATAGGGCAAGCGGTTTGCTGATACCATTATCGATTAAGTCTTTTGCGTAACGTACCCATTTTTCAGCTTCAATTCTTGCTTCACCGGTTAGATGTGCATCGTACAGCTGTGCTTTGTAGTCCAGGTTTTTCGAGGCCTCCAAGATTGCCTGAACACTGATAGCATTGCTGCCGATCAATGTATGGGTGGTGTTTTTAAAAGCGATATCGCCAGGCTTCGGCGTTTCCGGGACTTTGCCCAGTTTACCCTGCTCCAGATGCTGTTGAACATTGACGGGGACTTGATCCCAAATGCCTTTGGCTGTAAAAACGGCAATGGCATCATCATAAGTGCTGGGGTCAGGGACTGAAGGGCCACTGGCAATAGCGCTTAAATCATCGCCTAATACATCCGATAAAATAAGCGTATGTAAGTCCGCAGGTACAGCCAGTCTTGCCAGGCCTCCGCCTTTTAACTGTGACAAATGTTTGCGGACACAGTTGATCTGGTTGATGGTCGCGCCACAAGCGAGGAGCAAATCGGTGGTAGCAATCTTTTCTTGTAGTGAAATGGAGTCGACAGGATAGGGGATCAGCGCCGAACCGCCGCCACTCACCAGCATCAAAACCAGTTCATCCTGTTGGGCTTGGTATGCCAGCTCAGCACATTTTTTGGCCGCATTAAGACCGGCTTCATCGGGTAGTGGATGCGCCGCGCCGATGACCTCAATATTTTCAATGGCTGTTACGTTTTCATAATTGGTAACGGCAATGCCAGTACCCGCCAGTAGATGAGCAGGGATGCTTTCCTGGGCAGCTTTTGCCATGGCGCACGCCGCTTTACCAAAAGCGATAAGATGGACTTTTGACCATTTACCGGTGCGCTTTTGGGTTTTTTCATTCAGATGTAACAAGATTTCCAGTTGTTGGCCGTCAGCAAGCAAGCACTGCTTAACCGCTTGATAAGGATCAGACGCTGCTACGCCCGCGCGAAAAATGCTTAAGGCATCTTTTCTTGATGACAAGGTTATTAGGTTTGCTGAATCACTCATTGAGATAGGTGTTAACTAAGCCATTTCTTTAGCCAAAGCAAAGATGTTTTCGGCATCCAGAACTTGTTTATTGTCTTCAAATAATTTAGCAATACAAGCGCGGTGCAAGGCAAGTTTTAGCGAACCGAAGCCTATCGCGCCCCAGATGATCTTGCCATGACGCAGATTGCCTTTATCCATCATATCCGTGCCGCCAATGCCCAAAGGGGGGGTGGCATTAGCATCGGCTATCATTTTAATACTGCTGTTATATTGCCACTGGTCAGCTGTGAGCAGCTCAACACCTGCGGCGCCCGTTGCCAGAACAATATGGGCGTTTTCGATGGCTCTGGCTCTGGCATTGTTATCAAAGGCCTCAACAGGGATCAGGTCAACGCCAAAACGTGCCTTCATGTTGTTGCAGGCTTGTACGGCACGCTCCATTTTACGCGCAGTCAGCGATACGCTAGCGCCTTCTTGAGCCAGCATAGCCGCTGCACGCTGTCCTACAGGACCTGTGCCCGCTAATACCACGGCTTTTTTACCGGCGAGTACGCCGCTAGATGCCAGTTTGGCAACGGCCGCAGCCGCAGTCGTATTACTGCCGTTACTGTCCAGCATCACAGATACTTGAAAACCGGGAAAAAAACAGTTTTGTATAGCGGTAAATAATTTTTGACCGGCAACCATGTCGCTGCCACCAACAAAAATGGCGGTATTTTTTTTATCTTTAGGGGCGCGGGTAAAAATAGCGCCTTCAACTAATCCGGTTACATTTTCCGGCATCAATCCCCCATGTCCGATAACATGATCTGCACCACCATCATAACCTACAACCGTATCGAAAACGGATGGGTGCGTGTCTGTGTCGAACTGGAATAGCAGTTTTTTCATTAACTTATCCGTGTGTATGCGTTAATGTGATGATTTTGTGCCGTATTATACCGGATAAAAAAACTGTGGGGTGATTAAGCGACTGAATATGAAGTCATGATTAAAGGGTTTTTTTACGGTGGCAGGAGTGATACGATTGAACATGTTGTAGGCTATTTGTTCATTGGTAAAAGTAAATTCGTGAAGAGAATGGCTGCCCGATGGTAATAATGCTTACTGATTATTGATAGAGGCTTTGAAAATAAGCTCTGTATAAGTGATAAAAATAAAAGGAAAATAAATGAAAACACCCGTTCATATAGCTGTTACCGGTGCGGCAGGGCAAATTAGCTATTCTTTGCTTTTTCGTTTGGCAGCAGGCTCGTTGCTTGGTCCTGATCAACCCATAGTTTTGCATTTACTGGAAATCACACCGGCAATGAATGCTTTGCAGGGTGTTGTGATGGAGTTAAATGATTGTGCCAGCCCTTTACTGCATAGGATTGAAGTAACTGATGATCCTATGGTGGCATTCAAGAATGTTGATTATGCTTTCCTGGTGGGCGCGCGTCCAAGGGCGCCGGGTATGGAGCGTAAGGATTTATTGGAAGCCAATGCGGAGATTTTTTCGGTACAAGGCAAGGCCTTGAATGCAGTGGCCAGCAGAGATGTAAAAGTATTGGTAACAGGTAATCCAGCTAATACCAATGCCTTGATTGCATTAAAAAATGCACCCGATTTAAGCCCGGATAATTTTTCCGCAATGACCCGGCTGGATCATAATCGAGCGATCAGTCAGTTGGCTGAAAAATGCGGCGTTCTGACTACAGATATAAAAAATATGATTATCTGGGGCAATCATTCAAATACGCAATATCCTGATTTACATCATGCCAAGGTAAAGGGGCTGGATGCCCTGTCGTTAGTTGATCAAAACTGGTTTGTTAATGAATTTATTCCGACTGTTCAACAACGCGGAGCAGTCGTTATTAAAGCCAGAGGCCAGTCAAGCGCCGCATCCGCAGCTAATGCAGCTATTGATCAAATGAAAGCTTGGGTATTAGGTACCGAAGAAGGCGATTGGGTGAGTATGGGAGTTGTTTCCGATGGTAGTTATGGCATTACCAAAGGCCTGATTTATTCATTTCCGGTAACCGTTGCTGAAGGTAAGGTGAGTATCGTCAAGGGCCTGGCTATCAATGAATTTAGTAAGAAAAGGATGAAACTTACCGAAACAGAATTAAAAGAGGAGAGGGATGCAGTTAAGCATTTGTTTTAAGGTGGAGGCATCCTTAAGCAAGTAACGGCTAAGGTAACTCGCATAGAATAAACCACCACAGCACAACTTAGCAACAAATCAGCAGATAAGAAAAATAGAACACAGATGACACGGATTTGACTGATAAACACTGATAAAAAAAACAAATAAGGCAACTTGAAAAAAATACTCCCCCCCATCAGTTATAGTTCCCACGCCGGAGCGTTGGAACTATGCAGTGTGGGTGGTTATTTTTTGCGAGTTGCCTAAGGCGTTCTTCCAAAGGGAATGCGCTTATAAACAGGTCTAATTGAAGAGTCGCTCTGCCATTTTATAAATGGTGGGCAGCATAAGGGGATTCGCTGGTTTTGAAGATCAATCCGTAAATAAAAAGCCCGTCACAAGACGGGCTTTTTTAAACCGGTAAAACTGAGGGTGTTAATTTTTAGTTTTATCAACAATTTGATTGGCTTTAATCCAGGGCATCATGCTACGCAATTTTTCACCGACCACTTCAATAGGATGTTCTGCATTCAAACGTCGTCTGGCGGTCATTTCAGGATAATTGGTCATACCTTCCATGATAAATTTTTTCGCGTATTCACCGTTTTGGATGTTTTTCAAAGCTTCACGCATCGCCCAACGGCTTTCCTCGTTGATTATTTTAGGGCCGGTGACATATTCTCCATACTCGGCATTGTTAGAGATGGAGTAGTTCATGTTGGCAATGCCGCCTTCGTACATCAAGTCAACAATCAACTTTAACTCGTGCAAACATTCAAAGTAGGCCATTTCCGGTTCATAACCGGCTTCAACGAGTGTTTCAAAACCGGCTTTAACCAATTCAACTGCGCCACCGCACAATACCGCTTGTTCACCGAATAGATCTGTTTCTGCTTCATCACGGAAGGTGGTTTCAATGATGCCTGAACGGCCACCACCAATAGCCGATGCGTAAGACAGGCAAATCGCCTTGGCGCTGCCTGAAGCGTCCTGATGAATAGCGATTAAGTCTGGAATACCACCGCCGCGCACAAATTCAGAGCGCACCGTGTGACCGGGGGCTTTAGGCGCGATCATGATGACATCCAAATCAGCGCGTGGCACAACTTGGTTGTACAAAATAGAAAAACCATGTGCAAACGCTAAAGCTGCCCCTTGTTTGATGTTGGGCAAGATTTCATCGTTATACAAGGTTTTTTGAAATTCATCGGGGGTCAAAATCATGACTACGTCTGCGCCAGCAACAGCTTGCGCCACGTCTTGAACGGTTAATCCATGCGCTTCTGCTTTAGCCACTGAAGCTGAGCCTGCCCGTAAGCCAACGACAACTTGAACGCCAGATTCTTTTAGATTAAGAGCATGGGCATGACCTTGTGAACCGTAACCGATGATAGCTACTTTTTTAGCTTTGATGATAGATAAATCGGCATCTTTGTCGTAATAAACTTGCATGAGTTTTCCTGTTTTTCTGGGTGTAAAGTAAATAAAATAGATGATAGGTACAAGGTACAAGGTACAAGGATGCGATTCTTTTAACCTTGTACCTAAGTTATAAATGCAATCCTTTCTCGCCTCTGGAAATGCCTGTAGGCCCGGAGCGAACCACTTCGATAATGGTATCCGGGTCTATCGAGGCGATAAAGGCATCGAGTTTTTCTGAAGTGCCGGTCATTTCAACAATGTAGGTAGCCGGCGTAACATCAATAATTTTACCGCGAAATATATCCGTCATATTTCTGATTTCATTGCGCATTTCGCTGGCGGTTTTTATTTTAACCATCATCAATTCACGTTCAATATGAAAAGATTCGGCTAAATCGATCAGCTTAACAACATCAATCAACTTATTCAGCTGTTTAGTAATTTGCTCAATGATCTCTTCACTGCCACGAGTAACCAACGTCATTCTTGACAAGCTGGGGTCTTCAGTTGGGGCTACGGTGAGTGACTCAATATTGTAGCCACGCGCGGAAAACAAGCCTGCCACGCGTGATAATGCGCCGGATTCGTTTTCCATTAGAATGGAAATAATGTGTCTCATTACGCCAATTCCCTGTCTGCCGATGCGCCTAGAGCAACTCTTAATTTCATGTCATGATGGCCTTTACCGGCTTCAATCATCGGGTAAACATTTTCAGTTCTATCGGTCATGATGTCCAAAAAGACTGTGCGATCCTTCATTGCAAAAGCGTCTTCCAGAGCCGGTCTGACTTCTTCGGGCTTATCTATACGGATACCGACATGGCCATAAGCCTCCGCCAGTTTGACAAAGTCCGGAATGGTATCCATATACGAATGTGAATAACGGCTTTCGTAAGAAAATTCCTGCCATTGCCGAACCATGCCCATATAACGATTGTTAAGGTTAATGATTTTAACCGGTGTTTTATATTGCAAAGCGGTCGATAATTCCTGTATACACATCTGGATACTGGCTTCACCCGTCACACAGGCAACATCCGCGTCAGGGTGTGCCAGTTTAACTCCGATGGCGGCAGGCAGGCCAAAACCCATGGTGCCGAGTCCGCCTGAATTTATCCAGCGGCGTGGCTTGTCGAAATGGTAGTATTGCGCTGCCCACATCTGATGCTGACCAACATCTGAAGTCACATACGCATCGCCTTTGGTCACTTCATACAATTGCTCAATGACATATTGCGGTTTAATCAAAGGACTTTCGCGGTCAAACTCCAGACAATTGACCGACCGCCATTGTTCGATTTGATTCCACCAGGGTTCCAAAGCTTTTTTATGGGGCTTTTTGTGGCTTTCTTTGATCAACTCAAGCATTTGCTCCAATACCGGTTTAACATCACCGACGATAGGAATGTCGACTCTAACAGTTTTGGAAATAGAGGCTGGATCAACATCAATATGAATGATCTTGGCGTAGGGGCAAAACAAATCCAGCTTACCCGTAACACGATCGTCAAAACGCGCACCGATAGCAATAATCACATCGCTTTCGTGCATTGCCATATTGGCCTCATACGTGCCGTGCATGCCCAGCATGCCGATGAATTGCTTGTCAGTTGCAGGGAAAGCACCCAGACCCATCAAGGTATTAGTAATCGGATAGCCCAGGGTGTGGGTAAACTCAATCAATTCCTTGCTGGCTTCACCTAAAACGACACCGCCACCTGAATAAATAATGGGTTTTTGTGCGCTTAGCAATAATTCAACAGCTTTTTTAATCTGGCCCTTATGTCCGGTAACGACCGGATTATAGGAGCGTATAGAGACTTTTTTAGGGTATTTATAAGGTACTTTAATGTTTGGCGCGGTTATGTCTTTTGGCACGTCAATTACGACAGGTCCAGGACGCCCGGTGGTGGCAACATAAAAGGCCTTTTTAATAGTTTCGGCTAATTTTGTCACATCCTTGACTAAGAAATTATGTTTAACACAGGGCCGGGTTATGCCGATCATATCGACTTCCTGGAAAGCATCGCTACCAATTACGGGTAAAGATACCTGGCCGGAAATGATAACCATGGGAATTGAATCCATATAAGCCGTGGCAATACCGGTTACCGCATTGGTCGCACCTGGGCCCGAAGTCACCAGTACAACACCTGGTTTTCCGGTGGCGCGGGCATAACCGTCTGCCGCATGGGTTGCGCCTTGTTCATGCCGAACCAGGATGTGTTTGAGCTCGTCTTGCTGGAATAGAGCATCATATAAATGCAATACTGCCCCGCCAGGATAGCCAAAAATATATTCCACGCCTTCGTCTATAAGACTTTGAACCAGGATTTGTGCGCCGCTTAGCTCCACGCTAACACCTCAATAAACATGATGATTTTTCTATTTAAGCCGATTATATTCGTTTTTTTAAATTCAAGAGTAAATTACTTGGTTTTTAAAAAAAACAGTTAGATGACATAGTTGGGATTATTGTCTTTTCTCGACAACATAACAGTCGACATTTTACTAGGTTCTTAATGAAATTGTAATTATCTCTCTGATCCTTTTTAATTCTTGCTCAATTAATCGAAATTTTTAAGGCTTAAGCATCATTCATGACTAGTGGTATTTCCAGTGCGGTTTTTTGGTGAATTTTAAAGCCGCGCATTTCCAGGATACCTTTGGTATTGAGTGAAATAATCAGGTACAAGGCCTCAGGATAAGTTGCTAGCTCTAAATCATGGGTTGAGGGCTCTGCGGGTGCGGTTGGGTGGGAATGGTAGATGGCAAAAAGATCCTCGCCCTGTTCCCGCATTTTAGCCATGACTGATATTTGTTGTCCGGCATCAAGCAAAAAACGTTGCTGAGGGTGTTCGGCAACATTGGCAACAGGATAGCAATGGCTAGGCACACCGTTTTGACTACTAACCAGTCCGCAGACTTCAAGATCAGGCGATAGTTGGGCGAGGTGTAGCAGTTGATTGGTAAGTCTGCGGGGGATTTGAATTTCTGCTGGGCTCATAATGAATGTGTAAGGTCAGTGTTAAAGTTTTTGTCCGTAAGTGACACGGAACTGTCCCGATAAATCTCGATAGGATTGTACCTTATCATAAGCCAGCGCGTTAAAAATGGCTTGTACTTGCGGGGCTTGATTATAACCATGTTCGATTAATAAATGCCCCTGAGGTATTAAGTAGCTACGCGCTTTATCGGCGATAATTTGAATATCGCTCAAGCCTTGATTATCAGCGATTAATGCGCTTTGGGGTTCAAAGCGCACATCACCTTGCTGCAAATGTTCATCATCGGGGTCAATATAAGGCGGGTTGCTGATAACCAAATCAAATAGCGACTTCGGTACGCTAACAAACCAATCGCTTTGATAAAAGTCAATGTTAGTGAGTTGGTGGTGCTGGGCGTTGTGCTGTGCAACTTTTAACGCAGCTACACTGGCATCGACTGCAATAACGTGCGCGTTAGGGCGTTCTGCCGCCAGTGTCACCGCGATAATGCCAGAGCCTGTGCCTAAATCAATCAGTTTAACGGCTTCATTTTTAGGGATTAATTTTAAACTCAGTTCAATTAATAATTCGGTGTCGGGTCTGGGGATTAATACATCGGGCGTGACGATAAAATCCCTGGACCAGAATTCGCGCGTGCCTGTGAGGTAGGCAATCGGCGTACCTTGCTGGCGTTGCTTAATCAAGGCTTCAAAGGCGATGAACTGCTGGCTTGTTACTGTGTTTTCACACCATGCGCGTAGGTAAGTCCTTGGTTTACCTAGTACAAAACCTAGTAGCACTTCGGCATCTAATAGCGGGGAATCTGAATGGCTTGTTAAGGTGTTAGTGGCGTGTGCTAGCAGGTTTTTTATGGTGGGCATAAATAAAGGTGCGCATGAACCTCCGAGGTTTTAAAAACCTCAGAGGTTTGAGTTAGGAATTAGGCTGTTTGGTACTACGTGACCTGACCTTGTTGATGTTGAGCAATACCTTCACGCAAACGATTAGCATTGGCCGCTTTCTTAAATAAATACAATGTTTCTATTAAACTTTTGCGTCTAACATAACAACGGCTTGCTCAGATTCTTTGCATACCGAAATAACTTCATGATTCTCTAAAACACGTTCAAATACGTTTGCGAATTGCGCGTTACATTCCGAAAAATTGACTTGTTGTATTGACGTAATGTGTAACCTCTTGCGTATGCCATTAAATTAATGATTATGTAGGTTGGTGGTGAGCTTGCGAAGCCCAACGCTTTGAGTTACTCATTGTTTTTGTTTGGCTTCTCTTTCGCCCTACCCAGCCTATAACAATTGGACTCGCACCCACACGAAACAATTAATCATCCCCCAGCTGCGTCAACAACTCCGCTTGATGCTCACTAATCAAGGGATTAATGACGTGTTCTAAACTGCCTTGCATAATGTCATCCAGTTTATACAGCGTTAAGTTGATGCGGTGGTCGGTTAAGCGTCCTTGCGGGTAATTATAAGTGCGGATGCGCTCTGAACGGTCGCCGCTACCGACTTGTAATTTGCGTGTTAGGGATTGTTCGGCGTGTTGCTTTTCTTGTTCGGCTGATAACAAGCGCGAAGCCAATAACGACATCGCCCGCGCACGGTTTTTGTGCTGTGAGCGCTCGTCCTGGCATTCCACTACCGTGCCTGTGGGAACGTGGGTAATGCGTATGGCGGATTCGGTTTTGTTAATGTGCTGACCGCCAGCCCCTGAGGCGCGATAAGTGTCAACTTTAAGGTCAGCAGGATTAATATCAATGGCATCGACTTCGTCCACTTCGGGCATGATGGCGACGGTACAGGCGGAGGTATGAATACGCCCTTGTGATTCGGTTTCTGGCACGCGTTGTACGCGGTGTGCGCCCGCTTCAAACTTTAATTGTGAATACACGTCACGCCCTAGAATACGCAAAATGATTTCTTTATAGCCTCCGTGGTCACCGAAACTTTCGTTGATAATTTCGGTTTGCCAGCCGCGCCGTTCTGCATAACGTTGGTACATACGCGCTAAATCACCCGAAAATAGTGCTGCTTCATCGCCGCCTGTGCCTGCGCGAATTTCCAGGTATATGTTGCGATTGTCGTTAGGGTCTTTAGGTAGCAATAATACAGACAATTCGTGGTCGATGGCATCCAGCTGGTTTTGCGCTTCGCTGACTTCTTCTTTTGCCAGTTCGCGTATTTCAGGGTCATTATCAGTTGCCATTTCTTGCGCCGAAGCCAGGGCGACTAGCGTCTGTTCATAGTGTTTGTAGCACTCAACCAGTGGGCCGATTTGGGCGTATTCCTGGCTCAGGGCGCGAAATTTGTTTTGATTACTTTGTACTTCAGGTTCTGAAAGTAAGGCGGCGATTTCGTCATAACGTTCGCACAGACTTTCCAGTTTATGTTGTATGGATTGCTTCATTGAGATTTAGTTAAATTAAAAATTTCGCGGGCAGCGGCAATCAAGTCGTGGCGTTCGTTTTCGGCGGCGGCTCTGATTTGGGTGCTGGGTGTGTGAATGAGTTTGTTGGTCAGGCTGTAAGCAAGTCGATTAAGCACTTGTTCGGCGGGAATGCCGTTTTTCAGCAACGTCAGGGCTTTTTGTAAAGTTTCATCGCGGGATTGTTCGGCCTGATGACGGTAATCCTGAATCGTAGATTGTGCGCCTTGAGCACGTAACCAGGCTAAAAAATAATCAACCTGGGTGTCGATTATTTCTTCAGCCTGCTCTGCCGCCAGTCTGCGCGAGTTCATGTTCTGGTCTATTGTGTGTTGCAGGTCGTCTACCGTATAAAGATAAACATCGCGTAGCTGTTCGACTTCAGCTTCAATGTCACGCGGTACGGCGAGATCAACCATGAACATTGGTTTGTGCTTACGCTTTTTAAGCGCACTTTCAACGCTGCCTTTGCCAAGTATAGGCAGTTGACTGGCCGTTGAAGAGATAACAATGTCTGCTTCAGCCAGATGTGTGGATAATTCGGATAAAGTGATGGCATAGCCGTTATACTGCATTGCTAAAGTATGCGCCTTATCGTAAGTGCGATTAGCGATTATAATGCGGCCTATGCCTTGCTGGGATAAATGTCGTGCTGTCAGTTCTATGGTTTCACCTGCACCTATCAGTAAGGCGGTTTGTTCGCTGAGTTTATCGAAGATTTGTTGGGCCAGTTGCACGGCAGCAAAGGCAACCGATATGGGACTGGAACCAATAGCGGTATCCGTACGTACTTTTTTAGCGGCGGTAAAAGTATGCTGAAAAAGCTTGCCTAGACGTTTACCTAGAGTGCCGGCATCATAAGCGGCCTGATAGGCGGTTTTCATTTGCCCGAGAATTTGCGGTTCGCCTAAAATCATGGAATCCAGTCCGCAAGCAACTCTAAATATATGGCGGCACACGGATCTATCCGTATGGCAATAAAGGTAAGGTGTGAAATCTGCGGCATTGATCTGTTTGCTTTGGGCGACCCAGTCAATCAGAACTTGCTGGTTGCTTGTGGTTGATGTGCAGTAAAACTCGGTGCGGTTACAGGTTGAAAGAATGGCGGCTTCATTGATTTCTTTAAGCCGCCATAATTCTTTTAACGATGACTCCAGTCTGTCAGCAGGGAATGACAGGCGCTCCCTGATGGAAATCGGTGCTGTGTTATAATTTATCCCTACTGCAAGAAAGGTCATGATCTATATGGTTAGGTAAGTTTAGTGTTACGCACAAAGTGCAAGATGCAGGATAATGCTTTTTTCAATTTTTGGCTGGTATCTTACGCCTAAACGTCATGGCTTTTATTAGAAACCCCGGTATATTATGTAGCTGTATTTTAAGAAATATAATAATTTTATCCAATATGGAATAAATCAGCTGTCAAAATCGATGGGTTTTTCTGATAACCTATTGTAATTGTGTATTGAGTAATAAATAGGATTGTGTGTGTTAATTTATAGATTGCTTTCAGTAATAACCCTCGTTTTACTTAATAGTTGCGCCAATTTACCTGAAAAGTCGAGCGTTCCAAAAGAATCTGTTACACCTGGTAAAGGCGCTGAGACTAAAGGAAAATCTCAACAAAAAGAACTAAAAGCCTCAATTGATCCCGATGTGCTATTTATGGTATTGACGGCAGAGCTTGCCGGACAAAGAGGGCAGTATGATGTTGCTCTGGAGGGTTATATGGAAGCTGCCAGGCGCACGCATGACCCAAAATTTTCTGAAAGGGCGGCAATGATCGCTATCTACATGAAAGATAGCAATAAAACCAATGAGGCGGTGACGTTATGGCTGCGGCAAGATGCCAAAAACCAGGCAGCAAGAAAAATTGCTGCATTATCGGCATTAAGGGCTGGAGATAAGAAAACCGCTGCTGAACACTTAAACGTGTTGCTAACCGGTGATCCTGCCGGTTTCGAAAATGCGTTGCTTGAATTGGGTAGCATGCTGCAAAAGGAAGGCAAAATAACGGCCATTTATGATGCTCTGGACGCTTTGTCAGTACAGCATCCAAATCAGGCCGTGATTTATTTTATGCAGTCATTACTGGCGATGCAGAAGAAAGATAAAGCGCTTGCCGAGACAAAAATACAGCAGGCCTTGAAAGTGCGGCCAGATTGGGATAAGGCACTGATTTTTCAGGCTCAGATAGCCATATTTTCAGGCGATATGAATACAGCAAAATCACTGTTAAAAGAGGCATCCCATAAGTACCCAAACAATAGTAAAATTAACAATATGTTTGCGCAGGTGTTAATAAAAGCTGGGGACTATGAAGAGGCCGCAGAGGTTTATAAGAATAGTATATCGGTTGATCCCAAGGATATAGAAAGTCAGCTTGCTCTGGGATTGGTGTATTTGCAGTTGGATCAAGACGAGCATGCAGAAGATATTTTTAAAAAGCTGTTGGAACAACCTGAGTGGCAGTATCAGGCCAGTTTCTATTTGGGAAAAATAGAAGAAAAACGGGGGCATGCAAAAAAAGCCCTGACCTGGTTCGATAAGGTAACGGATGGGCCGGTTGTTTTTGACGCGTCGATTTCAGCGATTTCTTTGCTGGCGAAAGATAAACAATTCGATGAAGCCAGTTCGCGGATAAGCATTTTGCAAGAGAAGTTTCCAAAACAAAAGCTGCGACTCCTGTTGGTACAGGCAGAGTTATATAACCAGCAGAAGCAATACAAGCAGGCATTTAAGCTATTGACTGACGCGCTGGTCGATTTTCCAGATCAAAAAGAGCTCTTATATACCCGTGCATTGATGGCGGAGCGTGTCGATAGGCCTGATATAGCGGAGGCGGATCTGAAGAAAATATTGGCAGTGGAACCTGATAATGTCGAGGCATTAAATGCCTTGGGGTATAGCTTGCTGAGCAAGCCTGGTCGCTATACTGACGCAGAAAAGTACCTTCAACGAGCACTAAAGCTTGAGCCGGATGCGGCAGTTATAATTGACAGTTATGGCTGGTTACAGTTTAAATTGGGCAATACGCAAAAAGCCCTGGAATATTTGCAGCAAGCCTATGAAAAACAAAAGGAGAATGAAATAGCGGCACATCTTGCCGAGGTGTTATGGGTTTTGGGTAGAAAAGATGAGGCGAAAGAGTTATTTAACAAAGCCATTAAAGATGCGCCAAATGATGAATATCTACTGGATTTTCAGCGAAGAATATTGCACGGCGCGAAATAGTGATGTTAAGTAGTAAAGCGCGGTGGCTAGGTTGGTTGTTTATTATGTCGTTGCTGTCGGCCTGTTCTATCGCGCCTGTAGAGCCGGAAGCGCAGTACTCAAAAATTGCTAGAGAGTCGCTTTACAAATTGCAACGATGGTCGTTTGAAGGTAGGTTAGCATTAACCGGAAAAAATGATTCCTGGTCGGCTAGTATAGATTGGGCGCATCGGCCTGATGATGAGAAAATAAAGTTATCCGGGCCCTTGGGGCAGGGTGCAACCGTTATTCAATTCACAGGCGACTTAGTCACCATAGATCGTGGGGATGGGCAGGCGCAATCATCAACGCAACCGGAAGCCTTTATTAATCAACAGCTGGGTATGTTTGTACCGGTGCGCTCCTTACGCTATTGGGTGATAGGCTTACCTGAGCCGACAAGTGCATTTGTGGAGACTGCCACTGGGTTTAAGCAGGCCGGATGGCTAATTGAATACAAACAAATGCAGGCCGTTGATGATCAGACTATGCCACGTAAAATCACAGTCACAAATGAGCAAGTTAAATTAAAATTAATCTTGGATCAATGGATTCTATAATGATGCAAAAACAACACATCAGATCCGCATGGATGGAAAAATGGCCTGCACCGGCAAAGTTAAATCTAATGTTGCGTATTGTTGGTCAACGGCCTGATGGTTATCATTTGTTGCAAACAGTGTTTCAATTTATTGATTTGTGTGACTGGATAACATTTCATCCCGTCGCTGATGGGCAAGTAAGCCTGCAAAAAGCCCTTCCGGGTGTGGTCGAGGCAGATGATTTAACAGTTAGAGCAGCGAATCTGTTAAAAGCAGAAACAGGTTGTCAATTAGGCGTACGCATCGAAGTGGAAAAAAACCTGCCCATGGGAGGCGGTCTAGGCGGTGGCAGTTCTGATGCCGCAACAACTTTGGTGGTGTTGAATGAATTGTGGGGTCTGGGCTTATCAATGGAGAAATTGATGGAGCTCGGGCTGACACTGGGCGCTGATGTGCCGGTATTTGTTTATGGCTATTCATCATGGGGAGAAGGTGTAGGTGAAAAGCTGGACAAGATAAGCCTCGAAGAGCACTGGGTGGTCGTTATTAAGCCTGAATGCCACGTAAACACAAAAGAGATATTTTCAGCTAAAAATTTGACACGCAATAGCAAATCGATCAAAATGAGCGACTTTATTGCAGGGCAGCGCCAAAACGATTGCGTCGAGGTGGTTTGTCAGCGTTACCCGTCTGTTACAGAGGCTTTGGTTGCCTTGTCTGGCTATTCAGAAGCAAGACTAACCGGGACAGGGGCTTGTGTTTTTGCACAATTTGATTCGGAAGATGCCGCAGTCAATGCCTATGAGTCACTTAAAAATAAGTGGCAGGTTTATTTGGCTAAGGGTCTAAATGAGTCGCCTTTGTTTTCAAAACTGAAGATTGGTAACTAGTTATCTTAATTATTGGGTCGTCGCCAAGCGGTAAGGCACGGGGTTTTGATCTCCGCATACCAAGGTTCGAATCCTTGCGACCCAGCCATTTATATCCATTAAATTAAATTCATGTGGGAGTGCTTGAATGAATGACACCTCTATGATGGTGTTTTCTGGAAATGCTAACCTGGCTTTGTCTGACGGTATAGTTAAGAAGCTTAATATGCGCTTAGGGATGGCCGCCGTTGGTAGATTTAGTGACGGAGAAGTTGCGGTAGAAATTGAAGAAAATGTCCGGGGTAAGGATGTTTTTATTATTCAGCCGACCTGTTCGCCGACTAATGAGAATTTAATGGAATTATTAGTGATGATTGACGCTCTCAAACGGGCATCAGCATCACGTATTACTGCGGTTATGCCTTATTATGGCTATGCACGGCAGGATAGACGTTCGCGATCAGCCCGGGTGCCCATCAGTGCCAAGTTGGTTGCTAAAATGATTGAACAGGCCGGTGCGCATCGCGTTTTGACGGTTGATTTGCACGCCGACCAGATTCAGGGTTTTTTTGATATACCGGTAGACAATGTTTATGCTTCACCCATTCTTTTAGGTGACGTGTGGCGGCAACAATATAAAAATCTGATTGTCGTTTCACCGGATGTTGGCGGTGTGGTTAGAGCGCGTGCGCTTGCCAAGCGTCTGGATGATGCTGATCTCGCCATTATAGATAAACGCAGGCCCAAGGCTAACGTGTCAGAGATCATGCACATCATTGGTGATGTTGATGGCCGCACTTGTGTGTTAATTGATGATTTAGTCGATACCGCCGGGACTTTGTGTCATGCCGCTACTGCCTTAAAAAAGCATGGAGCCTTGAAAGTAGTTGCCTATTGTACGCATGCAGTATTGTCGGGCTCTGCTATGAAAAATTTGAATGGCTCGGAACTTGATGAGTTGGTTGTTACGGATACCATACCGTTAAGTCAAGACGCAGTTGAGTCAGGAAAAATAAGGCAGCTCAGTGTTGCCGAAATGTTAGCTGAAACGATAAGACGTATCGCAGTCGGTGAGTCGGTTAGTTCGCTTTACGTAGATTAACATTACGTAGATTACAGTTGTTGATTGATAGAATTTAATGTGTGTGCTCTAAGCACAGGCTTCAGAAAAATGGTGAGGAAAAATGTCTAACGTATTTGAATTTGTTGCCGAAAGTCGCGGGCGATCAGGCAAGAGCGCAGCAAGAAACGCGCGTCGTCAAGGAAATGTGCCGGCAGTGATTTACGGTGGTCATAGCGAGCCTCAAATGCTGGTGTTAAATCACAATGAAGTCATTAAGCATCTTGAGCATGAGGCAGTTTATTCTCATGTACTGGATGTTACTGTTGATGGAAAAAAAGAGAAAGCAATTTTGAAAGGCGTGCAACGTAACCCTGCAAAATTTCAGATTCTGCACCTTGATTTTCTCCGGGTCAATATGTCTGAGGCGATAAAAGTGCATGTACCGTTGCATTTTACCAATGAATCTACCTCGATTGGTGGAAAAAAAGGCGGTATTGCAGCCCATTCCATGGTAGATGTAGAAGTTTCATGTTTGCCTTCAGCTTTGCCTGAATATCTTGAAGTAAATCTGGCTAATCTGGATATTGGTGAAACCATTCATCTTTCCGATATTGTATTGCCTGCAGGTGTCGATATTGTGGTTTTGGCCCAAGGCCCGGAACATAATTTACCTGTCGTTTCAATGATGGCTTCAAAAGCCAGTAAAGACGATACTGTTGAAGCTGCTGCTGACTAAAGCAGTATCTATATTAAATATGATAAAGCTTATCGTTGGCTTGGGAAATCCAGGTCGGCAGTACGAAAAAACCCGGCACAATGCCGGGTTTTTGTTTTTAGACGCCTTGGCACAGGAACTGGGTTGTATCTGGTCAATTGAGTCGAGGTTTCAAGGTTTGTTTGCAGAAGGCAGCATTGCAAACGGTAAAGTCATGCTGTTAAAGCCCGACACTTTTATGAATAGAAGTGGTCAATCAGTCGGTAAAATCGCCCGATATTACAAAATACATTCTGAAGAAATTCTCGTGGTTCATGATGAACTGGATTTTAATCCCGGCGTGGTAAAGCTTAAAAAAGATGGCGGTCATGCAGGACATAACGGCTTAAGGGACATTATCGCGCATTTGGGTTCAAAAGAATTTTACCGGTTAAGAATAGGTATCGGCCGTCCAGCTGCCGGAAAAGTCGTTGCTGATTTTGTGTTGTCTACGCCATCAAAACAAGAATGGGAACTGTTAGTTAATGCTTTCGGTTTAAGTAGAAGCTTTATCGGTCAAATGGTTACCGGCGATATGGCGGCCGTTATGAATAAATTGAATTCTTGATTTCCGAAGCGCCGGATGCCTATGAGCTTTCGCATCCCTGTGTTCGGATTCCGGCTTCCCCCGGCAATTCCTTGCCGGGGCAGGCTCTGCCGGAATGACTAGCTTTTTGTCACTTGCTGAAATTTTGCTAATCAGGATGCCTATTGCCCCCTGCGGATTACGCCTTATGTGTCTCTGGAAGGGATGTTGATGGTTTTTAATGAGGTAAAAATGCTGCTGTCCACCCGGTCGATCGAAGGTGATATAAGGATGTCGTAGTTCATGCCTAACTCAGCCATTTTGTCACAGGCCTGAAGATAGACTTTTTTTGCCAGGGCGTCAGGGGCGATTATGAGAACATCGACATCTGAGTGTCCGTGACTGCGCCCAGTTGCGTAGGAGCCAAACAAGTACACCGGATAGGCAAAGTCTTTAAATGCCAGTTTAAGAAAGCTAAGCACACTTTCCATTTTTTTTGCTCTGGCTAACTGGATCAAGTTAGTTGCGTTCATAAACTTCCCCTAAAATGAGCAAAGTTTGGGTTAACGTGTCCATGGCTGAGAGGGCTTGCTTTTTGGTAATGACGTCAACCGGAGCATCGCAATATGCCGGATAGCGGGCAATGGTGTTGTATTGACTCAATTCCTTATATGAATCGATGATCTCGTCATTAAACAAGGCGGTTTCAAGGACTTTATTACAATCTTTAGCGAGTTTATGGACTGAATGCGTGTCTCTGAGGGCTTGGCCTGCGTCGCTAAGTACAAACTTTAATAACTTCTCAATAGCTTGCTGAGCATGGTAGCAAACGCCATCCCATTTGTTTGAAGCCAGTAATATCCTAGCCATTTCAAAGTCATTCAGACTTTGTCTTAACCAGGCGTATTGAGCGCCGTCCCTGGTGGCGATTTGCGTTAAAAATTCAGTACTCATCACTGAAATCTCGTTTGAAAGTTGTGGGCATTGTTATTAACATTTTTCATAACATCTCCAAAATATTGCTTGGTCGCCTTCCTGCGGGGAACAACTGTTTTCAGAAAAATCTCGCCTTCTGATTCAACATAAAGAACCAGATAGCCTGGTTTCGCCCGATAGCAGTTTCAATCCAGTGCGGCTAAAGCAGCTTCAGGAGCTTTATCGAGAATCTTTAATAATGCTTTTGCCGCACCTGTTGGGCAACGTTTTCCTTGTTCCCAATTACGGATAGTGTCGAGAGGTACATCAATTCGGTGAGAAAATTCAGCCTGACTTAAACCCAGGCGATTTCTCACTCGACGCACAAATTTAGCTGCATCCAAGAGGGCATCGGTTTCATCCCTGTGTTGCTGTTTTGCAATATCTCGTTCGGTAGTAGCATCTAAGCGATTAAAATCG
>Ga0209798_10000288_pt1 | contig 29570 bp, 28 predicted proteins | sample DOMMetBare3Fresh_FD_187475 | JGI IMG/M metagenome (GOLD analysis project Ga0209798, IMG submission 187475) | Wetland sediment microbial communities from St. Louis River estuary, USA, under dissolved organic matter induced mercury methylation -... | ecosystem: Environmental > Aquatic >... | reverse complement strand
ACAGCTTTTGGATCCAATTCATAATATTTCTTAAAAGCATTAAATGCTTCCATACGGCCATCCGGCACCAGGTTTTGATATTTATCACTTTTGGCGATCTCGTTATAAATAACACCTTTGTACCACCAACCATCAGATTTTGTTGCATTTTTTTCCTTAGCTAAAAATCCGTCCACTGATGCTTTTGCTTTATCCAACTCTCCTTTTGCTAATTGAGCCTCTATATCCTCAATTGATTGAGCAAATAAACTGCTGCTTCCTAAAATAACAAGCAGGCTTAAAAGAAACCTTTGCATGATTTTCATTTTTGTTTTTATTAAATCAGAACCTATTGCAGATGAAATTAATTACTCTGTGGTTGCATTATTTTCAGCCGCCGCTTCACCATTTTCTCCGCGGCCGGTATCTCCGTTTCCATTACCATTTGTTTCTACATTTTCCACAGCCTGGTCTTCAATTTTTGTTATAGCGGCTATCTCATCACCCTCATCTAAACGGATCAGTTTTACTCCCTGTGTAGCCCTGCCCTGCTCACTGATATCAGAAACTTTCATTCTAATAGTAACGCCACTTTTACAAGTGATAACCAGGTCTTCTTTTGGCGACACTTCCAGCATCCCTACTAATTTACCGGTTTTTGGTGTTACATTGATCGTCTTCACTCCTTTTCCGCCACGGTTTGTAAAACGATATTCATCAAAAGCCGTACGTTTTCCAAATCCTTTTTCACTTACAACCAATACAGTTTTATGTTCCTCCGCCAGTGGATTTACACAAATCATACCAACAACTTCATCATCTGCATCCTCCACTTCTATTCCTGCCACACCAATAGCGCCACGACCTGTTGCTCTTGCTTTTGTTTCAGAAAAACGAATAGCTCTTCCGCTTTTTACAGCCATCATTATTTCAGAATTTCCATCGGTCATTTTTGCTTCAAGCAATTCATCACCGGCTAATATGGTGATCGCATTTACACCAGATTGTCTTGGACGACTGAAATCTTCCAATGCGGTTTTCTTAATAATTCCCTTTTTAGTGCAGAGAACAATATTGTGTGAATTGACAAAGGCTTCGTCCTTCAGATCTTTCACATCAAGAATAGCTCTTACTTTATCATCCGGCGGGATCTGTATCAGGTTCTGTATAGCTCTTCCTTTGCTTGTCTTTTCACCTTCAGGAATTTCATATACATTCAGCCAATAACATCTTCCCTGCTCGGTAAAGAAAATCATTGTATGATGTGTTGATGCTACAAAAAGATGTTCGATCCAATCTTCTTCTCTTGTTTTACCACCCATCACTCCCCTGCCACCTCTGCGTTGTGAACGGTATTCACTTGCTGAAGTTCTTTTTATATAACCTAAATGTGAGATGGTGATTACAACATCTTCTTCTTTTATCAGGTCTTTGATCTTCACTTCATCATCCAGGTAAGTGATCTCTGTTTTGCGGGCATCACCAAATCTTTCTTTAACTTCTAAAAGTTCTTTTTTGATCAACTCATATCTCATTCCTTCGTTAGAAAGCAACTCTTTTAATTCACCGATCAATTTCATCAACTCATCAAATTCTTCCTTGATCTTGTTTCTTTCCATTCCGGTCAAACGCTGCAATCTTAATTCAAGAATTGCTTTTGCCTGTATCTCATCCAATCCCCAACCGGCATTTATTAAATTTTCTTTTGCTATATCAGGCGTTGCAGAACTTCTTATCAGGCTTATCACTTCATCAAGATGATCAAGTGCAATTAAATAACCTTGTAAAATATGAGCTTTCTTCTCTGCTTCATTCAATTCGAACTTTGCACGGCGAACAACCACTTCATGACGGAATTCAATGAATTCAACGATCATGTCTTTCAGCGTTAATGTTCTTGGTCTTCCTTTTACCAACGCAACATTGTTGATACCGTATGAAGTCTGTAACTCAGTAAACTTATAAAGCTGGTTGATGATGAGGTTAGCAATCGCATCACGTTTCAGATCGATAACAATTCTTGTTCCTTCCTTCTCGTTTGATTCATTATTAACATGTGCAATGCCTTCAATTACTTTTTCATTTACCAGTTCACCAATTCTTTCAGTCAATGCATCACGGCTTACCTGGTAAGGAACTTCGGTAATAATGATCTGCTCTCTTCCGCTGCTTTTTGTATCAACGTGCATTTTTCCGCGAACCACTACTCTTCCTCTTCCCAAATGCATGGCAGCTTTCACACCTTCCATTCCGTAAATAATTCCGCCTGTTGGAAAATCCGGAGCTTTTACATGACGCATCAATTCTTCAATAGTAATGTCTCGTTTATCAATGTATGCAATACAACCATCAATTGCTTCACTCAAATTATGCGGCAACATATTTGTGGCCATACCAACTGCAATACCGCTTGAGCCATTTACCAATAATTGAGGAATACGTGTAGGAAGAACGGTTGGTTCCCTTTCAGTATCATCAAAGTTCAGTTGAAAATTTACAGTGTCTTTATCAAGATCACTAAGCATATTCTCTGCAAGTCGTTGCAACCTTGCTTCAGTATATCGCATTGCCGCGGGGCCATCACCATCCTGTGTACCAAAGTTTCCTTGTTTGTCAATAAGCGTATAACGCAAATTCCAATCCTGCGCCATTCGTACCATTGCATCATACACAGCCGTATCACCATGCGGATGATATTTACCCAACACCTCTCCCACAATACGGGCAGATTTTTTAAACGGCCTGTTGTAATGCAAGCCTAATTCATTCATCGCATATAAAATGCGGCGATGAACCGGCTTCAATCCATCTCTCACATCCGGAAGGGCACGACCAACTATCACCGACATTGAATAGTCGATGTATGCTGTCTTCATCTGCTCCTCAATATTTACCGGGATGATGCGTTCTCTGTCGTTCGTTTCTTGTGGCAGTAAGCTATCGTCCATTTTTGTTGCTCCTAAGATTTATTTTACCGGCTTATGCAACTCCGATGAAGCTGTTCTTGCGACGCTCCGTTCATCCTCCGAAGCCTTGATTGAGCTTTTTATTCTTACTCAATTTGCGAAGGAGGATTCAGGTTCCAAAGCCTTGATTTATCAATGATCAGACCCCGTTTTTAAGGGCTTGCAAATGTACCGGAAACGGCCTTCAATTCCTGATAAAAAATCCTGTTTTTTGAGCCTATTTTTTCCACTTAGGTGGAGATTTTTCCTTCTTTGTAAATAGCATTTTTATAACAACTCCTTTGCACAGCCCGGCACAGATTTTTCGTTTAGTATTATACAATTTTGGACGGTATGGATACTTACCTTTTACTCCGCAGTAACAAGAAAAGCGGACCTTACAGTTTACAGCAATTAGTGAGTTTGGGATTGAAACCCTATGATCTTGTTTGGTTGGAGGGCAAAAGTGCTGCATGGCGCTATCCCAGCGAAGTGGAGCCTTTAAAACAATATGCTCCTGCCACAGAGGAGCAGCCTTTCGACAGGTTTTACAAGAAACCTGAAGAAAAACCAGTTGCCACGCAGGTACAGAGGAAAGAAGAGGCTATTGTGCAGCCGAAAGAAGAAGTATATATCCAACCAAAGGAAGAAGAATATTCTTTGCCCGCTCAAAATACTACTGTAACGACAAAGAAAGTATTTGTTTCAATGCCCGGCGGCCAAACGGCTAAAAGACCGGTTGCAGTTGTGCAGCCAAAAGCCCCGGTCATAGTTGAACAAAGGCATGTGATTGTTGAAGAAAAAAAGATCGAGCCCAAACCTGTATTGATTCATGAGGAACCGGTGGTAAAGCAATCAGCCGCTCCTGTTAAGGAAAAGCCGATCGTTAATGAAAAACCAATTTCATTTACCGAAGAACCAACCTTGAATAAAAAATATTCTGAATCACTTGATGATATTAAGAAAAGATATACGGAAACATATTTAAGCAGGAAGAAAAAATCGAAATGGACATCAACGCATACTTCGCTTGTGCAGGTCTTTGGCGGCGCCATATTCTTTTGTTTCCTTGTAGTTGTTGCATACAAGAATTTTTCCGGAGAAGAAACATCACCATCAAAAAAGACAATAATACAACCTGATAAAAGAAGTATAAATACAAGCACCGTTACAAACACACCCACTACAATTCCTCCGGTTGTTGCTCAAACAAATGCACAGACTGAAAGAAAAACACAAACCGTAAAAACAGAGCCTGATCCTCCGGATGAAAGCTTATATACAAATACAATTCAGCAAAAAAATGATAATATCAATAAAGAAAATGAAACGGCTGTAGCAGAAAAAAAATCTGAGAAGAAAGCAGTAATGACAAAGCCGACAGAGGAATTAAGATCTGAAGAAGTAAAACCAAAGACCCGCCCGGTAAATATCACTAAGCTTGTAAGTGTAAAAGCAAACAATTATAAGCAAAAAGCTTTTGGCGGAGTTACGAATCTTCAACTTACGGTTAACAACGATTCAAAATTTGAGCTTGAAAAAGTGATTGTCGAACTTCAATATTTAAAACCAAGCGAGCAACCAATAAAAACAGAAAAGATAGTTTTTAGTTTTATTGCGCCCAATGGCTCACAAACATTAAAAATTCCTGATTACCTGCGTGGAGTTAAAGTGGCTTACAGGGTAATGGAGATCGAATCTTCACAATACGAAAGGCAGATGGCAGGACTATAATTTATATGCGGTTTAAATAATTGATTTAATTTGCCGGATAGATTTCATCCGCATGAAAAATATTTTATTATTTGGCGCCGGCAAATCAGCCACAGTACTTATTGATTATTTACTTGCAAATGCTGAAAAAGAAAATCTGACTACCGGACAGGCAGGCTGGCGATTAACTGTTGTAGATGCTGACATCAATCTTGCACAAAGTAAAATTGGCATCTCCCCATACGGCAAAGCCGTTTCATTTGATATCAATGATGACGCAGATAGAAAAAAATTTATCGATGAAGCAGACATTGTGATTTCTCTTCTGCCCCCCACTCTTCATACAATAGTTGCAAAAACCTGTATTGAATTAAGAAAAGACTTGTTGACAGCTTCCTACATTGATAATGAAATCCGAAATCTGAAATCTGAAATCGAAAATAAAAAACTGCTATTCTTATGTGAAATGGGTCTTGATCCCGGTATCGATCACATGAGTGCAATGAAGATTTTTGATGAGATTCATGCAGATGGCGGTAAGGTAATTTCTTTTAAATCGCATTGTGGCGGTCTTGTTGCTCCAGAAAGCGATGATAATCCCTGGCATTATAAAATAAGCTGGAATCCAAGAAATATTTTGCTTGCCGGTAAAAGCGGGGCCCATTATCTTGAAAGTGGAGAAGAAAAAATATTAAAATACGAAGAGCTATTTACAGCAGATAGAATAGTGGAGATTCCCGGGATCGGTTTTCTAAGCTGGTATCCAAATCGTGATTCACTTAGCTATGCCCCACTCTATGGTCTTGAAGATGCAAAAACTTTTATAAGAACAACACTTCGCCATCCTGATTTTATGTATGGCTGGAAAAATATCGTTGATCTGAAACTGACTGATGAAACACCACAGTATGATACGAGTGGTAAAGCCTTAATGGATTTCTTTAAGGAACACATGGAAAAAAATGGTTTTAGTGATTGGCTGCAAAAAAAATTATCTGAACGATTTGATCAGACAAAAGAGTTATTGGAAAAATTAATGGAATTAGTGGAAGCAGAAAATGAGGCGGAAGACAGTGGCGGAGAAGTTAATAAAGATTTTATGGTTGTAGGCAAGGAGGGTGAGTTACAAAAAATGGACCTTGATAAAATAAAAACAGATGCAGCAGAAATTGTTGCTCATAAAATGCATGAAGCAAATCTTACGCTTAAGCAGCTGTTTTATCTTGGAATGGATGATGATGAAACGATGATCAATAAAGGTTTTTGCAGCGCCGCGGATGTAATGCAGTTCGTGCTGGAGAAAAAACTTGCATTACAACCTGAGGATAAAGATATGATCGTGATGCTGCATGAGATCGAGTATACAGTTGGCAGCCAGAAGTCATCAGTCAGAAGTTCATTAGTCGTAAAAGGAGAAAACAGTTTAAGAACTGCCATGGCCAAAACTGTTGGTTTGCCATTGGGAATTGCGGCTAAACTTATTTTAAACGGAACAATAAAACTTACAGGTTTACACATTCCCACTAAAAAAGAAATTTATGAGCCTGTATTGAAAGAGTTGGAAGAACATCAGATCAAATTTCATGAAGAAATAAAATCTTTATGATGAAATACAAAACAACTGCTGAAGATGCATTAAAACAATTGCTGGAGCAAACTGAATTTCCTTTTACTGTCATGATGAAACATGGCACTATGACGATCGAATATTTTGCGCCGCAGGAAGTAGATACACAAACTCCGCATAAGCAAGATGAGATCTATGTGATCATTAAAGGTCATAGTACCTTTTACCGTAACGGTGAAAGAACTTCCTGTAAAAAAAATGATGTATTATTTGTTCCTGCCGGCATGGAACATTATTTCGAAAACTTCTCTGATGATTTTGCTACCTGGGTTATTTTTTATGGGCCTGATGGAGGAGAGAAAACAGATGATAGATGATAGTTAACAGATGATAATTGATCTAATCACAGTTACCCCCAACTATCATTTATCAGTTGTTATCTATTATCTCATTTGTAATTTGCCAGTAAAGTAATTAGCTCCCCCACTCCTTCCGTTGCCGGTTTTTCAATCGCAGTGATGTTTGTTATTTCAGAAGTATAAGGAATACGTTTATCAATAATATATTTTGGAATATTCCATGGCGCATAGTTCACTAATCCTGCAGCAGGGTAAACAACCAACGATGTGCCCACGACAATGAATATCTCTGCATTTCTCACAATCGGAATTGCTTCCTCAATTTTTGGAACCGACTCTTCAAACCAAACGATATGCGGACGAAGTTGCCCACCATCCTCAGCCATGTCGCCAATATTTATATCTCCTTTTATTTCATAAACAGGCTCATAACTTTTCTCACTTCTCATCTTAAAAATCTCTCCATGCAGATGCAACACATTTGTTGAGCCTGCTCTTTCATGCAGATCATCTATGTTTTGGGTGATGATGGTTACATTAAAATCTTTTTCGAGTTCTGCTAAACCAATATGTGCGGCATTTGGTTTTGCTTCCAATACATTTCTTCTCCTGTAATTATAAAATTCAAGAACAAGTTTTGGATCTCTTCTCCATGCACGGGGTGTAGCAACATCTTCAATATTATATCCTTCCCAAAGTCCATCACTGTCACGAAAAGTTTTTAATCCGCTTTCAGCACTGATGCCTGCACCGGTGAGAACAACAATCTTCTTTTTATTCATATATTAAAAATACGCATCATCTGTTTTAATCATGCCACGGCCCGAAGCCGTGGCATGATCAGGAAGCCTACTTCGCCTTCTTAAAATAAATAAACGTACTGTCTTTTGTTTTTAATACCAGGCTTTCAGTGTTTAATTTAGAAATCGCCAAAGCCTGGCCTGTCAAGTCTCCCTGTTCTTTCCAGATAAGATGATTGTCTTTTGTCCATTCATAATGTGTTGTGTCTTTCTGTACACTGTCTTTCAGAAATTTTACAACTATTCCTTCTTTTCTGAAGTCATAATCATACTTCATCATGTTGGAATCAATCATTCCGATAATACCAACAAAAAGAGAGGCTGAATCTTTTCCCTCAGTTAGAGAATCAAGTTTCCATTTCCCAATAATTTGTTCTTGTTTAAAACTGGTAACAACGTTTTGTTTTTTTTGAAGGAGGTAATACGCTGCTCCTCCTACGGCTGCCACTAAGATGACAGCCAGGATTGTTTTTTTCATGGCTATACTTTTTTAAAATTAAATAATGTGAAGATTGATGCCGCAGATAAGAAAAAGGTAACCCTGCTACTGATCAAACGATTTAACTGATCTCGCGGATTAACGTTTCCTTGAAAATTGAAAAGCAGATCAACGATCTGCTTTCCTCATAATCTTTTTTAATCCAGAAAATCATGGTTCTATTTTTCGCTGGCAAGCTCCATAATCACTTCCCATTCTTTATCACTAACAGGTTGCGTTGAAAGTCTGCCGATGCGAACCAACGCCATATTTGCAAGACGTTTATCTTTTTTTATTGTATCAAGAGTTACCGGTTTCTTTAATTTTCTTACCGGTTTAAGATCAACTGCAGACCATCGGTCATCATCTGTAGTCGGATCCTGGTAATGCTCTTTTATTACTTTGGCTATACCAACAATATCAGTTCCTTCATTGCTGTGATAAAAAAATACTTCATCGCCTTTTTTCATATTGCGTAAATGAAGTCGTGCCGCATAATTCCGTATCCCACTCCAGCAGGTTTGTCCTTCTTTTACAAAGTCATCCCAAGAATAAGTAGTAGGTTCTGATTTTACAAGCCAATACGCCATCGAATTGTAGATTTTAGATTTATGATTTCGGATTGCAAAATAAGCAAACTTCATAAAGTCCCCTTTAGGGGATTTAGGGGTTTATCACCACCCGCTTGCGAGCACATCAGCAATATGCATCGCCTTTAAATTATAACCCCGGTTCTTTATGTATCCATCCAAATGCATAAGACAGGAAATATCTGTTGAAATAAGATAATTCGCTTTTGTCAATAAAGCATTTTCAACTTTCTGCTCTCCCATTCCAATTGAGATCGGTTCAAATTTCACTGCAAAGGTTCCACCAAAACCACAACAGGTTTCTACATCATTCATTTCATGCAGCTCCAATCCTTTTACATGCGATAAAAGTTTTCGCGGCGCCTCTTTGATCTTACATTCTCTTAAGGCTGCACAACTATCATGATAAGTTGCTTTGCCATTTAAAACAGCCCCAACATTTTCTACCTGTAAAATTTTTACCATGAATTCAGAAAATTCAACAACTCTTTTGCTTAATTCTTTTACTTCATTATGAACTGAAGAGTTATCAAGCAGCTTTGAATAATAATTTCTTACAAAACCTGCACAGCTTGCACTTGGTGTTACTACATAATCTGATCCTTTAAAATCTTTCACAAACTTCATACAAACAGTTCTTGCTTCATCCCAAAAGCCGGCATTAAAAGCCGGTTGGCCACAGCATGTTTGTTTTGTATTGTAAGTAACGGTACAACCGGTTTTTTCCAATACTTTAACCATATTAAAACCGGTTTGAGGATAAAGTTGGTCAACAAAACATGGTATGAATAACTGTACGTTCATGGCCCCCTGTCCCCCTAAAAGGGTGACTTAGATTTATAAAGTTTAATTTTTTCTGAATATTTTCTTATTCGTAATTATATTATTATTTGAATGCTTCTGCTTCAAACATATTATCAAAAAAAAAGATTACTTCGACCTAAGTCCCCCTTTAGGAGACAGGGGAATCATTTTTACTGCAGTCGCAGCTGCCTCCTCGCCCTTATGCCCATGCTTACCACCAATCCTTTCTTTTGCCTGCAATTCATTATCGACTGTCAATACTCCAAATATAGTGGGAACAGGCAATGAAAGATTCAATTGCACTACTCCATCAGTCACTGCTTTGCACACATAATCAAAATGAGGAGTATCGCCGCGAATAACACAAGCCAACGCAACAAATGCATCAGGTCTTTTTTTTCTACTTGTGTTATCCCAGTAGTTTTTTATAGCAAAGGGAATTTCAAACGCACCCGGAACAGTGATTGTAATTATCATTTTTACTTTTAGTGCCTCTAATTTTTCCCTGCAACCTTTCTCCAGTTCATCCACAATCGTTGCATTCCATTCTGTTTTTACCAAAACAATACAGGCATTCTTTTTAGGAATGCCTGAACTATTAAAAAGTTTGCTGTTGCTGACTTTTGCCATGATAGTTAAAATTCAAGGAACAAGTTTCAAGGTTTAAGAAGGTTGATTTGTGCCTTGCACCATGAGTTTGCGCCTTAATTATATACACCAAGCTTTGCCAGGTATTTCACAGACTCGCTGGCCGCAGTTGTGTGCGGGAATTTTTCTTTTACTTCTTTGTATAACTCTATTGCTTCTTTTTCCTTACCTAATTTATCAGAAAGACTTGCAGCAAAGAATAAATATTCTGCTGAAGCGTAGGTATCCTCAGGAAAATGTTTAGCTGCTTTTTTATAGCTGGCGATCGCTTCATCATTTCTTCCAAGCTCTGAATATGCATCACCCAGCAGTTTATAAGCCCTTGCCTGGTATTGCTTTTGCGAAGTTGAATATTCTTTCAGTTGTTTTACCGCATTGTTAAAATCACCTGTTCTTAAATAACAATCTCCTGCATAAAAACGAGCCAGCTCAGCAGTTTCAGTACCACCGTAATTGCTGATTATTTTTAAAAATCCTGCATTGATACCATCGCCATTCAATGCTTTCTGAAGGCTATCCATCCGGTAATATTCTTCAGCTTTATACATTGCATCAATAGCTTTTTCTGCCTTAGGTTTTACTATAAAATTCTTATACCCATACCAGCCACCTACAGCCAATACAACAACAGCGAGTGCAATCGTAATTTGTTTTTGATAACGGGTCCAGAAATCCTGCGCCTTCGCAATTATTTCTTCACTCTCATGACCCACATTTTTCTTCTCTGCCATTTAATTTAATCTTGAAATTTAAAAATTTTGAAATATGAGATTCTAATCAACTATAAAAGGATAATTTTTATCAACGTAAACATCTTTCAATACTTCATCATCATCCGGCCATGGACTTTCCTCCGCAAACTTTACAGATTCAGCAACGATACTATCCACTCTGTCATCAATCGCCTTCAGCGTTTCTTCAGTGGCAAATCCGCTTGAAAGAATTGTTTTCCGAACAGTTTGAATGGGATCCTGATCTTTATACTCATCAACTTCTTCCTTACTGCGGTATTTCTGCGGATCACTTATCGAGTGACCTTTGTAACGATACGTTTTCATTTCAAGCAAGGTTGGTCCGCCTTTTTCTCTTGCTCTCTTCACAGCACGGCTCACACCTTCATGCACAGATTCAGGATTCATACCATCAATCGCATCTGCCGGCATTTCATATCCATCAGCTAATTTATAAATGTCAATTACATTGCTGGTACGTTCTACTGAAGTACCCATTGCATAGTTATTATTTTCACAAATAAAAATTACAGGCAATTTCCATAACATGGCGAGATTGAACGTTTCATGCAAAATTCCCTGGCGGGCTGCGCCATCTCCAAAAAAACAAAGAACCACGTTATCAGTGCCGCGGTATTGTTCAGCAAATGCAAGCCCGGCACCGGTTCCAATTTGCGCCCCAACAATTCCATGACCGCCCCAAAAATTTACATCCTTACCAAAAAAGTGCATGCTGCCACCCTTACCTTTTGCGCAGCCGGTTGCTTTACCATACAATTCTGCCATACAGCTATTTACCGAAACACCTTTTGAAATTGCCAATCCGTGATCACGGTAAGCCGTGATAAATCCATCTTCCGGACGGGTCGCTGTCATACATCCTGCAGCAATTGCTTCCTGCCCGATATAGGCATGAAAGAATCCGCGGATCTTTCCTTCCATTTTGTACTTCTCTTCCGCCATCAATTCAAACTGACGGATAAGCTGCATCAGCTCATACCAGTAGAGATATGTTTCCTTAGAAAATTTTGTAGCCACAGGCTTCAAAGTTGGTGATGTTTCTGCCATAAAATAAGCGGGGGCAAAAATAAGGCAAATGAGGCAATTTTTATATTTGATTTTTAGGGATTTGCCCGTCTTCCCTTCCCTGATTTAGCGTCCCTTGCGTCGCACTCTTGTACTAAAACAATTCTGTTCACCTAAACCATTTACTTAGGCAATAACCATTCTTCTTTTTTTGTATTCAGATTGATCTTATAAACCCCTCCCCGCATTCCAACAAACAGTTCATCATTTAAAATCAACGCTGATTGAGGATAAAGCACATCCCAAAAGCCATCCTTTTTTACAAAATCAAAATTGCTTGTGCCATCAAAAAACAGGATTGTTTTCGTTGTGATTATAAGCATACGATCTTTATAAGGCATAATGATATCAGATTTTGAAGGTAGTTCAAACCTTTCGTCAACTTTCCATTTGTTTTCAATAAATTTCATTTCATTAATTCCACCACGATCAGTTATGTGAAAAAGCCCAGTAACCATATATATCTTCTTTTTGTACTCAAAAATATAATCAACATTTCCCAGGGATATTTGATAAGTTGAATCCCCGCTTTCTGAAAACCAGTGAAGTGATCCGCCAAATTCACCTTTATTAAAACCAACCAGGTAACCATTATCAACTTTTTTCACAGTTCGAAATCCCCTCCAACTAAAAGCTCTTGAAGTATCAAAATAAATTTTAAAGGGAAGCGTATCCACAGATGGAAATTTTGCAATTTTATTTTGAGCAATCACCTGGCCCGAAGGATCCAGCGATAACAACCAACTTGTAGCCGAATTGTTGAACTGAAGAATTGCATCCTTTGAAGGCAGCTCATATTTCTTCCATTTTTGTACAGGTTTCTGTCCAAAGCCATTTATTACAAAAAATAAAATAAGTACTGGAAAAAAACTCCTTTTCATTCTTACACTAAATTTACTTAAAACACAGAACTCGGAACTTAAAACTAATATTGCAACCAGCTTGCTAAGGCTTAATTCCATATCATTAACCCAATTCAAAAATTACAGCACCCGTTTATTTCAATTCAATGAACGGATCGTTGGTATCTGCGGCAATAATGGTGTGGGTAAAACAAACCTGCTTGATGCCATTCACTACCTCTGTTTTACCAAAAGTTATTTTACCCGTGATAATTTAAATATTCAGAACGGCCACCAGGGTTTCAGAATTGATGGCGAACTGGAAATAAATGATAACAAAGCCATGCTTGCCGGCAGGCAGGAAAAAGCAGTTTGCATACTTCGAGAGACCGGCAAAAAAGAATTTTCAGTAAACGATGCCGGCTACGAAAAATTCTCAGAACATATCGGCCGCTATCCTTGTGTTATCATAGCGCCGGATGATATACAGATCATAACTGATGGTAGTGAAGAGCGGCGAAGATTTTTGGATGCACTTCTTTCACAAATTGATAAAGAATACCTGCAGCATTTAATTAACTACAATAAGATATTGGCGCAAAGAAATTCTTTGCTAAAAAGTTTTTATGAGACCGGTAATAAAAATCTTTCATTGCTTGATGTGCTGGACGAACAATTGCTAAAACCTGGCGAGTATATTTTTGAAAAGAGAAAGCAATTTTTAATTTCTTTTTTGCCCACAGTAAAAAAGCTTTATCTGGAAATAGCAAAGCAGGAAGAAGAAACAGAGCTCCACTATCAAAGCGAACTGAATCAATGTTCATTTTCCGAATTGCTGCACCTGAACAGACAACGGGATATAGCTGCACAACGAACAACCGGCGGCATTCATCGTGACGATCTTGTATTTAATTTGACTGGGCAATTGTTCAGGAATATCGCATCACAAGGCCAACGGAAAAGTTTACTCTTTGCACTCAAGCTTGCAGAGATGGATGCGCTTAAAGAAAATAAAGGTTTTGCTCCTCTCCTTTTGCTTGATGATGTTTTTGAAAAATTAGATGAAGAAAGAATAGCAAATTTGCTTCGTCGTGTTTGTATTGAAAACGATGGACAGGTTTTTATTACTGATACAAATGAAGAAAGACTTTCGCAACATTTGAATGTGCTGAACATCAAATACCAGTTAATAATATTATGAGATGGTAGTTGACAATTGATAGATAATAACTCATTATGACTGAATATCCCCCACAACTATCATCTCTCAACTATCAGTTATCATCTAAGCAGCTATCTTTGCTTCATGGGCGAATACTCTATCGGCGATGCAATTCAAAAATTCTTAGACCAAAGCCGTATAAAAGGCCCGATACAGGCTTTGCAGATCGGCGATGTATGGGAAGATATTATGGGCAAGACAATTGCGAGGTATACTGAAGATATCAAGATCATCAACGACACTCTTTTCATCACAACTCATGTGGCGCCATTGAAACAAGAACTAATTTTCCAGAAAGAAAAAATAAAGCTTCGTGTGAACGAAGCTCTTGGTAAAAATGTGGTCAAAGAAATAATCATTAAGTAAACACTCCAAAACGACCGGCTTTGCGGATCTCAATATCAAAGATCTCCGTCCGGTTATTTACGGCCTCCTCCAAAATATCTTCTGAAGAAACAATGCCTCTGAACGAAAAATTTTCAAATACCGGCAAGTAACGTACTTTATGCTGCCGCATGATCTGCATACAATTTTCCACCGTATCTTCTGTGGTTGCTGCAGGCAATCTTTTGTTCATAATTGTTTCAACAGTTGTGCTGTTTGTTTTCTTTTTCTCAAAAAAGACTTTGCTGGTAATGTCATGTTCAGTAATAAGCCCGATATACTTTTCCTCATCATCCATTACAATAAGATATTCCACATTTTCACAGCACATTTGGCTAAGCGCTTTATCAACTGATGAAGTGGGAGAAACCGTATGAAAGTGCGGTTCCTTTCTGGCAAGTATCGATGTTATTTTTTCCATATGCACAGGTTTAATAGGTTTAGTAATAAAAACTACTACAGGTTTATGGCTTCTTCAATTTACGAATAAATTCCGGGTAAAAAGTCTGACAGTTGTCAATGTGCAAAAAATATTCCAAAACATTTTTACCAGCCCTGACTTTTAAGAGTATAAATTTCAGTTTCAAAAATGAAATTGAAATGAAACTTATGTAATGAAATTGTAAAGTTTGACAGAAGAGAACTTTATTGCATCCTCACCCTCGGGTCAACTACACCATACAGAATATCAGCAAGTATATTGATGATGATAAAGAAAGTGGCTGAGATAAGAACAGCTCCCATTACCACCGGAAAATCTAACTTTTCAAGAGCATCAACGGTTACTTTACCGATTCCCTTCCACCCAAAAATGTATTCTACAAAAAAAGCCCCGGCAAGCAGCTCCGCAAACCAACCAGTAACAGCCGTAATGACCGGGTTTAAAGCATTGCGCAATGCATGTTTCCATATCACTTTCATTTTACCTAAACCTTTCGCATAAGCGGTACGAATATAATCCTGACTTAAAACATCAAGCATAGCGCTGCGGGTAAGTTGGGTAATGATTGCTAACGGACGAATGCCAAGTGTAAATGCGGGCAGAATAAGATTCTGCAATGTCCATTTTCTTTCCCCGGTTACCTCGTCCACAGTCAACCAGCTTCCATTAATATGTAAACTGGTCCAATCTGATAATACAAACCCAAAAATATAAGCAATAACAATGCCCATAAAAAAAGAAGGCGCCGAAATGCCGACAATGCTGGCAAAAACTGAGGATGTATCCAGCCATGTATCTTTTTTGACAGCTGCAAGTACACCCAAAGGGATTCCAATTATGATAGCGATGAACATTGCTGCAAAAGCAAGAATCAGTGTGCCGGGTAATGCTTCAACTAATATGCTTCCTACTTCTTTTTTTGTTTGATAAGATTTACGGAGATAGGGAACTTTTAACCCGACCTTCTTTTCTCCACCAATAAAAACCCCTTTCAGTTTTTTTCCCTTTATTTCAGTTGAAGAATGAAAAGAAATTGGAGAAACATCATTTACATAATACAAAAACTGTTTCCACTTTGGCTGATCGAGATAAAGCTCTTTGCGAATGTTTGCTTGTGTAGCTGCATCGCCTGTTTGCCCCATTATGATTCGTGATGGATCTCCAAAACCCTGGAAAAGAAAAAAGACAAGAATAACAACCCCTGCTAATACCAGTAGGCCGTAAAGAAGTTTTTTGATAATAAAACTTAGCATTTTGTCTTGCTATTTTGCAATAGCCTTTTGAGCTTCGTCAAAATTTGTATAGCTCCATTTACCTGCCACTACTCCATTCTTTAAATAATAAAGTGTTGGATTGGCTCTTGCAGCTGCACGAATAATTTTAATATCACAAGCAACCACATTCAAATTCCGAAAACCCATTTTCGAAAAAATTGCAACTGTGGAATTCCGGTCTGTTGCTACAAAATAAAATGGGATCCCTTTTTTATTTGCTTCTGCGTAAAGAGCAAGTAAATCATTTTTCCAACCTGGAGAGTCATTGTGCTTTTCAGTATTAAATAATAACAGTGCCGCGGGCAATGATAAAATCGTCTCTGTTTGATCTGGTTTTGTTTCAATTCCAGTAAGTGTATCCACTTTGCTTTCACCGATCAAAGAAAATCCTGCAATTGGGGGGACATTGTTTTTCCCTTTTTTAATAAGTTTAGTTGACATCTTGTCAAACTTCCATGTAGAATCTTCCCATATCTTACTGTTATTGTATTCATCCTCACTCATGTTCTTTACCTCATTCGTATTAATATTTTTATATGAGAACCTGTTTTCAAAAACATCAGGAACTGCATCAGCTGGCTTTTTCATTTTCTCAGGTATGCTGTTTCCTTTTTTGTAAGGCAAACAATCAACCGGTGGCAGATACTTTAATGCATACCATTGCAATCCGAAACTGAACAACGTTACCGCAAACATTGATCCCGTATTTAACTGCGGAGAAAAAAGCGGCTTGATATGTTTTCTTGCAAATAGAATTACAAGAATTAAAGCTGACAGCAACAGATCTTTGTAAAATGAGTATTCAGGAGTTATTTTTATACAATCACCAAAACAACCGCAATTGGTTGGGTTTCCTGTTTTATAAGTATAGCCGGTAAGAATTGTAAAGAATATCATCAGCAACAATAATAACCAGCTGAATAATTTCATGCGCCAGCCAAGAAGTAATGCTGCTCCTGCAATAATTTCAAATGCATTCATTGTTACGGATAAAAACAATGTATGATCGTTGAAAAAATGAAATAAGTTTATAAATGCATTCTTCAGGAAGAAGCCACTGGTGGCAAGATCACCGCTCCATATTTCAAAATAGTCTTCCATTTTGTAGGCGGTACCCAATGGGTCATTTGCTTTTACCAAGCCTGAAAAGATGAAGAGTAACCCAACAAAAATCCTGATTATGTTAATAGCAATTTTCATTTGATAATATTAAAGTATGATCAATTTTCAATACTCAATGTTCATTTTTTAAACCGCCAACTCTGAACTCTTAACACAAAACTCCAAACTTCACCCCTCACTCAAAAGTATCAATGCAAACACAGCATAGTTTACAATATCAAGATAATTTGCATCGATGCCTTCGCTGATGATCGTTTTTCCTTCGTTGATCAGTATCTGGCGGATACGTTGCAACTTCATTAGAATAAGATCCACAAAACTCTCCTGGCTCATACTGCGCCATGCTTCACCATAATCATGGTTTTTATCCTGCATCAAACTTTTTGCTATCCGTACTTTTTCATCAAACATTGGTGAGATTCGGTCAACCGGCATTTCTTCCGGATCATTTTCTGTCAGATCAAGTTGCATCAAACCGATCACAGCATAATTAATAATTCCTTTGAACTCTGCTGTAATCCCATCGGCCACTTTTTGTTTACCTGTTTCCTGTATCGTTCTTATCCGTTGTGCTTTTATAAATATCTGGTCAACGATCGAGATGGTACGCAGTACCCGCCATGCGGTTCCATAATCAATTGCTTTTCTTAAAAAAATTTCTTTACAGGAGCGGATCACTTCGTCGTATTGCATGTCAGTTGCCATAATGTGAATGGTGAGTAGTGAGTGGTGAATTGTTTATTGCCAATTGCTTTTTGCCAATTGCATATTGACCACTCAGCTTCCCTATCTTTATCGCCAAAAATAGCGAACAAAAAGCGAATGTTTACACTGAATTGCAAAGGAAGATTGCTTGTCGTGGATAAACCCCTCGTGATGGGAATTATTAACGCAACACCCGATTCTTTTTTTGGTGGCAGCCGCTTCAATGAAGTAGATGAAATAGCAGCACAAGCTGAAAAAATTCTAAGCGATGGCGCCGATATAATTGATGTTGGCGGACAAAGTACAAGACCCGGCAGCGAATTAATTTCTGCAGACGAAGAAATAAAAAGAATAATACCGGCAATAAATATTATCGTTAAAAAATTTCCAGCTGCTTTTATTTCTGTTGATACATTCTATTCTAAAGTTGCTGCGGCGGCGGTGGATGCGGGAGCATCAATTGTAAATGACATAAGCGCCGGAAGTATCGATAAAAAGATAATAGAAACTGTTGCAGGATTAAAAGTTCCTTACATTCTCATGCATATGAAAGGGACACCGCAAACCATGCAGCAAAATGCAGTTTATGAAAATGTAACCCGTGAAGTGCTTGATTTTTTTATTTCCAAAACATTTGAATTAAAAAATGCAGGGATACTTGATATCATCATTGACCCCGGTTTTGGATTTGCGAAAACAATTGAGCACAACTTTGAGCTGCTAAAAAACCTTTCTGTTTTTAATATGCTTGAAAAGCCGGTGATGCTTGGCATTTCACGAAAATCCACGATATATAAAACACTTGGTATAACAGCCGAAGAAGCATTGAACGGCACAACAGTATTAAACACCATCGGTTTATTGAACGGTGCATCCATTCTTCGTGTACATGATGTAAAAGAAGCAAAAGAAGCTGTCATGCTTTTTTCAGCAATGAATAAATAAAAAAACCTCTTTTCGTTTCTCATGAAAAGAGGTTTGTGCCTGAAAACTAAATTCTTAATTTACTTTTTGGGTTTCTTTGATGCAGCAACTGAATCTGCAACTGCTTTTTCAGCTTCAGCTTTTTCCCTTGTATCGCTTACGTTTAGTATCTCCACTTCAAAGATCAGCGCAGACCAGGGTACGTTAGTTGGGCCAGGACTACTTCCATAAGCCAAATACCCGGGAATATATAATGTGCCTTTGCCGCCTTTATTAAATTCTGTAATACCTTCATCCCATCCTTTGATCACCTCTTCCTGTCCCAATGGGAAAATATATTCGTTTGCCTGGAATACTGAATCGGTCGCTAAAGCTCTGCCCGCATATTTCACATGAATAAATTTGTTTTTTAAAGCAGGCACTCCATTTCCTTTTTCTTTAACCACAACATAGGTACCTCCTACTTTTTTGAAGTTTGTGATCTTCTTTTTTGCGAGATAATCCAATACTTCTTTTTCCTGCTTCTCGATCCCTCCTGAACTTCTTAACTCTTCAATTTCTTTTGCCTGTTGTTTTTTAAATTCTTCAATACGCTTTGCCATCTCTGCTTTTTGCTTTTCCTCTTGTTCTTTCATTTCCTTATCCTGGCGGGGTTTGTCTTTCACCATTTCGGCATTAAAATCTTTTTCATAAGTGCTGTCATCTCTGAAAATGTCAAGCACTTTAACATATGTTGTTATACGATCTCCTTTTTTCGCCATAGGGTATTGCCTTTGCTGGCCTCTCCTTACTAATGAATCAAACATTTGTATGATAGTGGCACTATCTCCTTTTTTCATCATAAAGATGATCTCGAATGGAGTATATTCAACTCTTGGGTCATTAGCCCATTCCTGGTAGATAGGCATTTTGTCGTAGCTGGTAAAAAGAACCGAATCATTTATTTTTTGAATAACCTGAAATTTTAGTTTGTTTTTTCCACCGGCAAGACTATCCTTACTGCCGCCAGGAAAAATTTTATACACCAACCCGCTTTTTGTTTTTTTGTAATCAACCCCGCATGAGACCATGATAAGGGAAAGAATTACCGGAATGATCATTGCAATTTTTGTATTCATTGTTTTAAATTATTGAAGTAAATGTAAATTCTCTTTCATGGCTATGTGAAAATTCTTCACCGTTTCTTCAAGCGATAAAGAACTGCGGCCACCCGATGCATTATAATGTCCGCCTCCCTCAAAATATTTGCGTGCAAATGTATTACAATCAAAATCTCCCTTGCTGCGAAAGCTCCACTTGCGTTCTTCATCTCTGTCAATTACAATTGCAACAAGTTTAATTCCCTTTATACTCTGCGGATAATTTACGAGACCTTCGGTATCGCCGGTTTTCATTTGATATTTTAAAAGATCAGATTTCGGAATAACAAGCAGCACGGTGTTGTACTCATAATAAACTTCCATCCTGTTAGTCAACACATGACCAATAAACCGCATCCTGTTTTCCAGAAAATTATCAAATAACTCATTGTGAACATGCATGTGTTCAAGGCCACGCTGTTTCAGATCAGCTACAAGCTTATGCACTGCTGCTGTGGTTGATGAAAACCGAAATGACCCTGTGTCAGCCACCACACCTGCATAAATGCAATCGATCATTTCATTTGTAAACTTATCGCTGTGACCTGAGGCATAAATAAAATCGTAGATCATTTCACATGTACTTGATTTCTCAGTACTGCTTATTCCCCATTCAAAACTCTTTTCATCAGGCTGTTGGTGATGGTCAATTAAAATTTTGGGGCAAGTAAGCTGATCAAGCTTTGCCATCATATTTCTTGTACGATGAGTAGCGTTAAAGTCAAGACAGAATATCCACTCAGCTGTATCAAGAATTATTTCAGCCTTTTCTTTGAACATATCGTAATCGATTACCTGGTGACAACCGGGCATCCAGTTCAGCCAGCTGGCCCAATTTGTCGGCGAAATAATTGTAATGCTATGGCCAAATTGCTTTAAAAAATATGAAAGGGCAAGCGAAGAACCCATAGCATCAGCATCTGGTTTCTGGTGCGGAACTATCACTATCCTTTTTGCCTCGTGTAAGAGCGGAAATATATCCTCTATGGGTTTCATAAACGGCTGCGAAGGTAGGGAAATCAGTCTATAGTAAGTATCCGATAGCCAATAGTTCAGCCCTTTTGCACAGAACACTATTGACTCTGAGCTATCGACTCATGACTCACAACTTTCCCTTAGCTTTGCGGCGCAAAAAACAAAGAAAATTATGAGCAATCGAACATTGACAATGATCAAACCCGACGCTATGAAAAAAGGTTATGCCGGCGCTATTCTTGATATGATCATCAGGAATGGTTTCCGCATAGTAGCATTGAAACAGTTGAAACTTACCCCTGAAAAAGCAGGTGATTTTTATTTAGTGCATAAAGCAAGACCTTTTTTTGGCGAGCTGGTTGAGTATATGAGCAGCGGCCCAATTATCGCCGCCATTTTGGAAAAAGAAAATGCAGTGGCAGATTTCAGAAAATTGATTGGTGCCACTGATCCTGCAAAAGCAGATGAAGGAACTATCCGCAAGAAATATGCATCTTCAATTGGTGAAAACGCTGTGCATGGAAGTGACAGTGATGAGAATGCAAAAATTGAAGGCGACTTCTTCTTTTCTGTGTTGGAAAGAATTTAAAAAAACTTTATTTTTTAAAAGCCATTCCATTAAATGGAATGGCTTTTAATTTCTAAGAATGAATGACTAAATTAGTGTACCACTAAACTCTGACTTATGTTACTCAGAAAAACTAAGGCGTTCATTATTTTCCTTTGTATTCATATTGTTTCTTACTCACAAGCAGATTTTCCCACCTTTGGTTCGTTTAGTGCTGAAGAAATCAATTTAAAGCAATGTCCCTTTGATCCGGAAGCCGATGCAATTGTTTTACTTGATAAAGCAGTGGCCAATTATGATGATGACTACCGTTTGATCACTGACAGGAGAGTAAGGATTAAAATACTGAATCAAAAGGGAATTGACAGAGCAAATATCTCCATTCCATTCTATTCGCAAGATGGTTTTGAATATCTAAGTAAGATAGAGGCGTACACATTTAATTTCGATGAGGCAGGTCGCCAATCATCAGTACAGGTAGAGAAAAAATCTATTTATACTGAAAAAAACGACAATTATTACTCATTTATAAAATTTGCAATGCCGACAGTAAAGGTTGGAAGCATTATCGAGTATCATTATATAAGTACGATGAAACATTATGGTGGCCTTGAGGAATGGCGCTTTCAATCTGACATGCCGACATTGAAAAGCAGTTATCTGCTGCAAATGCTTCCCACTGCTGAGTTTGTATACACAGTTCAAAAAAGCAATAAATACAATATCACTATTCAGCCTTTACCACGTGAAGGAAGAGTTTATTTTGAAATGAATAATATACCAGGGCTTCGTATTGAGCCATACATGGATGCTTCAAGAGATTATTTACAAAAAGTAATGTTTCAATATTCAGCCTACCTAAGCACTTATGGAAGCAAACAAAAAGTAAATAATACATGGAAAGATCTTGCCTACGACCTGATGACTGAAAAATATTTCGGAGCTCAGTTGGACAAAGATCTAAAAATTGATGAAATAAAAACGTTAGCAGCAAATGAAACAACGGCGACTGGTAAATTAATATCCATTTATGAATATATAAAGAAAAATATTACATGGAACGGAATCGAAAGTAAATATGCAGGCGATGGACTAAAAGCTGTTTGGGACAGGAAAAAAGGAACATCTGGCGAAATAAATTTATTGTTAGTGAATCTTTTGAATTCTTCTGGTATTGAAACCTACCCTGTATTAGCAGCAGAAAGAGATTTTGGAAAAGTAGATACTACCTATCCCTATGTTGACAGGTTTAATAAAACGATTGCTTTGGCATTTGCAGACGGCAAGCAATATGTACTTGATGCTTCTCAGCAAAATTCTCCTGTGGGACTTACACCCTTTACATTGCTCGGCACTACTGCCTTCCTTATTGACAAAAAGAAATCTAATTTGATACGAATAGCACCGGGAAACAAATTTTATAAAAACGTGATTACTATAAATGGAGTGATAGATACAAAAGGCATACTAAGTGCCGAAGCAAAAGTGCAGAGCTATGATTATGCAAGACAATTACGCCTGGATGCTATAAAAAGTGACAGGAAAAAATTTATTTCAGAAAATTTTGAAGGCCCTTACGATGGATTAACTATTGACAGTTTTATGGTAATACCACCACAGAACGACTCGCTGCCTTTTGAGCAGTTTGTAAATTTCAAACAACAGCTTAATGAAAGCGGCGGTTTTACTTTTATTAATCCTAACTTCTTTACCGGACTGGAAAAGAATCCATTTATTTCTTCAATAAGATTTACAAATGTGAATTTTGGGTTTCCATACAATATTGTTATTGAAGAAACATTCAAACTTCCCGCAGGTACCAGGATTGATGTGCCAGCAGATAAGACAATAAGATCTGATGATAAAAGTATTGAAGCCTTTAAACAGGTTCGCTTTGAAAATGGTGAGTTGAAAGTGCTGATGCGGTTTGTACAAACTACAACACTTATAAGAGCGGATAACTATCCAGCCATAAAAGAACTTTATAAAAAAATGGTAGATATGCTGAATGAGCCTCTCATTTTAAAACTCCCAAAACTGAATCTTACTTGGTTATCCAGAAATCAAAATACTTCAGGTGCTGTATCATACCACCGGCTTTATAGATAATGTCGGCATCTATTTTAAGATCATTTCGACCGGTTGGTAAGTTGAATACTGAATAAGGTATAAATGTATTCAGGTCATTATAATCTGTAGCATCATAAGCCGGTGTCATTAATTTATAAACCGCCAACTGACCTGAAGTGCTTTTATAGCCTGTAGTGGTTGATTTCAGTCTTTCTCCGTCTTTCTTTTCAAAATAAAAAGCAAGATAACCATCAATATTTTTCATGTTCGATACTGAAAATTTTGCATGGATCCGCATTCCTTTCTGATCGTTCTCATACACATCAAAGTCAACCCACAGGTCTTTAAAAGTTGCAGTTATCTTACTTGCATCAGGTGTTCCACCCGCTGCGGTGGTGCTGCCGGGTTTTGTATATTCAAAATAATAAGTTGTAAGTTTTGAAATAGCGCCACCTGCTTTATAGATAAGTTTTACATCCATCGCAAGATCATACATGCCAGGGTCAAGATCCAATTCATCATAAGGCATAAAAACATCAAGGTCGTCATATACAGCCGGATTATATTGAGGCTTTATACTGCGATAAACGGCTACATAGTTATCAGTGCTTGTGTATTTATCATTTTTATCCATCAGCCATTCATCTAATTCATCATCGTATTTAAAATAAATGGCGAGGTATGCATCCAGGTTCAGCATATCAATAGCGGTGAATCTGACATGGATCTTCATTCCTTTTACGCCGTTGTCATACACATCATAATCGATCCACAGCTTTTCAAATGTTGCACTTGGCCCGGTTGCTTTTATATCTGTTGCTGAAAGAAATAAACAAGAACATAGAGAAAGAATGCTCATAGCAGAAGTAAGCAATATCTTTTTCATGGTAGTTGATTTAGTAAAGAATGGGTTTATGGTTTAAAATTAAAAAATATTTACAGGAAAGAGAAACGAAGTTTTGAACAGGTATGCTTGAAAGAACTACTGCGGAGGGAAAACCTATCTTCTTAATGGTTTAGTAAACCCGATATTCAATCCTGTACTCATGATAGGCATGTTGCCGACTCCAATGTTATTAATTGGAAGCTTTAGATAAGGTTCAATCCGTATGCTTCCATTATTACCAAGCTTGTGAGTATAACCTATACTAAAATTGACAACAGAGAACCAGTTTTTTGTTTCATTTTTATAGCTGAGATAATTATGACCTCCTGGTTGATTGTTCTGTATATACTCATAATCATAATTTTCCGATCTCATAATGTAAGAGGATAGACCGGCTGTTGTAAAGAGATTGTGTTTTCCTGATATGATCGTGTACTTCATATTAACAGGCAATTCATAAAGACTGCTCTTCCCATTCACCGCTACTATTGTTATCCCGTTTGTTGCTGTGTATCCTGGCGGATTAAAATAAGTACCATTATCATAAACTCTTTTAGTATCCCAGAGCAGACCGCTCTCTATACTCCATTTTTTATTGAAGGCATAACCAATAATAAATCCTCTAGTTGCACCAGTTTTTATAGATTTAAAATGTATTGAGCTCAGATCAACTCCGCTTATAATGCCCGTGTAGAATCCACGTTCATTAGCATTCCGGTTGTTCGTCTTCACTTTACCCTTATCAGCCACAGGTTCCGGTTGAGGATTCAAATATTTTTTTTCTTCGTTAAGATTTGAAGAAATAAGAAACCGATGGATCGATTCTAAATTAACAGGAGCAATATCAAAATTTGTACTGGCGTTAGAAATGGCCTGTGTTGGTTGGCTGAATTTGTTTTCCTTTGTATATTTTTCTTCTACTCTGTATTTTTTAGCTTGCTTTTGGATTTGCTGAGTAATTAAATTATTATTGATCGCATGATCAACAGTACTAATCGGGTTTCCTGTTACGGATATGTTGTCCCTGCCATTTTGATATGGCTCAGTTGTAGTCGTTATACTTTCTTTAGGTTCCTGCGAAATCTTTGCTGTACCATCTTCAATGAATTTATCGGGCTGTGAAGAAGGGGGCATTTTTTTATTTATGACATCAGAATTTTCTTTTGTAGATAAAATGAATAAAGAAGAACCAGTAATAACAACTATGCCAAGGGTTAGTAATAAAAAGACCTTGCTGCTAAGAAACCACATAATAAAACGACGCTTTTCTTTTTTCTGCGGCATCTTTTTATCCAGGATTGAATGCATATCATTCCATAAAAGGTCTGCATCAGCAGCGGGTAGCTGCTCAAGCTTCCTTTCTATAATGTTGTTGTACGGATGATGCTTGTTCATGCTCTTTCTTTTGCTTTTAATATATTAATCAAATATTTTCTGGCTTCACTTAAATGCCATCTGCTTGTTCCTTCACTTATCATCAATAATTCTCCAATCTCCTTGTGGTTATATCCTTCCGTTATATATAAATTAAATACTGCCCTGGTGGTTGCTGACAAATGTTGCAGCATGCATTGTATCTGCTGTGCCGACATTCGTTGCAATGCTTCCGCCTCAGTAGCGGGGTCATATTCTGCTTTCCATTCTACTGATATATTTTTTCTGTTTTGTTTACGTAAAAAATCTATTGCTGTGCGGACCATGATCGTTCGCATCCATGTATAGATGGATGATCTGCCTGCATCGTAGCTGTCGATTTGTTGGAAAACTTTTAGAAACCCGTCCTGTAAAATTTCAACTGCATCTTCATCATTTTTTGCGTAGGATTTGCAAAGCACCATCAATGATGAACAGTACTGCTTATATAGCAGCTCTTGCATCCGTCTGTCATTGAGGATGCAACCTTTGATAAGGTCATGTTCGGGTAGGGCACTTTTGGAGAGAGGCATTTGACAATAATTATCATGAGGCTTTAAGGTATTGGAGTGTTATAGATCAGAAATGCTGAAAGCTAAAAATAATACCATGGATTTGAAATTGCAATAGTGTTAAACAACGGCGTGGCAAATAGTTTGTTCCAAGTTCACTTTAAGCTGTTTATGCAGACTAAAAAAATATCTTTTCATCTGATCTGTTTATTTCCACGCAGCAGCCCTTTTTATGGGCTGGCTGCAATGAGAAATAAGTTTACATAGAGGGCTATTTTAAAATAGCCATAGGGGATTTACGATAAATTAAATTTTCATAGAAGCCATTATTTTAGTCATGGACGATTTATCATAAATTAAGTTTTCTAAAGGACGTTTTAAATATTCATGTGGGCCAGGTAAATACATATACGCAGTTTGACTGGTAAGCGTTGGAAAAAAAATTCTTTTTTGAAAGTTTGAGCGAGTCTCTTCAAGTATAAATACTATTTAATACAGGAACTGAGTTTATTTTTTTTAAAAAACATAAATCTACACTTGCACCTTCCATATTTACTTTTTATTTTTGTGTTTCTATCCTGGAAAGACTGCAATTCAGTATCCCCCGCGAAAAAATAATTCGTTACCTAAAAAACTAAATGATGTACCTAACCAGGATTTGGAAACAATGTGCGTTTTTGCTATTGGCACTTTTTATAGTAATTTTTTCATGCAAAAAACAACCGCCAAAGGAAGATCCGCCTGATCCTCCAAGTGAAACTCCGAATATTTACGAATCAATATTAACACCACCTACCGTTTCTTATTGTGGATCTGCTTTAACCTCAAATCTGAAAATTCAAGATGGCACTGATATAGGTACAGTAACTGTAGGTAATGATGCTTTTTATTTATACTTAACTTATAACCTTACCAGTGACTGGTATATTGGAGATGCACATTCTTTTGCAGGACGAGAATCAATGATGCCCCGAAACATAGATGGAAATCCAGCATATTCACAGTTTCCCGGCAAACAACAATTGAATTTTTGCGACCTGCGGCAAACTTTCACTTTCCGGGTGCTCTTATCTTCTCTTACTAAAGATAATAATGCGCTGTGCCAAACCAATGAGCAGTATTTTATTGCTATGCGGGCCTCGGTCAAACAATTCAGTAACGCAGCAGATTGTAACGTGGGCACCGACCAACCAGCATGGGGTGCACCATTTTTAATTAACCCGGGTAATTCAAATGAATGGGCAACCGCCTTTTATTACTGTAAGCAGGATTGTACAATACCTGCAATCTCATGGTGTGCATATTCGCAAGGTTATTGGTTCAGCAACCCTAACTTGTCATGGTGTCAAAATGTAAAATTTGGAAATTTTGAAGTAAGCCAGCAGAATGGAGTTGCACTTTGGCCTCCACAAAACAATTGGGTAAGAAGAGCCTTCTTCCAGGCGTCTGCACTGCAACTCAGCATGAACTGTGTTAATAGTGGCAATCCTATTCCAGCTTCAATAGCCAGTGATTACAGTAGGGTCGAAACTTTTCTTTCCTCATTAAATTATGGCAATTTACAAAATGGAACATTTCCAATAAGTACAGATACCACTGGTGTTCGGGCAGCAACAGGTAATATTGGAAGATGGATCTGCAATAATCACTGTACCCCGTACCCAGACCCTACAGCATGTACCGGATTTTAATCAAATAAAATTATAACCTATTAAACTCTGCACAATGTGCGGAGTTTTTTATTTACTGCTAACTCATAAATTTATGTAACAGCTTATCGCTTATATTACTCTTTCCATTTTCATTTTATACTTTACCGGCTTTACGGTGTATCCTTCTTTACGCAATAGTTTTATCAATCCTTTTTCACCTGCAAGGTGCCCTGCTCCTACTGCTATTGTCAAACTTTTTCCGGGCATGATGGTTTTTAATTTCTCCACCCAATTACGGTTGCGGTTAAAAATCAAGACATCTTCATAATTACCAATGCCCCCATCATCTGCTGTTACAAACTCGCCAAGCTTTTCAATATCCTGCGCCATATATGCTTCCACCATTTGTTTAAATTGCATGTCGGCGCCTGACTGAGCTCCGCCGTCAGTTACATATTTCAATAATTGCTCTGCTTGCAACTTATATGGTATGCTGTCAAATATTGATGCCTGGTAAGCCATTGTCTCAAGTCCTTCAATGCGTTTTTTATTTTCTTTGGCCACTCCCATTATCAATTGTTCCATTGCTACCGCATCTTCGCAACCCACTCCTGTTTCCATCAATAATGATGATGCTAGCAATGGCTTGTATGTTTCAAGTTTTGAGAAAGGCAGAAGGCCACCTTTGCTTTCCATAAAATTTTTTACTTTTTCATAATCCTCTTTGCTCAGCAGGTCTGCCAGCGTTGTATCATTCCGCATTTCAAATGCTTTAAGCGCAGACAACATTTCCATCAGGTTGTCCATATCCACTTCAAAATACACACGGTCACATCTTTCAATTGCAGCTACAAGGCTATCGCCAAGCACTGCATCATCCTTACAGATCATGTGAATGGTGCCATACAGGTAAGAAGGTTTTGCCAAACCCTTACCGCTAATTTCCCAAAGCAGGCTTTTTTCAAGAGGCTTTTGTTTTACTCCGGGCTGAGCATTTGTTGTTGCAACTCCCGCCAACATTAAAATAAAGCACAAAACCTTGTGCAAAACATTTTTATTTTTCATCAGATTTTTTTTAACTTAATAACTTATTCATCGCCACTAAACTCTACTCACATGAAAAGACTCCTCTATTTTTCTGTAAGTATCCTTATTTCCTCATCGCTTTTCGGACAAAAAGGTAAGGACAAAGATAGCAACATTCCGGCCTTTGGTAAGGTGGAAAAAGCCGAATTGGAAATGAAAGAATGTGATTTTGATAAGAATGCAGAGGCCATGGTAATGTTTGATAAAGGCCAACTGGATTATATCATCGGCACCGGTATTGACCTTGAGCGGCATATTCGTATAAAAATCCTGAATGATAAAGGAAAAGACAGGGCCGACATTCACCTGCGTTATCATAATTGGAAAAATGACGAAGAGATAAAAGATATTTCTGCGCAAGTTTACAATCTTGATCCATCAGGAAACATTGTTGTAACAAAAATTGACAAGAAACAGATATTTGAAAAACAAATAAACAAACGATACGCAGAAAAAGTGTTTACGTTTCCGGATGTAAAACCCGGTACTATCATAGAATATAAATATAAACACAGCAGCATTGGAATGATCAATTGGTATTTCCAGCGATCTATCCCGGTTAAATACAGTGAATTCACATTTGATTATCCAAATGAAGTGGATATCTCATTTGCACCAAGATGTTATTTACCATACGAGAAAAAAACCGAAAGC
>Ga0209798_10000287_pt1 | contig 29597 bp, 20 predicted proteins | sample DOMMetBare3Fresh_FD_187475 | JGI IMG/M metagenome (GOLD analysis project Ga0209798, IMG submission 187475) | Wetland sediment microbial communities from St. Louis River estuary, USA, under dissolved organic matter induced mercury methylation -... | ecosystem: Environmental > Aquatic >... | reverse complement strand
TCACAAACATCATCGCGACCTTGCAGGGCACGCAGCCTGCATCAGAAAAGCGAACCTATGTTGTCAGTGGTCACTATGATTCGATGTGCACTAGTCCCACCGACGCCAAATGTGACGCACCCGGCGCCAATGACGACGCCTCTGGCACAGCTGCGGTGCTGGAGCTGGCGCGCGTCATGGCGAGCTTCAAATTTGACGCCACCATCGTCTTCATGACCGTTGCCGGCGAGGAGCAGGGGCTGTTAGGCTCAACTTACTACGCGGAGCAGGCCAGAAAGAATGGTTTGGATATTGAGGCCATGTTCACCAACGATATCATCGGCAGCTCGCGCGGTGGAAATGGCCTTTATGATCCGCACACGGTGCGCGTCTTTTCAGAGGGTGTGAGATCGAACGAAACCGATGCCGAGGCGACCGTGCGACGCAGTGTGGGCGGCGAGAACGACTCCCCTTCACGGCAACTGGCGCGGTTCATCAAAGAAGTGGGCGAGCGCGAGGTACCTGGAATGAAAGTATGGATGATCTATCGCCGCGATCGCTATGGACGGGGTGGCGATCACCAGCCATTCCTTGAGCGCGGGTATGCCGCAGTACGCTTTACTGAACCTAGCGAAAACTATAACCATCAACACCAGAATGTGCGGCGGGAAAACGGCATTCAGTATGGCGATCTGCCGGAGTTCGATGACTTCGCCTATATCGCTAACGTAGCGCGCGTCAATGCCGCAGCGCTGGCGGCATTGGCGCTGGCGCCGGCGCGACCGAAGAATGTTTTGCTGGGCAACGGTCTCAGCGACCATACGGAATTGAAATGGGATATGAATACTGAGCCAGACCTGGCCGGTTATGAAATTGTCTGGAGGGACACCAGTGCCGCGGTCTGGACCAATTCGCGCTGGATAGGAAAGGCGCACAGTTACACGATGAAAGGCATGTCGAAAGACAATTACTTTTTCGGCGTGCGGGCGGTTGATAAGGACGGGAACCGCAGCCTGGCAAGCTATCCCCGGCCCGCACCTCGTCGTTAGCGAGTGCGGCTCCACTTGGCGCCTGACAAATTGCAGTTGGAGGGCAGGATGAATCAAGGCGATATCAAGTTCCTATTTGAGTATACAGAATGGGCTAACGGACTCGTGCTGAAGGCGGCCGCTGAACTTTCGCACGAGAGCCTGGCCAGAGATGTTGGTATCAGCCACGGCTCGATTTTCGGCACGCTGTTGCATATGGCCGGTGCCGAGTGGATTTGGCTCGAGCGATGGCGTGGGCGATCTCCGGCAGGCAAGGAAGCTTGGGCGCTTTGGACGACGGAGTCCTGTGCTGAGCTCGCAACTTTGAAAGAACGCTGGCGCGTCGTCGGTGAACAACGAGCCCACTTCATTTCGGGTCTCGACGAAGGACGTCTACAAGCAGATATGCCATTTAAGCTACTCAGCGGCGACGCAAGTTCCATGGTGCTAATTAACCAGATGCAGCACGTAGCCAATCATGCGACGTTGCACCGGGGGCAGGTGGTCGGGATGATTCGCCAGCTCGGCATCGTGCCGCCGTCCACGGATTTGATCTTCTATATACGGCGCGATATCCCTGCTTGATTACCAACGAACTCGGCGCGGGTAATTATTTAGAGACAACTCCAAGTTCCGGCCCGGCAACAGAGGAAGGCCGGCGCCAAATGCTTTTCGGCCTTCCGAACCGGGTACGCGTCTAAGTACATGCAACCCGGCCTCTGGATAGGGTTGGCTTGTTTCAGGTAGCAGCCGTATTTCCTGATTGAGATTAGAACGATAGGTGAACTAATGAGTAATCGTCCTTCCTGCATTTCCGCCCTGCGCCAGGCGCTAGCGCTCTCGATTTCCCTGGCCATGATGTCCGGCACAATTGCTTTCATGATCAGCGCCCAGAGCGTGGAGGCCACGAAGGCGGTCGCGCAGAAGACCCGTGCAGCACAATTAAGCGAAGAGCAGCGCATCCTTCATGTGCTGAACCGCCTTGGTTTCGGCGCGCGGCCCGGAGACGTGGAACGGGTCAAGGCGATGGGCCTCGCCAACTACATCAATCAGCAATTGAAGCCGAGCGAAATTGCAGATGCGACCATTGAGGCAAAACTTAAAGATAAGAACCTGCCCACGCTAGCTATGACTACGGCGGAGCTTTATGAGAAGTATCCGCAACCGGGACAACTACTGCGCCAGCTGGATCGCAAGGGTAATTTACCCGAAGGCCTGGCCGTTGCACGCGACAATCGCCTGAAGAGTGCTGGGGAGGCTGCGCCTGGCGCGAACAAGACGGATCCGCCGCCGCCGCAAAAACCGGAGGCGTTGCCACCAGTCGAAATGCGCAGCGCACCCCTGCCGGCAGCGCCGGCAAATCGAAGTGGCAGCCCGGCAGATCCCAATCCGCAGAACAATGACGCCTATCGCAAAGCCATCCGCGATTATTACCTGCAAAATGGGCTGCAACCTCCCCAACGTATCACTGGTGAGTTACAGGCATCGCGCATCCTCCGGGCTGTCTACAGCGAGCGCCAACTGCAGGAAGTGATGGTTGATTTCTGGACCAATCACTTCAACGTGTTTGCCGGTAAAGGCGCTGATCGCTGGCTACTGACTTCCTACGACCGCGACACCATTCGTCCCAATGCGATGGGCAAGTTTGAAACTCTCCTGAAAGCGACCGCGGAAAGCCCAGCCATGCTCTTCTATTTGGACAATTTTCAGAGCGTCAGTCCCAGTGCACCATTGGGAAATGGAGGCCTGCGCCGGTTGCCACCGGGTGGGCCCCAGGCCGAGCGCGATCCAATTCTGGCAATGCTGCGAGACGGTCAGCGTAGAGCGCAACAGGGTGGCCGCAGCCCCAACAACGCTGAGCCGGGACCCAATCAACCTCGGCCGCAGGCTAACGCAAACCGGCAAAAACGCGGCATCAATGAAAACTATGCGCGCGAACTGATGGAGTTGCACACGCTCGGAGTGGATGGCGGTTACACTCAGAAAGACGTGCAGGAAGTTGCGCGCTGCTTTACCGGCTGGACTATCTTTGCGCCGCGCGCGGCGGGCGCCGCGGCGGCCGCACTCATGGGAGATCGAGCCCGTGAAAATGCCGGCAAGTTTTATTTTGCGCCACGCATGCATGACGACGGCGAGAAGACTGTGCTGGGCCATAAAATTCCCGCGGGGGGCGGAATCAACGACGGGTTGATGGTGCTGGACATACTCGCTCACCAGCCGGCCACGGCCCGGTTCATTGCTGCCAAGTTGGCGCGGCACTTTGTAGCGGACAATCCGCCGGCCGCCCTGATTGACCGCGCCGCGGCGGCTTTTACAAAAAGCGACGGAGATATCAGCGAAACCCTGCGTGCGATTTTCTTTTCCCCTGAATTTAATTCTCCTGAGGCTTATCGCGCGAAGATAAAGCGACCATTCGAGCTAGCCATCAGCGCCGTTCGCACCCTGGGCGCCGAAACGAATGGTGGCCCACAGTTGCATCAATGGATAGCTCGGATGGGTGAACCGCTCTATGGTTTCCAAACACCCAATGGCTATTCTGACCTGGCTGAAAACTGGGTCAATACGGGCGCACTGCTCGAGCGCTTGAACTTCGGTTTGGCGCTGGCCAGCAATCGGATTCCGGGCACGAGAGTTAATTTGCGCCAATTTGTCGCGGACGTCCCGAGAGAAGCGAACCAGGCAAAGGTCATCGATCGTTTTTTGAATGTACTGGTAGCGGGCGAGGTTTCTGCGCAAACAAAAGAGACCCTACTAAAACAATTGAATGAAGAAATTATTCTGGCGCCTCCACAGAGAGTATCCGATCAAGCCGTCGCGGAGATGACGGGCTCACCGGATGGACCACGCCAGAAATTGCAACGACCCGGTGCGCAGGCGATGATTACCGACCCAGTGACGAAGATTGTTGGTTTAATACTGGGGACGCCGGAATTTCAAAGACAATGATGGAAGATGGCCTTGGGACTTTGGTCTTTGGGCTTTGGAAGGCCACAGACCACAGACCACCGACCATAGACCAGAGGCCAAAGAACAGAGACCAAAGACCAAAGACCAAAAACCAAATACAAAAACGAGAGATGTAGTAATGAATCGAAGATTTTTTATTAAGTCAGGCGGGATCGCCCTCGCCAGCATCGGAGTCGCGCTGTCGGCGCCTTCTTTCCTCGAACGAGCTGTGCTGGCCGCGGGTTCTGAGCGCCTGACCGGGGGCCGGCGCAAGACCTTAATCGGGATCTTTCAACGCGGTGCTGTTGATGGCTTGAACATGGTGGTGCCGCACGGCGAGCGTTCGTACTACGATCTGCGACCCACCATCGCTGTTCCCAGGCCAGAGGCCGGCAACGTCGAAGCCGCCATCGATCTCGACGGCTTCTTTGGCTTGCATCCAGCCATGGCGTCGCTGAAACCGTTGTGGGATTCGAAGCGCCTCGCGATCATCGAAGCTGCCGGTTCGCCAGACAGCACTCGTTCGCATTTTGATGCACAGGACTACATGGAGTCGGCCACACCAGGAGTCAAGTCCACGCCGGATGGCTGGCTCAATCGTTTGCTGCAGAGTCAGGCCGACCCGGGAAATTCCCTTTTCCGAGCCGTCTCCACGACGTCGAATATGCCGCGCGTGCTGCAGGGGAAAGCGCCTGCCCTCGCAATTTCAAGTCTGGCTGACTTCAATATTCGCGCCGGCAGTAATTCAGGTGCGGTGCAGGGTGGGTTTGAAGAATTATACGGGCAGCAATCCAAGGATGTCCTCGGAGATACCGGAAAAGAAACCTTCGAAGCGATTAATTATTTAAAGAAGGTTAATCCGGCCCAGTACAAAGTCGAGAATGGAGCGCAGTATCCACGCACACCCCTTGGCAACGGTTTGCTGCAGACAGCACAATTAATTAAGGCCGGCGTGGGGCTGGAAGTCGCCTTCACTGACATAGGTGGCTGGGATACGCACGTAAACGAAGGCAGCTCGCGCGGTCAGCTGAGTAATCTGCTTCAACAATTCAGTTCCGGTATTGCGGCTCTCTATCTGGATCTCGGCCAGCGAATGGACGATGTCATTATCATGACAATGTCCGAGTTCGGCCGCACAGTACGTGAGAATGGCAACCGCGGCACTGACCATGGGCATGCAAACGCGATGTTCGTGTTGGGGAACGGTGTTCGCGGCGGCAAAGTGTACGGACAATGGCCTGGGTTAAAAACAGATCAATTATATGAAGGGCGAGATTTGAACCTGACCACGGATTTTCGTGACGTCTTTGGTGAAGTCGCCCAACGCCACCTGGGAGCTTCGAATTTGAAAACAATCTTTCCCGGTTACGAGGCCAACCCCAAAAGATTCCGTGGACTACTCGCCTAATCCGACCGTCCCTGGGACCGCACGCATCCTTGCGTGCCCTTGTTCGCCACTAGAGCCCTTGTTATCAGCCGGGCTAATGAACAGGATTCCGCGGACTACTCGGCTGTCTTTCCCTGCATAACTGCCAGACCAACCGTGGCTGATCCGCGTCTAAAGCTATGTGACGCAGACTAATTGACCCTTGAGGAATTGACCTATGACTCGCAAGATGACCATCGCTTTTTTCGCATTTCTCTTCATTTTTGCCATCAGTCCGGCAAACTCATATCCGCAGACGAGTACGGCTCCGCAGAATCCGAAGGCTGAGGGGCTCCGGGAGCGGGACGGCCTGAATTTGACGGAGGACCAAAAGACCGAGCTCAAATCGATTCACCAAAGCGCACGTGCCCGCCTGCTGGCCCTGCGCAGTGACAATTCACTTTCACCGGATCAGAAGCAGGCAAACGCACGCTCGATCCGGGAAGCCACTCGCGAACAAGTGCTGCGCGTCCTGACGCCCCAGCAACAGGAAATCATGAAGACCAGGCAGGAGGCGGGGCTCGGCCACGGACGAGCGCGCGGCTCTGGTGGCGGCGAAGGCAGGGGTGTTGGCCTTGACCTGACCGAAGATCAGAAGGCCCAGCTCAGGTCGCTTCGCGAAAACACACGCCATCAAATAAACAGCGTGCACTCTGATTCAAACCTTTCTCAGGAACAGAAGATCGAAAGAATCAGAGCGATTCACCAAGACACGCGGCAGCAGATGTCGAGCATCCTGACTCCTGAGCAGCTTGATAAATTGCGCGCCCACCGGCGTCATCGCGGAGTGCGAGGGCTCTTCATGCGGCACACGGGACCGTTGGCGTGCCCTGGTGAAAAGCTATAACCGTGGATCCTGGAACCGCACGCGTCTGTGTGCTCTCTATTTGCCACAGGCCACCATCAGTTAAATGTGATGGTGGCCCTTGTCTTTTCAGCAGCGCCTGACTTCTGAAGGGTCTCGCACTTTAAAAGCAGGAGAGCAAGCACGGTGCCGATTAGCACGCCGCAGAGATCGAACTGAAGATCGGTTGCCGTATCTCGAGCGCTCCAGATGCGATGCCCTCCAAAATAAACTTCGTCCCAGAGTTCGATGATCTCGTAAAAGCCCGACAGGCCGAAGATCGTAACCCCGGCAAAAAACGTGGTCAGGCCCAGCGCTAGTCTTTGGCCAAATCGTTCGAGTCCTTCACGCAATAACCAGACAATTAGTGGGGTCACCAGTATCTGAATGGTCAGGTGCGCAAACTCGTCATACTGCACCGGCCCAAATTGACTGCCATACATGCGAAAGTAGTTGCCCACGGCATCGATTTCTACTGCAGTCAGTACAAGCCCAAGCAATGCCGGCGGCACTATCAGCTCGTAGCGAGCGCGGACAAATAAAAAGAAGGCCGTAAGATAGACGACACCAAAGGCGGTGTTGAAGACCAGTGATAGGTAACACATCTTCAAGAGAAAGGCCGCACCGGTGAAAAACATCAACAATGCTATTGCCCACTGCCAGCGCCTGACGTAGTCCTTCATACAAACTTTTTCAGCAAGCGCTGTTCCCCTGGGACCGCACGCATCCTGCGTGCAGACTTTGCGTTAATGGCCTTTCTAATTGGACGAAAACGTCAGCCAAACATCAGCACGCATCCTGCGTGCAGACTTTGCGTTAATGGCCTTTTTAATTGGACGAAAACGTCAGCCAAACATCAGCACGCATCCTGCGTGCAGACTTTGCGTTAATGGCCTTTTTAGTTGGACGGACGAAAACGTCAGCCAAACATCAGCACGCAGGATGCGTGCAGACTTTGCGTTAATGGCCTTTTTAATCGCAGGAAGCCTTTAGCCAAACATCAGCACGCAGGATGCGTGCGGTCCCAGGGGGGCAAGATTAATGAGCCTGGTCAATATTGCTGGTGAATGAATTTCCCTGCGGCTACAATCAGGCCGCCCTGCAAGTCGCGAGCACGCCACCCACTGAGGAACCATTCATGATTGATTTCAGTATTCCGCCGGAACTCGAAGATATCCGAGAACGCGTCAACGCGTTTATGGAAGCTTACGTTTACCCCAACGAAAAGAAAGTGATCGAGCACGAAGGACTGCCGGCGGAGCTCGAGCGCGACCTGCAACAAAAAGTTAAGGACCAGGGACTGTGGGCGCCGAACCTGCCAGTTGAATGGGGCGGCATGGGGATCGGCTATATCGGTCAGGCGCTGGTCAACGAGATCATCGGCCGTTCCGTAATTGCGCCGCGTATTTTCGGCGCAGCGGCGCCTGATGCGGGCAACGCCGAAATTCTGATTGTGGCAGCTAACTCTGCGCAAAAGGAGCAGTTTCTGCGGCCACTGGCTGCGGGGGAGATTCGTTCCTGTTTCGCCATGACCGAGCCGGAGGTTGCCGGCTCGGATCCGACCACCCTGCAGGCCACGGCCGAACTTATGGGCGGGGAATGGGTCATCAACGGTCACAAATGGTTTATCTCGGGTGCAATTGGATCGGCCTTCGCAATCGTGATGGCTGTTACGGATCCGCAGGCCGCGCCCCGTGGACGAACCAGTATGATCATCGTGCCCACGGAAACGCCGGGCTTCGAAATTATCCGCGCCGTCGGGGTGATGGGTTCGGGCGGTGTCGGTGGTCACTGTGAGATCCGTTTTGAGAACTGCCGCGTGCCCGCAGAGAATCTGCTGGGCGAATTGGGGGCCGGATTCAAATTGGCCCAGGCGCGGCTGGGGCCTGGGAGGATTCAACATTGCATGCGCTGGCTGGGAACGGCCCAGCGCAGCTTTGAAATGATGTGTCGCTATGCGCTCAAACGAGAGGCGTTCGGCGGACCGCTGGCCAGCCAGGGAACAGTGCAGAACTGGATTGCCGACTCAGCGGCAGAGATCAACGCCGCCCGATTGATGACCCTGCAAGCGGCCTGGAAAATGGATCGCGGCGATGACGCTCGCGTTGAAATTTCGCTTATCAAGTTCTACGGAGCTCGCGTCCTGAACGATGTGATCGACCGGGCGATTCAGGTGCACGGCGCACTCGGTTTTTCCAAAGACACGCCATTGGAAATGTTTTACCGCGATGCCCGCTCGGCCCGTATTTATGATGGACCAGATGAAGTGCACCGTATGGTCGTAGCGCGCCGGATACTGAAAACCTTCAAAAGCGAGGCTGAAATTGACGCGCAGTGACACGGCACCCGTGCGAGCCGGTGAGGAACTGGATTCAAGTTCACTGGGGGCGTACCTGCGCTTGCAGTTCTGCGGTGCCGCCGCACCGGACAGCGCAACGAAGATCGAGGTTGAACAGTTCACAGGCGGACACTCGAACCTGACCTATCTAATCCGCTTTGGGGCAGACCAATTTGTTTTGCGTCGTCCGCCGCTTGGTCCGGTGGCGCCTACTGCTCATGACATGCCGCGTGAGTTTCACCTGCTGCAGGCGCTTCATCCTCACTTTGAGCTGGCGCCCCAACCGATTTTATTGTGCGAAGATGTTACGGTGATCGGCGCGCCTTTTTATTTGATGGAGCGTCGCCAGGGACTGGTCGTTCACGATCGACTGCCGGCGGAAATCGGCGCTGATAACAACCTCCGGCGGTGCGTTAGTGAGTCTGTAGTTGACACGCTCGTCGCGCTTCACGCGGTCGATGTTTATGCGACCGGCCTGGTCCGCATTGGTAAGCCCCTGGGCTTTGTCGAACGACAAGTGCGGGGCTGGTCAGAGCGCTGGGCGCGCGCCATGACCAGTGACGTACCTGAAATGAATGAAGTGGCCCGCTGGCTCGCGGAGAATCAGCCGGCGCGATCAGAGACTGGAGCGACAATTGTCCATAACGATTTCAAGTTGGATAACATCATGCTTGACCCCAGAAATCCCGGGCGGGTGGTTGCCGTGCTTGACTGGGAAATGTGTTCGGTGGGCGACCCTTTAATCGATCTGGGCCTGCTGCTGTGTTACTGGACCTTGCAGAGTAATGTTGAAAGGCAAAGTCTGCGCGCGGTTACCAGTGGCCCCGGCTGGCTGACGCGAGCAGAGATTATCGAAAGATACGCGAGGCAGACGGGACGGGACCTTTCGCGGATCCTGTTTTATGAAACATTTGCCAGGTTCAAGGTCGCAGTGATCATTCAGCAGATCTACTTTAGATTTGCACGCGGACAGACAAGTGACGAACGCTTTCGTAATTTCGATCGTTTGGTTCTGGAACTGGCGAGAGCTGCGGTCTTTGGTCTTAGGTCTTAAGGTCCTGGGTCTTTGGCCTTAGGTCTCTGGCTGTGATTTTAGCTTCGCCGCAGTCGAATGGGCGCAATAATAATTTAAGAGCCAAGAGAAATTCTAAGAGAGTTCGAAAACCAAAGACCAAGGCCAAAAACCAAAGACCAAAGACCCCAGTCTCCATGCCCCTGCATCCGCGGATCCTGCACTATGACTCCCTGCCTTCGACGAATACCGAGGCGGCTCGCCACGCGCGGTTGGGTGCACCTGAGGGTTTAGCGGTTGTCGCCAGGGAGCAGACCGCCGGCCGCGGTCGATTGCAGCGGCATTGGGTCTCGCCTGTGGACTCCGGCCTCTACTTCAGCATCTTATTACGACCGAAGTTGGACGTGTCGCGCTGGTCCTTGCTTCCTTTAATGGCGGCCCTGGCCGTGCGCGACGCACTTGTTGCCTCATGTGCGCTGGAAACGGACATCAAATGGCCCAACGACATTCTGTTTGCCGGGCGGAAGCTTTGCGGCATCCTTGCCGAAACAATTGAAACCCCGGCTGGACGTGCCGTGATCCTTGGTATCGGCATCAACCTGAGTTCAAATGCGTTTCCGGAAGAGTTGCGCGTCATTGCGATTTCAATAGCAGACGCCACCGGACAAGCCGTCGACCGAGAGCCTATTTTGCAATCTTTGGCGCAGGCGCTGGCCGAACGCTATGAGATATTCCAGGCAGCCGGCGGGACCGAAGTAATACTCAAAGACTGGTCGAACAACTCCACCTACGCGAACGGGAAACGAGTTTCGGTAACGAGTGGTGACGAATCGTTCATCGGGGTTACCCGCGGCCTTGAAAGCGACGGCGCATTGCGTGTAGAAACGAATGCGGGCGAAATCAAGGTTCTGCGCGCCGGTGACGTGACGGGCGTGCGAGCGGGCGAAGAGTCAGATTAGAAGGATGAACTTGCCCGAAGGTGACTAGTCGGAAGCATTCGACGAACCTGCGGAGCAGATGTCAACATAGAGCCGGGGGCACCCTACGCTTCTTTATCCGCTGCGCGGACTAAGTTATGAAAAAGGGCAATCGCATCATTCTGACCACCTTCGGATCGTATGGCGACATTCATCCGTACATGGCGCTGGCCCTTGAGCTTCAGGCCCGTGGGCATCATCCGATCATCGCTACCAGCGAGTTGTATCGAGAAAAGATGCAACTGGCCGGTTTTGATTTTGTAGCGCTGCGACCTGATATTCCGCCGCCTCAGGAGCAGGACGCGGAGACGATAGCCAAGGTAATGAACCCCAAGTCAGGCACTGGGTTTCTGCTTAACGAAATGCTGTTTCCCTTTGTGCGCGTCGGTTACGAGGATTTGCTGCAGGCAGTCGCCGGCTCCGATCTGCTGGTTACGCATCCAATCACTTTTGCGGGTCCGCTGGTGGCCCAGAAGACCGGCATTCCCTGGATCTCGAGCGTACTCGCGCCAGTATCATTTTTTTCCGCTTACGATCCTCCGGTGCCACCCTTCTGGCCATGGCTGCGACATATTGAACTGTTTGGACCGCGAGTTGTGGCCGCCTTTTTTGACCAGGTAAAAAAGGTCTACCGGAACGAATCCTATAACGAGTTTCGGAGGGAACTTGGACTGCCGGATCGCGGCAGTCCAGTTTTTGAGGGCCAGCACTCGCCAACGCTGGTGCTGGCGATGTTTTCAAAACTGTTTGCGCAGCCACAGCCGGATTGGCCTAAACAGACACGCCAAACCGGTTTTGCGTTTTACGACGGTCGAAATGAACTGGGAATGCCGGCTGAGTTATCGCAGTTCCTCGACTCGGGCCCGGCGCCTGTTGTATTCACGCTCGGCTCGTCCGCGGTGTGGGTAGCTCGGGACTTTTATCGTGAGAGCATCGCTGCCGTGAAGCAGCTTGGTCGACGCGCCGTACTCTTGATTGGCGATGACCGCAATTTGCCGGCTGAATCGTTACCGGCAGACATCATTGCGGTCAACTATGCTCCCTTCGAGGCTTTGCTGCCGCGGGCTTGTGCCATGGTCCATCATGGGGGAGTGGGAACGACTTCCCAGGGATTGCGCGCGGGAGTACCTACCCTGATTGTGCCTTTCGCATTTGACCAGCCCGACAATGCGGCACACGCCGCGCGCCTGGGTACGAGTCGAACGCTGGCGCGCCCCCGGTACCAGGCCGGGCGCGTGGTTAGGGAATTGAAAGCGTTGCTGGGTGACGCGCTTTACCGGCAAAAAGCAGATGTGGTGGGCCGGCAAATAAAGGCTGAGGATGGTGCAGCCCACGCTTGTGATTTAATTGAAGCCGTTTTGCATGGTGATCGCCTGAGTAAGGGAACGCGCGAGGAGTTGCAGTATGCTGCTGGTGATTGACGTTGGTAATACAAATACTTCGTTAGGCGTCTACGAAGAGTCTGCGTTGATTGCGCACTGGCGGTTGACGACGGCGCGCAATCGCACCGTCGATGAATACGGTGTCCATGCGCGCAATTTGTTCGAGCTGGCAGGGCTTGATTTCAAGGCCATCGACGCCATCGCGATTGCTTCCGTTGTGCCACCGCTTAACTACACACTCAAACAGATGGCCGAGGTCTATTTCCATTTGACGCCATTGTTCGTGGACCACACGACCGAGATTGGGCTGCGCGTACTCTATGAGCCGCCCTCGGATGTTGGCGCCGATCGCCTGGTCGACGCAGTAGCGGCAATAGAGAAATACGGCGCGCCGTGTATCATCGTTGATTTCGGAACGGCCACTACTTTCAATGCCATTAACAAAGCTGGCGAGTACCTGGGCGGAGTGATCACGCCCGGCATCATGATCTCCGCGGACGCATTGTTTGAACGAACCGCCAAACTCCCCAGAGTGGATATCAAGCGGCCCACAACCGTGATTGGATCCTCCACGGTGGCTGCGATGCAGTCAGGACTCTATTACGGATATGTGGGATTGGTAGATGGTGTGCTGCGCAAGATGGTGACTGAGTTGGGCGGCTCGCCGCGGGTGATTGCCACGGGGGGACTCGCGTCTTTGATTGCCACGGGCTCGGAGCTGATCGAATTGGTTGACGACACGCTGACTCTTGAAGGCCTGCGGTTGGTTTTTGAACGTTCCAGGTAGTCGATGTCCTGGGACCGGGCATAAGCTGGGCCGAACTCGGCATGGGCAGGAGGCTATTACCGCGACTCCGGCACGCTGGAAGCGTGCGGTCCCAGGGATCCTGAAATCTGAAACCCACTCTTGAACTACTTTAATTACTTTACCGAAGTCGAAGACACTTTTGTTCGCCGGCGCGCAAAGCATCTCCTGCTAAGTTCGATCGATTGGGCCCTGATCGAAAGCTGGAAGGAAATGGGCATCCCCCTTCATATCGTGCTACGGGGAATCGAAAAGGCCTTTGACTCGTGGGAAGCAAAGCCGCGCAAGCGCACGGTCAAAACACTTCTCTACTGCCAGGAAGAAGTCGAAGCCCAGTATGCTGAATGGCTGGAAGCACGGGTTGGAGCGGAACTCACCGATGAAGCAGGCGGTGCCGCTGACGCTACCGGAGGCAGGGCGGATCTCAGCGTCGCGCCTCCTTCCCGCGCCAGCCTGCCCTTTCCGTGCGAAGACATCCTGGCCCATCTGCGCAACGCACGGGAAATGATAACCGCGACAGTCAAACAACGAAATGGCCTGGATGATATTTCCGAGGCCATGACTCGCGCTGCGGCGTTGCTCGAAGATTTGGAAAAGGATTTTGCAGAGACGTCACAGCCGGACGCGCAAAAACTCGAGATATCTCTGACAGGTATCGAACGCATGTTGAGCGAGGTTTTGAATTCCAAGGCGCCAGCGGCCGATCTCGAAGAAATTTCTCGTGAGGTCAAAAAACAACTGCGACCATATCGCGTCCATATGGAAGCGGCTGTTTACGAGCAAACTTTCAATAACTTGCTGCTGAAGCGTTTGCGTGAACAGTATGGAGTGCCGCGTCTGAGTCTTTTTTATCTTTAAGACTGTTCTGTCCCGGGGGCGCCGAGCGGCTGTAGATTATGCGTATAAGTTCCCAGCGCCGGGGCAGTCTGCATAATCCGCGGACCATTTTTATGCAACCACCAACCTTCGCCACGGTCACTATCGAACGCATATTGCCTGGTGGTCTGGGCCTGGCGCACATCGAAGGCTTTACTCTGTTTGTAGGACTGGCCGCCCCTGGTGATGTAGTTAGGGTGCGCATAAACCGCATTCGCGGGAAGGTGCTCTGGGCGTCGATCGAAGAAATCATCCAGCCTGGACCGGAACGGGTTGAAGCACCGTGCCCGTATTTCGGTGTTTGTGGGGGCTGTGACTTTCAGCAACTGAGTTACCGGGCGCAACTAAAGGCGAAGACTGAAATAATTCGCGATTGTCTGCGACGCATAGCGCAGATCGAGAGCCCGCCCGAGATTGCGATGCATCCCGCGCTGCAAGAGTGGCAGTATCGAGCGCGCGCAAACTGGCAGCTCGATCCGGTGACGCAACGCCTCGGCTATTTTGAGAGCGGTTCACGCCGTGTTTGCGACGTCGACGTTTGCGCCGTACTCGCACCGCGGCTGCAGGCAGTCCTCGGCAGGGTGCGCGCTGAGCTCCAGGCAGGTTCGGTGGATGATTTGCCAAGAGATATTCGCGCGGTAGTCGGAGACGATGACTTGTCAGTGGCGCCACCCCTGGCTGAATTTCAGCTCAGCGATATCAGTCTGGCCATCGGTGGCGAGACTTACTATTTCAACGCCGAGTCTTTTTTTCAGGCGACTCCCGGACTGCTCGAAGGTCTTATCGCTGAGGCCATCAGGGACGTCAGGGGAGAATTGGCCATTGATTTATATAGTGGCGCGGGACTCTTTACTCTTCCTCTTGCCCGTCGCTTTACCAGGGTCTTCGGTGTTGAAGTAAATACACGTGCAGCCACATACGCCGTCCGCAATTTACAACACGCGCGCCTGGAAAACGCCGAAATCGTCACGGGCGACGTAGGTCAGTGGTTGCGAGGACAGGCGGGGTCATTTTCGCAAGTGGATTTTCTCCTGCTGGATCCACCTCGCGCTGGTGCCGAAAACATCGTCATTAAGGGAATTCTCGAGCTCAATCCGCACCATATTTCCTATGTGTCTTGTGATCCCGCAACCCTCGCTCGCGATCTGAAGAAACTGCTGGCGGCCGGCTACGCCCTGAGCGGGATCGCTGCGTTCGATATGTTCCCCCAAACACATCACGTGGAAACTGTGGCGCACCTCGAAAGAATCTAAGTTGCGCACCCGTATCTGCCGGCCCGCAACCGGTTGTCCTTTTGAAATCACGAGGACGTATGTTATTGCTTGGTGCTGCCGTAGATGCCGCGGACAAAGTAAAAATGAATCTATTCGAAGAGTTCCAATGGCGCGGGATGGTTCACGATACTACTCCCGAACTCCCCAACGTGCTGGCGACCGAGCAGGTGACGGGCTACGTAGGCTTTGATCCGACTGCGGCGAGCCTGCACGTTGGCTCGCTTTTGCCGGTAATGTGCCTGGCACGCCTGCAGCGTTTTGGCCACACACCCATCGCGATTGCAGGGGGTGGTACGGGGTTGATTGGCGATCCGAGCGGCAAAACACAGGAGCGCCAATTGCTGACGGCCGCGCAGGTGGAAGAAAACCTGGAAGGCATCAAGAGTCAACTGAGCCGTTTTCTTGATTTCGAGGCCCGGCCGAACCCGGCCCTGATAATTAACAACGCCGACTGGTTGGGGCCGATTTCCATGATGGAGTTCCTGCGTGACGTGGGAAAATATTTCACCGTCAACTACCTGCTGGCCAAAGAGTCGGTCAAGCGACGACTGGAAACCGAAGACGGAATGTCTTTCACCGAATTTAGTTATTCGCTGCTACAGGCTTATGACTACCTTGTGCTTAATGAGCGCTACGGGTGCGTTCTGCAACTTGGCGGCAGCGACCAGTGGGGAAATATCCTGGCGGGCATCGATCTGATTCGCCGCCTGCGGGGCATAAGAGTTCATGGACTCGTATTTCCCCTGGTTACGACTTCGGCCGGGGTCAAGTTTGGGAAGACTGAGGCCGGCGCGGTCTGGTTGGACGCAAAGCTCACCTCGCCCTACCGCTTTTATCAATTCTGGATCAACACGGACGACAGTGATGTCGCCACCTACCTAAAGTTCTTTACCTGGCTTTCGCAGGAACAGATTCATGCTCTGGAGGAGTCAGTCCGGCTGGAGCCCCATACGCGCACGGCGCAAAGGGAACTGGCGCGACAAGTCACCGAAATGGTCCACGGTGAGACTGAGCTGGCTAAAGCGGTGCGAGCTTCGGAAGTTCTCTTCGGCAGGGAAATCACCGGCATGAGCGCAGTTGATCTGCTGGATATTTTTGCGGACGTACCTTCGACCGAGTTGGACGACTCGCGCTTTGCAGGGGACGGTTTGCTTCTCAACGATCTGCTGGTGACTTGTGGTGTTGCGCCGTCCAAAGCCGAAGGCAGGCGCCTGCTTCAATCCGGGGCCATCAATGTAAACAATCGACGCGTCGCCGACCCGCGTGCTGTAATTCGTTTGCAAGACTTCGTGGACGGAAAGATCCTTGTACTGAGGAAGGGAAGCAGGCATTATCACGCAGTCAAAGTGGTGTCCGCGTAGATCTATTGTGACCTCCAGCGTCCAGATTTTGACGGTCGAAAAATGCCGGGGAAACGAGTGGTCTAGCTGTTTCGGAGACCGGCTATGACGAAGAACGGAGTGCGGAAGCACCAGCCACCTACCATTCAGTGACGATTGACGAGGGCTGTCGAACTCACCTGCGACCGGCTCCTCTCCGCGCTTAAGAAGTGCTCAGCTCGCGAACAACAGTGCACGATCGGAAGCTTGCATGCGATCAGTCTCGCGCGAGCCCTCATTCCTGGCCCATCCTCTCGCTCTGCTGCTGGCCGCTCTGGCATCCGGTATCCTAATCGAGCACTTCCTTTCCTTACCCCTGGTCCTGCTACTGGGACTCGGAGCGAGTAGCCTCCTTTCCGCCCTGTTGTTTCTGCGAAACGAAAACAAAACCTGGTCCACACGCTGTGTTCTGCTGGCTGCGTTGCTGACCGGAATCAGCCTGGAGTCGCTTGAGCAGAGGCCTGAGCCCGCCAACAGGATCAAGAGCTTGCTGGAAAGCGGCGTAATCGCCGCGGGGCACCCGTTGGAACTTACCGGTGTGCTTGAGAATCCGCCGGAATACACGCCAGATAGTTTCTATCTGACGATACGAGCCGAGCGGTTGCGTCTGGGTGACCTTGAGCGCGAAGTTTCAGGGAGCGTGCAATTGCTGGCGCCGTTGCGTGATGACTCGGTGCGGGCGCGGTACGACGCGCTCGAGCTTCGCTATGGTGCGCGGGTGCGACTTATTACCGTGCTGGAACGTCCGGAAAAATATCGTAACCCGGGAGTTTCTTCCTTTACGGAATTTCTCGATCGCAAAAGGCAGGACGCGACCGGAAGGTTGAAGAGTCCGCTGTTGGTGGAACGGCTCGATGACCGGCGGGTCTTCCTCCCTTTGCTGTGGTTATACCAGTGGCGGGCGGTGCTGGAGCATGAGATTGAAAAACATTTTTCGGCGGACACCGCAGGAGTACTCGCCGCCGCACTCTTGGGCAATCGCTATTTCCTCACGCGGCAATCAGCAGAGCGATTCCGCGAAGGGGGGACTTTCCATGTGCTGGTAATAAGTGGTCTGCACATTACCTTCATTGGAGGTGTTGTACTCACAGGCGCGCGGCGGATCACAAGGAAAAAATGGATCCAGTTCCTGAGCTCACTCGCGGTCTTGTGGTCATACACTGTGGCGGTCGGCGCCGACCCGTCAGTGGTCCGTTCAGCGTTGATGTTCACCCTCGTAGCGCTGGCGCCGTTGCTGGCGCGGCGGGCCAACTCGTTGAATGCCCTGGGAGGCGCCGGATTGTTGTTGCTTGTTTGGGATCCACGCAATCTGTTCGACCCCTCATTTCAACTTACTTTTCTCTCAGTGCTGGCCATAGTGGTCGTGGCAGCGCCGCTGTTGCGCAGGCTCTCGCAAATTGGCGCGTGGCAGCCTGCGCTTGCCACGCCCTATCCGCCTGCATGCTCTAACTGGCTTCGTCAGGGTTGTGAAGCGCTGTACTGGAGCGAAGCCAGGTGGCGTCGCGAAATGGCGAGCGCGAGCTACAGCTACCGACTCTTCAAGTGCCCACTAGCTGCGCGCCTGGAGCGTTACCACCTGCAGGCGCCGTTGCGATTTGCAGCGGGAACGCTGATTGTTTCGCTTAGTGTCCAGGCCGGGTTGCTCCCGTTACTGATTCTTTATTTCCATCGCTTGTCGCTTTCGTCGCTAATCCTGAATATCTTCGTCAGTTTGATGATGGCGCTTCTGGGACTAGCAGCGCTGGCCGCTCTGTTGCTGGCGCAGTTCAGTGCGTTGCTCGCCGCACCCTTGATCGCCCTCACAAACACAATTAACTGGTTGATGGTCCACAGCGTCGATCTATTTACGTGGCTGGGTACAGAATCGCTTCGCCTGCCGGAATACACCGGCTGGCCCGCAGCACTTTACGCCTTTTACTATCTTCCCCTCGCGATCCTGATTCATGCGCTCGCCCGTTGGCGACCATTGGAAGGGCTTTGGGCGCCGCGGAAGTGGCGGCGCCGGCTCTGGACGAGGATGGCCGCGATGTTTCAGCTGGCTCTGATAATTTTGTTGATCGCGCACCCGCAAAGCGCCGGCCGGCCGGATGGAAGGCTGAGAGTTGATTTTCTCGACGTGGGCCAGGGTGACGCAGCGTTGGTGACGATGCCGGATGGAACTACGCTATTAATCGATGGGGGCGGTCGTCCGAGTTTTGGCGGAGCAAAGAGTGGTTCAAGTGAGGTTGGTCCGATTTCTGACGGGGCCCCGTTCGAGCGCGATACGCGCACCATCGGTGAAGCCGTAGTTTCCGAATATCTCTGGTGGCGCGGGTTGGACCGGATAGACTTCATTCTGGCAACGCATGCAGACGCGGATCATATCGACGGCCTGAATGATGTTGCGCGCAATTTCCAGGTAGGTCACGCTTTCGTTGCGCGCGTTCCTGGCAATGATCCTGAATACGTCAAATTCGCCGGCAGCTTAAGCCGGCGGCAAATATCGCAAGGCGTCCTGGCAGCCGGCGATGTGCTGCATTTTGGTGGTGTGACATTAACCGTTCTTTGGCCACCCCTGGCCGGCATCAATGCTCCTTCCGGAAATAATGATTCAATAGTGTTGCAACTAAACTACGGCCGGCGAACCATCCTCATGACTGGTGATATTGAGCAAGCGGCAGAGACGACCATCTTAAACTCTCATCCCGGCATTGCTTGCGATATTGTGAAGGTGCCGCACCATGGCAGCCGGACTTCGTCAACTGAGGCCTTTGTGGGCGCAACACATCCGCGCCTGGCGGTAGTCTCCGTTGGCCTGACGTCGATGTTTGGGCACCCCGCCACGGAAGTCATCGAACGTTGGCGCGCGGGCGGCGCCGAGGTAATGACAACCGGTCAGCGGGGAACGATAACGGTCTCTACCGATGGCGCAGACTTGCGCGTGGCGACATTCCTTAAATGAGGCGTTGGTAGACGTCACCAGCTTTCCAACAGAATGAGAGGGCGAGGCGCACCGCCAATACCAGTAACGACCTGCGTCTTTCAACCAGGCGATGCCTAATCGGTGGGAGTGTAGAGTTCAATGTCCGCACTGCCGGGCTTGTAGGTGTGCAGAACACCGAGGGGTGGGGAATAGATGTGGATCGTGATTAGATCCTGTTCACTGACATCGGGATTTCCCAGCTGGTGAATATCTGGTACGTCGACGCCGGTCACTGCCCCGACTTGTTGTTCGCCAACTGAGCAATAGCGTAAGCCTTTATGTTCGTCGAAGGAAAAGGTCGTTTCCCACAGCACCCCCTGCTGCACTAGTACCGCACCAACCGATCCATTGTGATCGTGAATTACGGTGCGCTGACCAGGTTTCCAGCAGAGCACGAGCATTTCCACTGCTTCATTTCGACAAACCAAATGCCGCCAGTAGGTGCGTTCCTTAAAACCGATGTAAGGCTGCAGTTCGTCCGCAGAGATAGTTGTGTTTTCGAGCCAGTTGTAAAGCTGTTTCAGTGAAGGAGGAACTGCTTGAGCAGTGAGGGTTTCCACCAGAGTCGAAAATGAAAGCGCCTCATTGTTGCTACAGACGCCCGTGGCGGAATTATCCGAAGGCTCAATTTGAGATGACAAGCTTAAACTCCCTGTTACTTATGCGAAGGTATGCGGGAACTACGGGATCTTTGGGTCCTGCGAACCAGATCCTTATAGACTCCACCTGACCTGTTAGTCAAGAAGAGTCCGGCGCACCAACTGGGTATTCGGCGGTAATGTAGTCACGAAGGCACGAAACCTCGTATCGCATGGCACGAGGCGACGATTTCGTCAGACACAAAGCCGCAGTGCGCACAAAACAGCGGCGCAGTTCCACCTGATTAACCGTCACCGCGTTTAGCTAAACTTGATCTCCCAAAGCCGAGCGGGAAACTTTGTTTCATACATGCAAACAAATGTTTGTGAAGACTTTAAGGGCGCGCCGCTCCAGTGTGCATTTTGCTAGAAGTCCAAACGCAACAATAGCTTCCAGTTAAAATTTTGAAATTGTTCACAGACTTTTCCACAGGGTGTGTGGAAAGTTGTGCGGTAAGTGTTGCAAGTGACGTAGCCTTCCGTCGCCAGGAAAGGAGAAGCTGAAAATCCAGGTTGAATTAAGACCGCCAAAGGGCTGATCCCTACATGCATGCGCAAAGACCAAACATCTCTGCTACTCCAGGTCGCCTTGTTCATCCCATTCGGCAATCATCTCATAGGCCCTGCCCAGCACTGGTCGCGGTCGTGAGCCATCAGCCTGGCCAATCAGTCCGTCACGCTCCATCATATCCAGAATCGCAGCGGCGCGGCCGTAGCCAATCCGCAGACGCCTTTGCAGGACGGACGTCGATGCTCTTTTCATCTCCACACAAATCCGCAGGGCCTCTTCGAACATCTCATCGCGGTCGCCATCCATGTCGCTGAGACCGAGCGCCTCTTCTTCTGACTGGGTGATGGTCGTGTCATAGGCCGGCGCGCCCTGGGCTTTGACATTACTGACGATCTTGTTGATTTCGCCTTCATCGAGGTAAGCGCCGTGCACGCGCACCAGGCGCGAAGTGCCTGGGGGCAAAAACAGCATGTCACCACGTCCCAGTAGTTGCTCAGCGCCGTTGGTATCGACAATGGTGCGGGAATCAACCTTTGAAGACACGCGGAAGGAAATGCGCGAAGGGAAGTTGGCCTTGATTAAACCGGTGATTACATCAACTGAGGGTCGCTGGGTTGCCAGCACCAGATGAATGCCAACGGCGCGGGCCATCTGGGCCAGGCGCGTGATCGATTCCTCGACCTCGCGTCCCGAGGTCATCATCAGGTCTGCCAATTCGTCAATGATGATGACGATGTAGGGCAAGGGCTTCCAGGGTTCGCCCGTGTCGTCGTACTCCTGCACCAGGTTGCGGCGCATGATTTCGTTATTGTAACCATCGATATTGCGAACACCCCAGCCGGCCAGTTCGCGATAGCGTCGTTCCATCTCTGAAACCGCCCACTTCAGCGAGCGCGAAGCGGCCTTGGGATCGGTGATGATGGGCGTTATCAGGTGCGGGATGTCCTCATAGAGGCCGAGTTCGAGCCGCTTGGGATCGATCAGGATGAACTTAACTTCATCCGGCCGAGCGCGGTAAAGAATTGACACGATCAACGCATTGACGCCAACTGATTTACCTGCCCCCGTAGTTCCGGCAATCAGGAGATGCGGCATTTTGGTCAGATCGGCGACGTAGTTCAGACCGTCGATTGTCTTGCCCAGCGCCACTGTCAATTTCGATGCGGACTCGCGAAAGGGACGCGACTCAATAACTTCACGCAGAAAAATTGTCTCGCGTCGTGGATTGGGCACCTCAATGCCCACGTGCGGCTTACCCGGCATCCGATCGATGCGGATCGATTCCGCTTTTAGGGCCAGGCAGAGGTCTTCCGAGAGGCCGGTGATGCGCGAGTATTTCACCCCCGGATCGGGCTTGAATTCATAAGTGGTTACGACCGGACCGGGACAGATGTGTTTGATCTGGCCAGTAACGTTGAACTCCTTGCACTTTTCGGCTAAACGCGTGGCAATGGCCAGCAACTCGGCGTCCGCCTGTTCGCTGTGGGGCGGTGCTTCGTTGAGAAATTCGATTGGAGGCAGGGTGTAATCTGAATAGGAGGGGCGACGCGCCCGATCTGCATCAAAGGGCAGTTTACCGTTGGGGGGTGCCTCTGCCTTTTTGCGCAGCACCGAGACGCCCTTGACCATCTCTTCTACGTCGTCGTCTTCGACGGCATTTTTGCGCCCGGTGCTTCCATTCGTTGGTCTTCGGGGTGCTTCAATCGTGCTGGTTTGCTGAGCTCCCGCAGCCGCTCCCAGGGCCATCGGGGCGGCGGCCTCGATCACCTCTGCTTCACCTCTAATTACGGTGGTGTCACGAGCAGTGGCCTGGCTACTTGCGTTCATGAACTCGGCCACACGCTCGCTGGGCGAGAGACCGGCCGGCTGTTTCAAAGCCTGGCGGGCCGCTTCCAATTCCGCCCTGGCAGCTTGTTTCGCTTCCTTTCGCTGGAGGGCCAGCTCGCGTCTGCTGACACGCCAGGCCCGCAGCTTCTCAGGCAGCAACTTGAGAAACGCCAGCCGAGTGCCCAATGATTCGAGGACGCGATAATAGAAATCTATGAACGAGAAGTTGGTGGTCAGGAGCAAGCCGGTCGCGGCGACTGCCAGCAGCAGCACGGTCGCACCCACCGTATTCAAGCCACTTGCCAGGACTCGCGAGACCAGAGCGCCGGCCAGCCCGCCGGGAGGGACGCTCTCGTCGAACAGCGGATGCAGGTTCGAAATTGAGAGCAATGCCGACGCCGCCAGCACGAGCATGAGCAAGCCAATAACCCGCAACAGGGGAGCGCGGATACTGCGCGTCCTGAACTGGCGCCAGGCAGCGGCAAAAAACAAAATCGGTAGCAGATAAGCGGCCAGACCTATGAATTGGAACAAGAGCGCGGCCACGTTGGCGCCAATCGGCCCAGTAAGGTTGTGTGTCTCGCTTTGGCCTGCAGAATTCCAGGAAGGATCGTTGGGATAGAAAGCGGCTGAGACCAGGCAAAGCGCCAGTAACAATCCCAGGGCCGAAAGAAGGATCGCGACAATTTCGTTAAGGCGAGAGTTCCTTGGCGTCAGGACTCTGGGTTTGTCTTCCATTTGTGTCGTGGCCATCAAAGACTCCAGCTCAATGCGAGCGCTGTCCTAGGCTGCCTTCTTCAATAAAAGGAAGGCCTTGATAAAGTCGTCGATGTCGCCCCCCAGCACGGCGTCGACGTTTCCCCGCTCGAGTTTTGTGCGCGCATCCTTTACCAGCTGATAAGGGGCAAGCACATAATTGCGGATCTGCGAACCAAAGGAAATGTCAGCTTTGTTGGCCTCCAGCTCGGCCGTTTCCTGTCGTCGTTTTTCGACTTCCAATTCATAAAGTTTCGAACGCAATACCTGCATAGCTACCGCGCGATTCTGATGCTGTGACCTTTGATTCTGACATTGAACGACGGTCCCGGTGGGAAGATGGGTAATGCGCACGGCCGAATCGGTAGTGTTGATGTGTTGTCCGCCGGCTCCTGTTGCGCGATAGGTATCAACGCGCAAATCCTTATCGAATATTTCGACTTCGATATTTTCATCAATCTCAGGCGAAACAAAAAGTGAAGCAAAAGAAGTGTGGCGCCGCGCAGCCTGGTCAAAGGGAGAGATGCGAACCAGACGATGCACGCCGGCTTCGGCGGCCAAAAGGCCATACGCGTATTCACCCTCAACTCTGAAAGTCACGCTTTTCAATCCGGCTTCCTCACCCGGCTGATAATCGATGACCTCGGTCTTGAAGCCCCGCTGCTCGGCCCACTTCAAATACATCCGCAGGAGCATCTCAGCCCAATCCTGAGATTCAGTGCCACCGGCGCCAGGGTGCACCGTGCAAATCGCATTCAGCTGATCATTCTCTCCCGACAGCAGCATCGCGGTTTCTGCCAGACTTACGTCGTGATCGAGTCTCCCCAGCAAGGCCCTCAACTCGCCGAGCGAATCTTCATCTTCGGCGGCGAATTCAAATAACACGCCAGCATCCGCAATCTGAGATTCAAACTGACCCTGCCGCTGAATTTTTGCTTCTAACCGGCTCCGTTCCTGCAATAGTTTTTGTGCCTGTTCCTGATCGTTCCAAAAGTCCGGCGCCGAAGCCCGGCTTTCAATGGACTTTAATTCCTCACTGCGGGCTGGAACATCAAAGAAACCTCCCGAGTTGTTCGACACGCTGGCTCAACTCTTCATATGATGATCTTAATTCCTGGATGGATAATGGTTCAGTCATTAGTAATTCAACTCCTGCAAACTCGTTCAGTGCCGCGCTCTGAGCGTCAAACCAAGCAACAACACGCTAATCAAACTGCATAGGCCAACAAACACGTCACCGTGCCTGGTATAGAATGTCCGGCTGTGTCCTCTTTCTGAGACGGTCCAGTTTCTAACGGCTTCCTGAAAACCACCGGTTGTGTCCCTGAGGTTGCCGTCTGCATCTATATACGCACTGATGCCCGTGTTCGTGACCCGCAGCACAGGACGGCCATTCTCGACGGCGCGAAGAATTGTATTCGCCAGGTGCTGGTGCATCACCGGCGTTGGTCCCAGATACCCGTCATTCGAAATATTGATCAGCACGTCCGCGCCTTCATTTGCCAACGTCCGGGGAATCCAGGGATACGCCGATTCGATACAGATAAAAACCCCTGCGTGCATGTTGCCAACTGGCATAAGGGTGAAGCGCTTGCCCGGAGAAAATCCTCCCACAATCGCTGTGACACGGTCCGCGCCCGGCAGCCACCGTGGCAAGGGAACGTATTCGCCGAACGGCATCAGACGAATCTTATCATACTGTGCCGTGAGGCGACCTTCTTCATTAATCAGGAGGGCGGAGTTGTAGGGACTATCGTTGACGGCTTGTTCCTGAGAGTTAAGCAGCAGTGAAACGTGATTCTGCGTGGTAAACCTGGCCAGGCGTTGGCGCAGTTCCTGATCATTGCCATAGGTGAAATACATCGGCGATTCGGGCCAGATCACAAGGCGAGGCCCGTTGCTCTGCACCCTGTTCAAGCCCGCTTCGCTTTGACTTAGGTGGCGATTAAGTAGTCCGTCCAGCTCCTGCTGAGTTTTATTGAACTCCATTGGCACATTTGGCTGGAGCGCCACGATCTCCAGAGGCGCCTGATCGCTGCCGCCAGCTGCCTGGAAATTTTTAGGGAAGGTCACTCCTCCGGCCAATGCTGCTGTTCCCGTAATCACAAGCAGCGCCTGTTTGATTGCTGGGGCTGTTCGTCGCGTGAGCGCAAATGCCACCGCTGCGTTGACGACGAGAATCAAGAAACCAATCGCGTATACCCCACCGATGCTTGCTGTCTGAATCAGTAAGGGATGAAACGCCTGTGAGTATCCGATCGCATTCCACAACTGACCGGTCACGGTGAGTCGCAGCCATTCCAGGGAGACCCATAAGAACGGAGCAGCGAAGAGCAGGGCAACGCCGCGTGTTTGAACCAGACGTGCCAGGGCCATTGCGAATATTCCGGGAAACAAACCCAGTAGGGCCGCTCCCGGGACGAGCAGGGCAAACGCGAGCGCTGCAGGTATTCCTGCGTAGCGGATCATTGAGTAGGTCAACCAGTAACAGGTTGCATAGAAGAAGCCGCTGCCTGTCACCCAGCCGAGCAGGAACGCACGTCTTGCGCTGGGGCGTTGCCCAATTGCGAGCAGCAGCGGAACCAATCCGATCCAGGCCAAAGGCCAGAGATGAAAGTTTGGAAAGGCGAGTACCAGCAGCAGGAGAGAAAGCAGCGCCAATCCCCAATTCCGCCAATTGCTCAAACGCGTGCTTGCCGCCATCGGGGTGAGTTTACCAGAGCATCAGGGAATCAACATGTGAGTGCGCTGCTCTGGGACCAAGAAATGGCCCGGGATCGGGCTACTGAGGGAAAAAGAGATCTGCAACTGACCTCAAGTGATTCCTGGAATGACAGCCTAAACTTCCAGGATCTGCAGCAGCAAAATAAATCTTGCTTTGCGTCATTCGCGCAGTCAGTCTGACGCAAAAGGTTTGGTCAAGTCGGTCTAAACGACAGAAAACGTCACCGCCAAGTGACAAATTTCGTCGCGTTGACGCGTACGGTTGACGAATCTTGACCTCGATTATCGCCACCCAGCTAGTGATATTCAGTGAACTCCCGGGGTCGGAAGAAAATAGAGTGCGACAAAATAGTGCAGCAAAATGCAGGAGAACCCAGTCATTTCTGACTGGGTTCGCAGTTTGGAGTGAATACTGTAGGGCTGCTCGGCGGGCGGCTGGCGCAGCGGCAGGCGGCGCTCAGAGAAAAGAAGGCGGCGGGGGCACTTTCAACTGTTTCAAGTCTTCCGTGCGTGCCGACATGTTCTTTAGCATATGGTGTGCCACAACAGATTTTGTGGAACTATCAGGGTATTGAGCGTCTACGGTCGTGCTGTTCACGCGCTGCGATGGTAGGCCATCGCCATTTAAAGCAGGAGAGCCCAATCATTTCTGACTGGGCTCGCATATCGGTGTGATTTCTATAGGGATGCTCGGCGGGCGGCTGGCGCAGCGGCAGGCGGCGCTCAGAGGGGAGGAGGCGGCGGGGGCACGTGCAACTATCTTTCAAGCTTTCCGTGCGTGCCGATGTATCCCTCAGCACGTTTTGTGCCACCGAAAACTTTTTTCTGGAATTGCAAGGTCATTGAGTATTAGAGGTTTTGAACATTCAGGTCGCGCTCTGAGATTGATTCGTCTCCCAAACGCGGGAGAACCCAGCCATTGCTGGCCGGGTTCACATTTCGGAAGGAGCACTGAAGGGTTGCTCGGAGGGCAGATGGCGCAGCGGCAGGCGGCGCTCATAGGATAGGTGGCGGCGGGGCACGGTCGATCGCTTTCATCTTCCGTGCGTGCCGGCTTACCCCTCAGCACATCGCATGCCACGAAAAAGTTTTTCTGGAATCTGGGTTCGATTAGGCGTTAGGAAAGTGGCTCCGACAAACTCGACAAAACAGCGAACAGTTTGCTGGACAGGTCGACAAGCTAAAGCTTTTCGGACAAGGGCGCTACGAGTAGCAGATGTCCATGAAGGCCTATGACTCGCACCCTGGCAGGGGCCGGCAAGACTCCAGCTTCAATCCTCGCACGCCACAGTTCACCGTTGATGATTACTGATCCTTCTGGTGCGAGTGTGGAATCCACCTGACCTGTTGCACCGATGACTTTCAAAGCACCCGGCGCTGATTTCTTGTGGCGCGAAAGTGCAGCGATGAACAGGACGACGAGCAGCGACGTCAACGCTACCAACGAAAGGGGAACAATCATATCCTGCATCGCGGCCCTTGAGGCCGCCATTGATGAAAGCGACCGGGCCAAAACCGAGCCTTCAATTACCGCCCATTGTGACCTGGCGCTTAAGAGCAATCGCTTCCTGGTTATTGGGATCGATCCCAATCGCGCTGGTCGCAAACTTGGTAGCTTCACCGCGATCACCGCGTTCAAGAAAAATTTTCCCCAGCAGAATGTGAGCGTCAATCAATTTGGGATCCCAGAAGATTGCTGTCTTTAATGCGGCAATGGCCGCTTCCTGATCTCCGCGACGCAGGTTGATCCGACCGCTCATCAAGTATGCTTCGGCATTCGTTGGTTCGATCATGACCACGCGATGAAGCTCAGGCAACGCCTCGTCGTCGCGACCGGCCTGGTAAAGCTCGCGCGCTTTAGCTAACAAGTCCTGATTCGCCGTTGCGGCATCAGCCGTCGCCGAGGTCTTCCGCGCCAAGTCGGTAATGTCATCCAGGTTGAGAACGTCACGCATACGCAACGTGAGTTTCGAAGTCGTCTGAGATTTTTGCCATTCATCCTGCCACTTCGCGTAGGTTTGCAGGTAGCGTCGGGCCTGATTATCTGCAGCCTCTGCGCCTTCGGTTTTGCCGAGCTTCTCCAGGGCCTTGGCAAAGATGAAGTAGGCCTGCCCATCGCGCGGATCCGAAGTGATCACAGGCCGAAGTTGATCGGCAGCTTCAATAAACCTATTGGAGAGAAACAAGGCATAGGCATAGTTGAAACGGACCATTGAATCGTCGGGTGAGGACTCAGCGGCACGCTGGAGAAAGGTGAGCCCCTGGGCGAGCAGTCTTTGGCGTTCCTGTTCCTTGTCTTTTTTCTGCTCTCGCGCTGCGTACACAGATACCGCTCCGGCATTGTTATAGACCCCAATCAAAGGCGATTCGTTGGCCAGAGGCACCAGCGCCGCCATTGCTCGTCCCCAATCGCCCAGTTTCGAATACGCCAGGCCGGCATAGAACGCAGCCTCGGTATAGTGTGGCTCTTTCTTCTGCAGCTTGGTGAAATACTCGGTGGCATCTTTCCATTTGCCATCAAGCAGGTAGAAGCGACCCAGCTCAAACGCGGCCTGCGAATAGACGGCGCCGCCATTGGAGTCGGCATAAAGCCGCAGCGCGTTCTTCAAATAATTAACGCGCTTCTCATCGCGTTCATCGATCTGCACGGCTTTTACGTAAGCTTCAAAAGCCTGGGGCGGTATCTTGGTTGCTTCCTGGACCAACTGGTTCTGCGAGTACGGCAGGGCGCGGTCGCGTTGATAAAGAATCTGGTAGGCCAAACGGCCCTGAATGTTTTGCAACGTCGTCAGCGCACCGCCGAAATCGAATTGGCGCGTGGCCCAGCTTCCGTCGAGGACCTCGCCCAGGGTCCGGCCTTCGTTGACTTTGATCACACGCGCTGTGACCTGTACATAGGCCTCAGCCGAAGACTTGTCCTTCTCCTTTGCTTTAGCGGACTTTGGTTCCAGTTCCTGTGGCGGTGTGACTGTATACGTTCCCAGCACGATCATTGTGGCTTTCGCTTCGCGGGCCAGCTTGATCGAGGTTGCTCGTGAGGGGATCATGGTTTCCGGCAAACCCACCCGCTGATAGGCGAGGGCTCGTTCATCACCTGAGACCACCATCAATCCGGGTTTATGCAGTAGCTCGGTGAGCGAATCGGCGAAACTTTCACCAACCCAGTTGTACTCGGGGCGATTTGAGGTGTTTTCAAAAGAAAGCACCATCACGACGTCGCCCGCAGGCGTTTGGGCACTCACAGTGGCCAGGGGAAACCACTGGCCAGACAAAATCGTGAGGCTCAAAAAAGCGATGCGTAAAAGAAAACGTTGCATAAAGCAAAAACCCTTCAAAAAATCACAGCAGTCCAGCAAAACACCGGTTTACGATGCGGTTATGATACCAGTCGTTGGTTCTGCACGCATTGTTAGCGAAAAGCCGGCAAACCGTCGCTTTGACTGGGCGCAAATAACGCGGAATCTTTCGCGCTCAGTATTGTCTCAAGCTCGTTTTTCTAGTATACAGGCAGCTGCCGGAACACCCTCAATTGCGGCGACTGGACTTCGCAACCAGCGACATGGCGGAACAGTCCTCCCGCATTCGAGTTCTTAGTCGAGCAGGGTCAAGTCCTCCCGGAAGAACAAGGAAAGCGGGGAATTACCATCCTTACCTTTTTCACTACCGACTCCCTCCCGCTCAGCTGTTTGTCCAGACGAATGAACCGCGCCTTCCTGCGCAATCCACTTTTTAGCTGCGCTGGCAAATTCCAACTCGCCAAAGGAGTTTCAGTGTCTTAACCAAATAGAGATCTTAAGAGCTCTGCTTTGAGAGAGCGCCTGGAAAGGAACGATATGAATTCTCACCCACACGCTGCCTCTAAGGGTTGCGCTGCTTTGTCGGCAATTACGTTGGCCATTGTGCTGATGGCCTC
>Ga0209798_10000286_pt1 | contig 29669 bp, 24 predicted proteins | sample DOMMetBare3Fresh_FD_187475 | JGI IMG/M metagenome (GOLD analysis project Ga0209798, IMG submission 187475) | Wetland sediment microbial communities from St. Louis River estuary, USA, under dissolved organic matter induced mercury methylation -... | ecosystem: Environmental > Aquatic >... | reverse complement strand
GTGCTTGCGCGCCTTGGCGACCTCGCGCGCGAGCGGCAGGTGCTGCTCGTTCGGGACGGTGAGGATCACGCCCTGGATCTGCGGGTCAGCCAGCATGGTCGCGAGGTCGGGCGCCGCGGCGACCCCGAACTCCTGTTGGAACGCAGCGCGCTTGTCCTCGGATCGGCTGTAGCCGGCAACGATCGTCAGCGCATCGGACTGCCGGGCCGCCCGGGTGAGGACCTTGGCCCAGCGGCCGAGCCCGACGATTCCGACTTTGACCTGGTTTGCACTCATGACCCGCTCATGTTCCCGCGTGTAGCCCGCAGGGAGCGAAGCGGGCTGGATAATGACACAAAAGACGCCCGGTCCCGGTCTGCGCTGCGCTCCATCCGGGCTATGGAGCGCACAACTAGACCAGCAAGCGTCAAATTGCCAGCCCGCAGCCCGCTGTCTACATTGGGCACCGGCGGCCTTCCTGACGGTACCCCATGAGCAAAGAAACGCGCACAATCAAGGATCTGGTGATCGCCAATCGCATTCTTGCCGATCTCGGGATTGTTGATGCGTTTGGCGATATCAGTGTTCGACATCCCGCCGATTCCGGGCGCTTCTTCCTGGCCGGGCCGGTGAGCCCGGTCATGGTCGAAGTCTCCGATGTCATCGAATTCGGGCTCGACGGCCATCCGATCGCTGGCGATGGCCGCAATCTGCCACGCGAGCGTTTTATCCACGCCGCCGTCTATGAGGCGCGGGCGGACGTGAGAGCCATTTTGCATGCTGCGCCGGAGGATATCCTGCCGTTCGGAATCACGCCGACGCCACTGCGAGCGGTCATCGCGTCGGTCGGCGATATCGGTCAGAAAGTGCCGGTCTGGGACATCGCCAAGCGGTTCGGCGGCGCGACCGATCTTGAGGTCGCCACGCTCGAGCAGGGACGCGACCTGGCGCGCTGCCTGGGCAAGAGCCGTGTCGCCCTGATGCGCGGCTCGGGTTTCATTGTGACCGGCCGCACGCTCAACGATCTGGTGCGTCTTTCCGCCTATATCCCGCGCAACGGCCGGGCGATCATGGACGCCAAGCCTTTTGGCAGGATCAAGAGCATCTCGGCCGGGGAGTCGGCGGCGCGGCTTGCTATTGATCCGGAGTCGAATGCCATGCGGCGCGGCTGGGAGTATTGGGCGCGGCAGGCCGGTTGCGGCGAATTGCTGGCGGATTAGCCGCATTGGCCGGATACCTCCCGCCGGGCTATAACAACCAGGAACCGGATGGAGGCGAGATTGACCGGACGATTGCTCACCCACACAGGCGTGGCCGCGCTGTGCCTCCTCGCTGCGACCATCCCGTCCCATGCGGATGCGGTTTCCGATTTCTACAAGGGCAAGACGCTCTCGCTGATCGCGGGCTTTCCGCCCGGCGGCGGCTACGACACCTATGTGCGTGTGCTGGCGCGGCACTACGGCCGGTTCATCCCGGGCCAGCCGGCGGTGGTCGCCTCGAACATGCCCGGCGCTGGCTCGCTCACGGCCGCCAACCACATCTACAGCAAGGCCGCCCCCGACGGGCTCTCGCTGGCTATGTTCGCCTCCTCGGCCGCTATGGAGCCGCTCCTTGGCAACAAGGCGGCGCAGTTCGACAACACTAAGTTCAGCTGGATCGGCAGCATGTCGAACGACGTCGCCTATTGCGGTGTCTGGCAGTCGCCGGGCATTCCGGCGACCTTCAACGAGATGCTCGGCAAGGAGACGATCTTCGGCGGCGGCGCGCCGGCCGCGATCACCTATCAGCACCCGATGGTGCTCAAGACCGTGCTGCGCGCCAACATCCGCGTCATCCAGGGCTACGCCGGGACCCGCGACATCAATCTCGCCATGCAGCGCGGCGAGGTGAATGGCACCTGCGGCCTGTTCGGGTCCTCCATCAAGTCGTCGTTTGCCGAGGATGTGAAGGTCGGCCGCCTGAAGGTCGTGATCCAGATGGGCAACAAGAAGTCGGATGAGTTCGGTGCCGTGCCGAGCGTGTTCGATTACGCCAAGACCGACGAGGAGCGTGCCGTGCTTGACGTGCACTTCCGGCAGCTTCTGCTCGGCCGGCCGGTTGCGGGTCCGCCCGGCATTCCGGCTGACCGTCTGAAAGCGCTGCGCGAGGCGCTGACCGCAACCATGAAGGATGCCGAATTCCTCGCCGAGGCGGGCAAGGCCGGCCTCGATATCGATCCGGCTTCGGTCGAGGACGTCGACGACCTGCTCAAGCGCTTCGCCGCGTTCCCGCCCGAGGTGTTCCGCAAGGCGCAGGAAGCGATCGGCCGCTGAGGGAGCCGTAGGGTGGGCAAAGGTGCGTTCCACGTGCACTGTCTCATCCATTGGCAAGGCGCAGCACCGTGCCCACCATGGCGAATAGGTGTGAGACAATGATAGAAGAACGAGCGATGGAAGATGGTGGGCACGGTGCTGCGCCGTACATGCGGAAACGCCTGCGCGTATTGACCGCGCTTTTGCCCACCCTACAGTCTGCTTCTATTCGCCATTCCTGATCAGAACGGCACGTCGCCCACCACCGCGGTGCGTTCCATCCGACGGCGCTCGGGATAATAATCGTTGGCGGCGTAGTGCTGGGTCGAGCGGTTGTCCCAGAACACGATCGCGCCCGGAGTCCAGCGCACTCGGAACTGATATTCCGGCACCTGCGCCTGCGTAAACAGCACGTTGAGGATCGCCTGGCTTTCCGCCGGCTCCATGCCCTCGATGTGCAGCGTGAACTGCGGATTGACATAGATCGACTTGCGGCCGGTCACCGGATGGGTGCGCACGACCGGGTGCAGCGGGTTGGGGAACATGTCCTCCATCTTGCGCAGCTTCGCCTGGTCTTCCTCTGACTTGCCGAACAGCGTGCGGAAGTTCTTGAAATCGTGCACGGCGCGCAGTCCTGTAATCATCGTCTTGAAGACGTTGCTGAGCCCCTCGTAGGCCGCTTCCATGTCGGCCCACAGCGTGTCGCCGCCGAACTTGGGCATGATCTGGCAGCGCAGGATCGTGTACTTGGTGGGGTTCTTCCGGAATGTCGTGTCGCTGTGCCAGACGTCGGTGGACAGCACCGGGTTGTCCTTGTGGTTGTCGAGCACGAGGATTTCAGGGAACTGGCCCTGCGGTCGCATCGGGTGCACTTCGAGCTCGCCGAAATGCCGGCTGACCGCGACGTGCTGCTCGGTCGTCAGATGCTGGTCGCGCAGGATGATGACCTTGTGCTCGATCAGGGCGGCTTCGAGTGCCTGAAACGTTGGGGAATCGAGCTCCTGCTTGAGGTCGAGCCCGTGGATCTCCGCGCCGAGCCGCGCTCCCAGGCGTTCGACCTCGAACGGGGGCTTGCCGGCTGCATTAGCCGTGGTCTCGGCAGGGATGTTGATGTTCATGGTGCCTTCCCGATTTTTTGATCTTCGACCAATTATGCGGCGTGTGTGCCGATATTCCAAGGCCGCCCCGGAGGCCGCAGCGCCTTGACAGCGGATGCGGGTGCCCGTTGAGTCCCCGTCGACCGCTGCCGTGAGCCCCGCGAGCCACCCATCGATGGCCAAGCTTGAAATCGACGACGTGACCATGCGGTTTGGCGAGGTGGCGGCCGTCGACCGCGTTTCGCTTGCCGTTTCCGAGGGCGAGACCGTCGTGCTGCTCGGCCCGAGCGGCTGCGGCAAGACGACGCTTCTGCGCCTGATCGCGGGCTTCAACCGTCCGACGGCGGGCGCCATTCGGATCGCCGGCATCACGGTCGCGTCGCCGACCGTGATGGTGCCGCCGGAAAAGCGCTCGCTCTCGATGGTGTTCCAGAGCTACGCGGTGTGGCCGCACAAGACCGTGTTCGAGAATCTCGCCTATGGTTTGCGGCTGCGCCGCATCGACGCCGCGTCCATCACTGCGAAGGTGAACGACGCGCTCGCGACGGTGCGGATGGAGGTCTATGGCGCGCGCTATCCTGGCGAGCTGTCGGGCGGCCAGCAGCAGCGCGTCGCGCTCGCGCGTGCGCTTGTGCTCGAGCCGGAGATTCTGCTGTTCGACGAGCCTTTGAGCAACCTCGATGCGACGCTGCGCGAGCACATGCGGTTCGAGATCAAGGCGCTGCTCGCCAAGCTCAAGATCACCAGCATCTATGTGACCCACGATCAGAACGAGGCGATGGTGATCGCCGACCGCGTCGCGGTGATGAATCGCGGAAGGATCGAGCAGCTCGGGTCGCCCGAGGACGTCTACTATCGATCGGAGACCGACTTTGTTGCGCAGTTCATCGGGCTTGCGAATGTTCTCGAGGCCGAGATCGTGGGATCGGCCGATCCTGATCTCATCAAGGTGAGGGTGGAGCGCGTCGGCGATATCGTGACCCGCGCCGGAAGGCGGACCGGGCAAGCGAAGACGGCACGCCTGTTCGTGCGGCCGGAGCATATCGAGCTTGCGGGTGCGCCCAAGCAAGGTATGAACACGCTCAAGGGCAAGGTGACGCGCAGGAGCTTCGTCGGCGCGCAGACCGACTATGTCATCGACGTCAACGGCATTCCGCTGCGCGTCATCAGCCAAAGCCGTGACGCCCACTACCAGTTGAGCCAGGATGTGCTCTTGAGCTTTGCGCCGGCCGACTGCCTGCTCCTTGCCGGCTGAGGAAACAACAGGAGGAAACACATGCGGTCGCTTCTCAAGGCCCTGGCCGGAGTCATGCTGTCCGTGTCGGCGGCGCCGCTGGCCGCGGCGCAGTCCGCGATCCCGACGCTGGACCAGCTCTATCAGGCCGCCAAGGCCGAGGGGCAGGTGGTGTTCGGCGGTGCCATCAAGGAGGAGAACCAGCAGAAGCTCGCGGCCGTGTTTCAGCAGCGTTTCCCCGGCATCGCCATCAAGTACACCCGGCGCTCGACCGAGCCGATGGTGCAACTGGTCGAGGCCGAGCGGCGCGCCAACCGCGTGAGCTTCGATCTGCTCAATCTCACCGAGCCGGGCGACGTCGTGCGCTGGACCAAGCAGGGCTTCCTCGCCGCGGTGCCGATGCCCGACACCGACAAGATGCTGCCTGAGACGTTCGACCCCAACGGCTTCTCTGTCGCGCTGTCGGTGACGCCGATGCTCGGCATCTACAGCACCAAGGCGCTCAAGCCGGGCGAGGCACCGACCTCGCTGAAGGTGCTGGTGAGCGATCCCAGATGGAAGGGCAAGGTCGTGATCTCGCGGCCGACGCGCGGCGGCACCAGCAGCGGCGCGTTGATGAACGTCGTCAACGCGGTCGGCCGCGACTTCATCAAGAGCGCCCGCGAGCGCGATATCCTGCTCACGCTTGGCAACGAGGCGGCGATCGCCTCGGTCGTTTCCGGCGAGCGCGCGGTCAGCTGGGGCGTGAGCGGCTACCGGGCGATCGAGGCCAAGGCCGAGGGCTCGCCAATCGAATTGATCGTCTGGGACGAAGGGCTCGCGCTCGCGCAGTTCATCGGCGTCGTGCCCGCCAAGGCGCCGCATCCGAACGCGGCGCGGCTGCTGCTGCGCTGGCTGATGACGCCCGAAGGCCAAGAGCTCCTGGTCAAGAACGTCAACCAGTATTCCGCCCGCAAGGACGTGACCGTCACGCCGCTTTCCCAGCCGCCGCTCTCGGCGCTCAGAATCAACGCGTTCAGCAACGAGAAGATCGTCAACGAAGGCCATGCGCTCGCGGTCGAGTTCGACAAGGCCGTCGGGATGTAGGCAGCGACTCTCAGTTGTCGTCCCCCGCGTTCGCGGGGACGACAGCAAGAGGGGGCGCGACAAGATCAGGACATGACAGCGCTGTCGCACCCATCCGCGGTTCATCCCGTTCGTGCGCGCATTGCCCGCGGCGTCGATGCGCTGCGCCAGGAGTGGCTGCGCAGTCTGATTATGATTGCGGCGGTGCTGGTCGTCGGCGGCCTCGTCCTCTATCCGCTCGGTATACTGTTCGATATCGGACTGCGCGCGGAAGATGGCTCGTTCACGCTTGCCAACTACCAGCGCGTCTTCACCGAGCCGGGGCTGGTATCGGCGCTCACCAATTCCATCATCGTGAGCGTTGCCACCACGATGATGGCGCTTGTCCTCGCGCTGCCGATGGCGTGGGCGGTGGCGCGCACGGCAATGCCGGGCCGGCAGTTCATTCGCGTCGCGGTGCTGATCGCCTTTGTGATCCCGAATTTCATCTCGGTGATTGCCTGGATCCTGCTGCTCGGTCCCAATGCCGGTCTGATCAACGTGTTCCTTCGTGACACGATTGGCGTCGCTGCGGCATTCAACATCTACAGCATGAGCGGCCTGATCCTGGTCCTCACCTTCAGCTTCTATCCGCTGATCTTCTTCGCCGTCACGGCGGCGCTCGACAATATGGACCCGGCCTATGAGGAGGCGGCGCAGATGGCGGGCGCCTCCGCCTGGCGCGCCTCGCTCGGCGTCAGCATGCCGCTGGTGCTGCCGGCTATCATCTCGGCGTCGGTGTTCGTGTTCCTCGAGGCCATGGGCGCCTTCGGAGCGCCCGCCGCGATCGGACATGGCGCGCGGTTCCATACCCTCACGACCAAGATCTACGAGCTGTTCAGCTATCCGCCGCGCTTCGAGCTGGCCGCGGCCGCGGCGGCCCCGATCATCGGCTTTACCGTGCTGGGTCTCCTCCTGCAGCGCGTCATCCTGCGCGGCCGGCGCTTTGCCATGATTGGCGGCAAGCTCGGCGCGGCACGCGCGGTGGATATCGGCCGGGGACGCTGGCTCCTGTTCGGCTGGTGCATGCTGGTCATCTTTGTCAGCGTCGTGCTGCCGCTGGTCATTCTTGTCCGCACCTCGCTGATGGCGCGCTGGGGGCTTCCTTTCAGCTGGCAGAACCTGACGTTTCGCAACTATGCCTCGTTCGCAAGCCCCTCGACCATCGTGCCGGCCGCGCTCCTCAACAGCGCTCTGATCTCGGCCGTGGTCGCCAGCGCCTGCGTGGTGCTGGCACTGGTCGTGGTCTGGATCGTCGAGCGCACGTCGCTGCCGGGCCGCGGCGTTCTGACGTTCATCTCGACCGTCACGTTTGCGTTTCCCGGAGTGGCGCTCGCGGTCGGCTTCGTGCTGGGCTTCAGCGCCGAGCCGCTCGCTTTGTTCGGCACCATCTGGCTTTTTTTCATCGCGTTCACGGCGCATCGTTTCCCGTTCGCGTTCATGTTCCTGCGCAACAGCGTCAAGCAGTTGTCCTCCGAGATGGAGGAGGCGGGGCGCGTCTGCGGCGCGTCCTGGGCGCGCACGCTCATCGACATTTCCGCGCCGCTCATCAAGGCCGGACTGCTGGCGGCCTGGATGGTGGTCTTTGCGGTGACGCTGCGCGAGCTGAGCATGGCGATCCTGCTCTACGTGCCCGGCACCGAGACGCTGCCGATCGCGATCTACAGCTTCATCGACAATGGCACGTTCGAGATCGCGGCCGCGGTGTCGGTGGTCCTGATCCTCCTGAGCATCGCCGCCATGCTGGCGCTGCGCGCCCTGACCGGCAAGGCGCACATGGAGCTGTAGCGGTCGTTCCAGGTCATTCGGCCGTCCATTTCGCTTCCAGCGCTTCAAGCTGCTTCAGCCCCATCAGCTCGTTGAGCTCGTCGAACGGCACGAGCAGGTCGGGCCGCTGCGACGGCTCATCCGCCGCGACCGTCGGCGCAAAGGCCTCGAGCGCGTTGATCATGCCGCGCAGCGCCGCGCTCGTGAGCATGCGGGCATAGGAGACGGTGGCGACGCCGAGCGCCTGCAGCCGTTTGGGCGTGACCAGCGGCGTGGTGCCGCGCACGATCAGGCCGAATCCCATGTTGTAGCCATAGCGCTCCACCAGCCGCACGCTGTAGCCGTTGAACACGCCGGGCAGCACCAGGATGTCCTTGGCGTCGACCAATGCTCGAAACGCGCGGCGATCGGTCATGGCTTGCATCCAATGGTGACGAGATCGGTCAATGCACGCGCGCTGGTCTCTTCCAGCGCGGCCACGGCGGCGATCGTTCGTTCGATCCGGTCCGGCGGCAGCACCGCGGCGGCGAGCGTCTCGAACTTGCGGCGCAGCTGCTGCGGGGAGAGCGGGTTGGCCGGGCTGCCGGGCCGCTCCAGCACCTCGCGCGCGAAGCGGCGGCCGTCGTTGGCGACAATCAGCACGCGCGCGCAGTGGCGTGTCGCGTCGCCGCCAATGTCATACTTCGGATCGACTTCGATCCTGATCTTCTCGATCATGGCGAGCGCCGCCTGGTCGGCGAGGCGGTCTTCGCGGAATTGATCCTGCATTGCGTTGCGGTCGAGGATCATCATCGCCGCGGTGAAGAACAGGTTCATCTGCGCGGCGGTGACGCCGGCGGGCTCGTAGGGCCAGGCGCAATGGCGGTGCGCCATGGTGCTGCAATGGATCACAACCTCGCGGATGTCGCTCGCGGCAAGGGCGTTCTCCGTCATCAGGCCGTCGATCGCGAACAGCACGGACTGGACGCTGGCCGCGGTGGCATAGGGCTTGAAGCCGACGCTGAGGATCTCCCAGCGCTGCCCGAGGCCGTCGGTGAGGTGCTTGAGCTCGGGCTCGCCGCTGAACGTGCTGAGAAAGCCGCCGTAGGGCGCCTCCAGCACGTTGGGAATGCCGGTGAAGCCGCGCGCGGCGAGAAGCGCTCCGGTCACGCCGGCCTGCGCAGCGCGTCCGCAATGCAGCCGCTTCGACATCGCGCCTTCCTGTGCGGCCATCAGGCCGGCACCGAACGAGCCCGCGATGCCGATCGCTTGCCGCGCGGCCTCGGGCGAAAGCCGCATGAGATTGACCGCGGTCGCGGCCGCCACGAATGGCCCGCAGGCGCCCTGGAAATGGTGACCGCGCATGAACAGCCTGCCGGTTGCGGCGAGCCCGACCCGCAGCCCGACTTCATAGCCCGCCGCGATCGCGGCAAGGAGCTCACGCCCGGAGACCGATGGCTTGGTCTCGGCCAGCGCGAGCGCGGTCGGCAGCGCCAGCGAGCCCGCATGCAGGTGGGCGGCGGCGTGGATGTCGTCCATCTCGAAGCCGTGGCCCGCGGTCGCCCCGATCAGCACCGCCTGTGACACGCTGGTCGCAAGCGGCGTGCCGATCACGCGTGCCTGCGGATTGCCGCCCTCCTCGGTGACGAGGTCGATCAGCATCCTGGTCCACGGCAGCGTCACGCCGAACAGGCAGCAGCCGAGCGCATCGAGCATGCACTGCTTGAGCCGGCCGATCACCGGCTCCGGCAGATCGTCATAGCAGAGCGCGGCGGCAAATTCCGCAAGCTGCCGGGTGGCGCTGGTGTCGGGAGCAAGCATGCGCGGGCCTTTCAGGTCGGGGCGGCGGATCGTGCCACAAGCGGCGGCATCGCGCAGCGGGGATGGGCTCTACTCAAATCGCATGCTTTTCACGCTCTCTCCGTTCGTCCCCGCGCAAGCGGGGACACAGGGCTAAGGCCTACAATATCTCAAAACGCTGGGTCCCCGCTTGCGCGGGGATGAACGCAGAAGTGTTGCCTCGTTGGATTTAGCTATTCGACTGTCAGACAGCCTGCGGCGTCTCAGGCCTCGGCTGACAGCAGGTGTCCCGTGCCGATTGAGCCGGCGGTGCCGCGCAGGCCGTTGGCGACCGTCTTGGCGAGATGCATGGCGTCGTCGCCGGAGCGCGGCGCCGCGGTCGGCGCGCCGAGGAGCGCGCCCACCGCCCGCGACAGCGGGCTGGCCGCGCCGCCCTCGCCGCCATCGCCGCAGAGGTCCGCGGCCAGAGCATCGACGCGATCGATGACGCCCTCGATCCGCGTCAGCGCATCGGCGGTCGCATGAGGATCCGCGAGATGAGCCGCATGGAGGCTTTTGACCGCCGTGCCGATCTCGTAGACCGGATCATGGGCCTTATCATGCTTCTTGGCGCCGGGATGTGGCGGACGCAGCGACGCCAGGGTGAGCAGCGTCATGTAGATCGCTGCGGTCAAGGGCTTCAGCGCAGTGGTGGCGTGCTCAGGGCGTCCGTCGAGCGCTTCATGCAGCGATGCGGTCAACTTGAGGAGGTCGACCTTCAATTGCCGCAGCAGGTGCAAGCCCTCCTCCTGTCGTTGCAGCTCGGCTCCGATCAGGGTTAACGGGCCATTGCCGGAGGGTGCGGATGGGAGGGGCAGCGTCATGGGCATTGCCGCTGCCTGCCCGCGCCGGCCGCTCGATTCCGCCGTGGCTGGGACGGATCGCCAATCGGCAATGACACGTGCTTTGACGGCATGGACCCAATCCGGACAGGAGAGGCGTGCGCGCGAATGCGCCTTCGCCCTCCTGCATGCCTTTGCACGCAGACCCGATAATTTTTACCCGCGGCAATAGTTAGGATTTATCTTAAATTGCATCGAGCGGGCGCACAGCGCGCGCCCGCTCGGCAACCCACCCGTCGTGGAACTTTGCAGTCTCCGTCGCGCCAGCGGCGGCTACTTCTTCTTGCTGTGTGGCACGTTCACCCGGGCCACATTCGGCTTGAAGTTCGTGGTCTGGCGGAAGGTCTGATTGACGTTCACCTTCGGGGCGTTGGCGACGTTGCTCCGGGCGGTCAGGTTGTTGCCGGTAGTCTTGTGGAACTTGGCTGTGCCGCCGTTCTGGTTGTTGATCGCCGCAATGCCCTGCGGCTTGCCGGTCGTCTTCAGGGCGTTCTGATTGTTCTGGAAGTTTTGCGAGTTGGGTTTCTTGTTGAGGTTGCTGCCGCCATTCGGGTTGTTGAATGTCGTGACGCCCTTCACGGGGCCGGTGTTGACCTTGGTGTTCAGGAATTGCTGGCCGGAACCCGGACCGGTTTTGATGAGGGTCTTGAACTGTTGCGAGTTCTTCTGCCAGGTCATGTTCCCGCCAGTGCCGACGAGCTTGGTCTTGTTGTACGCGTTGAACTTGACGACGTTGACCTCGACACGGCGCGAGTACCAGCTGTAGTTCGCCCAGATCGCCGCGCCGACCACGATCGGCGCACCGAACCCGATGATGCCGACCGCGACATAGCCCGGCGGATACCAGTAGAACGGCCGCCACGCCGGATAGGGCCACACGCCATAGACGACCCACGGATCATAGACGGGCACGTAGAGGAAGCTCGGCTCATAGGGCTCGATGACGATATATTCGGGCGGCAGCGGCTCGCCAACGTATGCTGGCGGTGGCGGCGGTGCCGCTACGCGTCGGACTTTGAGCTGATTGGTCTCCTTGAGGTTGCCGCTGGCGTCAGCGCGGGCGCGCAGGCGCTGCACCGAGGCTGCGATATCGTCGGGCTGCGACAGGTAGGCGCTGCCGAGCTGCTGGGTCCATTCCAGCTTCTCGCTCATCATCGTCAGCACCTGTGGGACCGCCGTCAGTGCCTTGACGCTCGGATCCCAGCTCTGCAGCTGCATGGCATCTTCGAGCGCCTGTCCGGTCACGTTCTGGTTGGACGTCGACCAGCGCGCCGCCACCACCACTTCGAGCGGATAGGTCGATGCCGCCAGAATCTGACCGAGCAGATTGTCGGGATAGAGCGCGATCGGAGCCACCAGCTGGTTGATCTGCTCGACGCTGAACTGCTGCGTCTGCTGCTGCGTCTGCTGCTGGGCGAACGACCTCAAATCCATGCCGGGGCCAACCGCCAGGAACGCGAATGCGGCCACGACGGCCGGAACGCGGTATCGCAAAGTCGCGACCGAAACGATCGCTGCGGCTTCAGCCATGGCTACCTCTCCCCTGTCAGCGGGTTCGCAAAACATACAACGTTAACGCGAATGCTATACCAAGCTCGCCCCACATTAGGGGGAATGATAGCGGATTTGAGGCAACCCGCCCTGGCGGGTGATCAATCGGTGGACACTTGAAGGAGCCGGATCAGCTCCCGCGCGTCCGGCAGGGTCTCAACCTTGAGCATCGCCTCCACCAGCGCATCCTGCTGGCCCTTCGGCATTGCGGTGCGGGTGAGCTTACGGAATTTCTCAATGATGTCCTCGGCCGGCGCGAATGAGTGCTCGCTGCCGCGCGGCGCCTCGCGGGTCTCGCTGTGCACAGAGCCGTCACGCAGGTGGACGTCGACCCGCACCATGTGGCGAAAGCGCGCCCCGCGTGCCGTGATCGCCGGATCTTCGACCACCTCGACTTTCCGCGACAGCTCGATGCGGGCGCGATCGGTGACGGCGGCTTCGGTGAACTGGTCGACGAAGACGTCGCCTTCGATGAGCAGCGTGGCGACGCAATACGGCAGGTTGAGCTGTGCCGAGGTGAGGCCCTCGGGCTTGTAGGGCCAGCCGACGTGATCGGCTGTGACGCGCGAGCCGTGCACCACGATGCGGTCGAGCTCATCGAGGGTGAACGGCCGGCGCTTGCGGATGTCGCGGATGCCGTCGAGCGTGGTGTGGTTGCTGCCGACGCAGGAATAGAACTTGAGCGCGACCCGCGTCGTCTCCCATTCGCTGCCGAGGGAGGCGCTGAGCGCATCAAGATTGAAGCGGTCGGTCGAGCGCGAGAAGGTGGTGCAGAAGCCTCCGTAAGGCGCCTCGAACACGTCGCGGATGCCGGTGAAGCCCGCCTTGGCCAGGAGCGCGCCGTAGAGCCCGCTCTGCGAGGAGCGGCCAGCGTGCATGCGTTTGACCATGGCGCCGTATTGCGCCGCCATCAGGCCTGCCGCCTGAGTGCCGGCGATGCCAAGCGCGTGCACCGTCTGCTCCGCACCGAGCTTGAGGCCGCGCGCGGCGCCGGCGGCAGCCGAGAACACGCCAAGCGTCGCGCCCGAGTGCCAGCCCTGGCCGATATGCTCCTGGCCCATGCAGCGGCCGACGCGGGGGCCGATCTCGTAGCCGGCGATCGCAGCGGTGAGAAACTCGCGCCCGCTCATCGGGGTGTGGCTTTCGGCGACTGCGATCAGCGCCGGCAGGGTGACCGCGCCGCAATGCAGCACGCCGTCGCGGTGGACGTCGTCGAGCTCGAAGCCCTGCACCTGCGTGCCGTTGATCAGCGCCGCGTTGGTCGACGACAGCTTCTGTTTGGTGCCCCAGATCGAGGTCGTGCGCGTGGCGTCAAGATCGCCAAACGTCTGCTGCAGGATGCGGCACCATTCCAGCCCGGCGCCATAGATCGCGCAGCCGAGCGAGTCGAGGATCAGGAGCTTGGCCCGCTCACGCACGCTGTCGGGGATCTGCTCGTAGCCAAGCTGCGAGACGAAACCGGCGATCCTGCGGGTGTGGATGTTGTCGGAGTTGGAATGGGCTGTCATTGCGGGCAAAATCTAGACAGGGGGGGCAGTGCTGTCTACAGTCCATCGGCCCCTCGAAACCAGGACAAACTATGCTGCTGCGCGCGCTCGCGGATCGGATCGCTGAGGTCACGTTCGAGGCGCTGCCGCATGAAGCGGTCGCGACCGCCAAGGCGGGCATCCTCGATACCGTCGGGGTCACGCTTGCGGGCGCCAAGGACGACACGACCGCAGTGGTCGCGCGCACGCTGCGCCGGACCGCGGGGCAGGGCGCGGCGCTGATCTTCGGTGGCAGCGAGTGCCTCGATGCGCTCTCGGCTGCGCTGATCAACGGCACCGCCTCGCACGCACTCGATTTCGACGATTGCAGCAACACCCTTGGCGGCCACCCCTCGGCACCGATCCTGCCGGCGCTGTGGACGCTTGCGCCCGGCGTTTCCGGCAAGGCCTTCATCGCGGCCTATGCGGCCGGGGTCGAGACCGAATGCAAGCTCGCCCGCGCGGTCAACTTCCATCATTACGAAAAAGGTTGGCACCCGACCGCGACGCTCGGGACCTTCGGCGCCGCGGCGGCCTGCGGCCATCTCATGCGTCTGTCGCCCGACCAGATGGCGATCGCGCTGGCGCTCGCGGCCTCGATGGCCTCGGGCATCAAGGCCAATTTCGGCACCATGACCAAGCCGTTCCATGTTGGCCACGCGGCGCGCAACGGGCTCCTCGCCGCGCTGCTGGCGCAGGAGGGCATGACCGCCAATCCGGGCGCGCTCGAGCACAAGCAGGGCTTCTTCGCGGTGTTCAACGGCGCCGGCACCTTCGATGCCGACCGCATCCTGGCCGAATGGGCGAAGCCCTTCGACCTCGCCGACCCCGGCATTGCCTTCAAGCGGCATCCGTGCTGCGGCTCGACCCATCCGGCGGCCGACGCCATGCTGCACCTGCGCGCCGCCCACGCGCTTGCACCAGAGCGCGTCGAGCGGATCGAATCCTGGACGCACCCGCGCCGGCTCCAGCACACCAACCGGCCCGATCCGCAGAGCGGCCTCGATGGCAAGTTCAGCGTCCAGTACGTGCTCGCTCGCGCGCTCATGCACGGCATCGTCAGCCTCGAGCACTTCTCCGATGAGGCGGTACGCGATGGTGCAGCGCGTGCGCTCGCCGCCAAGGTCGAGGCGAGGCCCGACGCCAGCCTGGGGCGCACGGCCGAGGATCACTTCTATGCGCGGGTGCGGGTGACGACCGCCAGCGGCGAGGCATTCGAGCACTTCGTCGAGGCGCCGCTCGGCCGCGACCGCGACCATCCGCTGCCGGCGGGGACGCTCGAGGCCAAGTTCCGCGACTGCGCCAGGCGGGCGCTTGACGAGGCGGCGACCGAGACGGTGCTGGCGCTGTGCGGCAGGCTCGACCAGCTCGCCGACGCCGGCGCCGTGCTGGCGGCCATGACCCCCGCGCGCGAGATCGAGTCACTCGACGCGAGGCGCGCCTACGCATGACGCCGAATATGGATGCCGACGCGCGAGCCGCGGGCGCGTACCGATGCAGATTGGTGCTTGTCGTCCCGGCCGAGCGCGTAGCGCGAGAGCCGGGACCCATTTTGCTGCAAGGCGCCTTAGGGGAAGATGGGTCCCGGCTCTCGCTGCGCTCGGCCGGGACGACAGATCTGCTGATGATCGGCAATGGATCGATTCTGAAATCTGGTACGACGACCCCATGAACTCCATCGAGCTTTCACAACAGCGGCCCGACGTGCTCGTGATCGGCGCCGGCAATGCGGCGCTGTGCGCCGCCATCTCGGCGCATGAGAACGGCGCGCGCGTGCTGATGCTGGAGGCGGCGCCGCTCGAGGAGCGCGGCGGCAATTCGCACTTCACCGGCGGCGCGTTCCGATTCGCCTATCGCGGCGTCGAGGATCTGATCACGGTGCTGCCCTCGCTCGCCAGCGAGGATCTCTCGAACGTCGACTTCGGGACCTATACCGAGGAGCAGTTCTTCGACGACATGTTCGAGGTGACCGAGTATCGCACCGACTCCGATCTGTGCGAGATCCTGATCCGCAACAGCCTCAAGACCGCGACCTGGGTGGCGCAGCAGGGCGTCAAGCTGCAGCCGGGGCTCGGGCGGCAGGCCTACAAGGTCGACGGCAAGTTCAAGTTCTGGGGCGGGCTCGCGCTGCACATCTGGGGCGGCGGGCCCGAGCTCCTGAAGGCGCTCTACGCCAATGTGGAGCGGCGTGGCATCCCGATCCTCTACGAGACGCCGGCGGTGAGCCTCATTCGCGAGCGCGGCCGCCTGGCAGGCGTCGTCGCCGAAGGCGCGGGCGGCGAGCCGGTCGAGATCAGGGCCGGCGCGGTCGTGCTCGCCTGCGGCAGCTTCGAGTCAAACCCGGAAATGCGCGCGCGCTATCTCGGCCCCAACTGGGAACTCGCCAAGTGCCGCGGCACTCGCTTCAACATGGGCGCTGGATTGCGCATGGCGCTCGACATCGGCGCGCGGCCCTACGGCAACTGGTCGGGCTGCCATTCGGTCGCCTGGGACATCAACGCGCCACCCTACGGCGACCTCGCGATTGGCGACCAGTTCCAGAAGCACAACTATCCGTTCGGGCTACTGATCAACGCCAAGGGCGAGCGCTATGTCGACGAGGGTTGCAACTTCCACAGCCACACCTACGCGAAGTATGGCGGCGAGATCATGCGCCAGCCCGGCATGTTCGCTTGGCAGGTGTTCGACGCCAAGGCGACGCCGCTGCTGCGCAGCGAGTATCGCATCCGCCGTGTGACCAAGGCGGAGGCCGACACGCTGGAAGAGTTGGCGCCCAAGCTCGACGGCGTCGACCCCGAGGCGTTCCTGGGCACCGTGCGCGCCTATAACGACGCCTGCCGCAGCAGCGTGGCGTTCAATCCGAACGTGCTCGACGGACGGCGCACGCAAGGGCTCGCGATTGACAAGACCAATTGGGCGGTGCCGCTCGATACCCCGCCGTTCCATGCCTATCACGTGACCACCGGGGTGACCTTCACCTTCGGGGGCGTGAAGATCTCGCAGAACGGCGAGGTCGAGAACCTCTACGGCCGGGTCATTCCCGGGCTCTATGCGGCGGGCGAAATGGTCGGTGGCCTGTTCTTTCACAACTACTGCAGCGGCACCGGCCTGATGTCGGGCGCAACCTTCGGCCGACTCGCCGGACGCAACGCCGCCCAATGCGCGGCGCAAGCGAGGAGCGGCGCGCACGCCTGAAGCAACCATGGCTCGCTCAACCGCGCCCAAGCCAACCAACCGGGTGGTCGCCGATCTCGCGACCGAGCGGCTCGCCGCCTATGCGGCGGCGGCGAAGTTCGAGGACTTTCCGCAGGTCGCGGTCGAGCGTGCCAAGCAATGCCTGATCGATGCGGTCGCCTGCGCGATCTTCGGAGCGCAGTTTCCCTGGTCCGCGATGGTGCTGGACGAGGCGCTTTCCACCGGGGCGGGCGGGCCGTGCCGGGTGCCCGGCGTTCCCGGCCGGACGCTGCATGTGCCGCAGGCCGCCCTCGTCATGGGCGCGCTCGCGCATGCCTTCGAGTACGACAATCTGCGCAAGCCGGGCGCCGGCGTGCATGCGGGCGCAACGGTGGCTCTCCCCGCTCTCGCCATGGCGCAGGCGGTCAATGCCAGCGGCAAGGACCTGATCGCGGCGATCATCGCGGGCATCGAGGTGATGTTTCGCCTTGGCGCGGCGACGCTGCACTCGCCCGAGCATTTAGGCTTCCACGCGCCGGGGCTGACCGGCCCATTTGGCTCGGCCGCCGCCTGCGCCTCGCTCATGCGGCTGTCGCCGCGCGAAACCGCCCATGCGTTCGGGATCGCCGGCTCGCTTGCGGGCGGGCTTCTGGCGTTCGCCAAGGCCGGCTCGGGCGGGATGGTGAAGCGCCTTCATCTCGGCCGCGCCGCCGAGTCGGGCGTGCTGGCGGCCCGGCTCGCGCAGCGCGGCTACGAGGGGCCGCGCACCGTGATCGAGGGGCGCTACGGTGTGCTGGAGGCATTCTGCGAGGAGACCGATCCGGCGCTGCTGACCAAGGGGCTTGGCCAGGTGTTCGAGATCGAGCGCGTCTGCTTCAAGCGCTATCCGTGCCACGTCACCGCGCATGTGCCGGTGCAACTCCTGCGCAACCTGGCCGCGACGCACGGCTTCGGCGGCGGTGACATTCGCGCCATCACGATCGAGGCATCCGGCAAGGTCGTGTCGCATCACAGCGAGCGTGCGCCTTCGGACATCATGCTGGCGCAATACAGCGTGCCGTTCTGCGTGGCGATCGCGGCCTATCACGATCCGCTCGACCCGGCTGTGTTCTGCGATAGCGTGGTGCGCGATCCGCGCGTGTGCGCGCTCGCGCAGGCCATCCGGGTGTCGGCGAGCGAGACGATCAAGGGCTGGGGCGCCCGCCTCGACGTCACGCTCAAGGACGGGCGGACCTTCGGCGGGCAGATCGACACCTGGCTCGGCTGCCCGGAGACGCCGCTGTCGAGCGAGCAATTGCGCAGCAAGTTCGACCGGATCACGCAAGCCGCGTCCAAGCGGCTGCGCGACACCCTGTTCGACGACCTGATGCGGCTCGAGCAGGTGACGTCGCTCGATGCGCTGGCGCTGACGTGAGCCGCCGCTACCGCGCCGCCGAAATCTCCGCGGCACGGCGCACGATGGCGGCAGGCAGCGCGTAGCTCTCTTTCAGGAGCGCGTCGATCTCGTCGGCGGTGAACACGCTGATGTCGCGCTGGGCGCGCTGGGCGGCGGCGAGGAAAATCGGGTCGGCAGCGGTCGCCAGGAAGGCCTTGCGCAAGGCCGCGGCGCGATCGGGCGGCAGGCCGGGCGGCGCCACGAACGGGCGCGAGAGCGCGAGGTTCGCCAGGATGAGCTGCACCACCTGGCGGTCCTGCGGGTCGGTGACCAGGTCGAGCACGGAGGGGACGCCATGGGCGCTGGCGTCGGGATCGCGCCCGAACTGCACGAACACGTTGGCGAGCTTGTCGGCGAGGTATCGCGGCTTGTCGGCCTTCATGCAGGCCCAGCACCAGCCGACGAAGCCGTCGAGCTCGCCGCGCTCGATCGCGAGCGTGATGTCGTTCGAGCCGCGATAGCCGCGGATGCTCACGAGCTTGGTGCCCAGCATGTCGTTGAGGAGCTGCGCATAGAGCTCGCCGCCGCTCGCCGCGCCGCTCGACCCGAACCGCAGCGGGCGCTGCTTGATGTCGGCGACGGTCTTGATCCCGGTCGTGTGCCACGCCATCGCGATCGGGGTAAACTTCTCCAGGCTGCCGAGCCAGGTGAACTTTGCGGCGTCGAACCTGGCGGCGGCCTTCTCCTGCGGCGAGCCAATGAGCGGCGCGAACGCCGCGCTCGAGGCCGGGATGCCGAACGCGGTGCCGTCTGGTGGCGCGACCGACCATAGGTAGTTCATCAGCGTGAGCGAGCCCGCGCCCGGCATGTGCTTGACGATGACGGTGGGCTCGCCCGGGATGTGCCGGCGCATATGCTGGCCGAGAAGTTGCGCATAGGCGTCGTAGCCGCCGCCCGGCCCGAAGCCTACGTAGATCGTGACAGTCTTGCCCTGATAGAAGTCAGTGACCGCGTCGGCGCGCGCGCCGTGGGGCAGCGCGACTATCAACATCGCTGCAAGCCAGACGCGAAGGCTCATGTCGTCTTCCATTCGGCCGCGTTGGCGTCGCGGCGCAGGATCAGATAGAGGCCGATCGCGGCCGCCACCGCGCCATATTGCACGGCCGGATGCGGCACCGCCATCGCCACTGCCAACAGCACGAGCGTGCCGCGCAGCAGCCAGGCCATCGGACGTTGCCGGATGAAGCCATGCAGCGCGAGCGAGGCACTCAGCACCAGCGCGGCCGCCACGATGGTGTCGGAGATGATCTTGACGAAGCTGCCCTGCAGCAGCACGCCATCGTTGAACACGAAGTAGAACGGCAGCACGAAGCCACCGACCGCGAGCTTGCAGGCGTAAGGCGCGAGCCGGAACGGATTGGCGCCCGCGATGGCGCCGGCCGCGAAGGCGGCGACCGCGACCGGCGGCGTGATCGACGACATGCAGGAATAGAACAGGATGAACATGTGCACGTCCATCATCGGCAGCCCGAACTTGCCGATGAAGACGGGCGCCAAGAGCGCGATCCCCATGATGTAGACGCCGACCGTCGGCATGCCCATCCCGAGCAGCACCAGGATCGCCGCTGCCACCAACAGCGACGACACCAGATAACCGCCCGAGAGCTCGAACAGGAGCAGCGTGAACTTGCCGGACAATCCGGTCAGCTCGATCGAGCCGATGATGATGCCGGCCGCCGCCACCGCCGCCGTCAGCGGCACCATGCTCAGACAGGTGTCGACGCAGGCGTCGACGAAACGGCGCGGACCGATGGCGCCGTCGCGCGTGAGCCAGCTCGCCACAACCACCGAAACGGTCGACCCGGCCGCGATATAGGCGGGCGAGAAGCCCTGGTAGAGCAGCAACAGCAGCACGCCGATCGGGACCAGGCGCGGCCAGTTGCGGATGAGCGCGATCTTGAGCCCGACGATCTCATCTTCCGGCACACGGCCGAGATTGAGACGCACGGCCTCCAAATGCACGAGCGCGAAGACGCCGAGATAGTAGCCCACCGCCGGCAGCGCCGCGTATTGGCAGATCAGGTAGTAGGGAATGCCGGTGAAGTTCGACATGATGAACGCCACCGCGCCCATCACCGGCGGCATCATCGCGCCGCCCGCCGATGAGGCCGCCTCGATCGCGCCGGCCCGCTCGGCCGAGATGCCGAGGCGCTTCATCACCGGGATGGTGACCGGGCCGGTGGTGGCGACGTCGGCGACCGGGCTGCCTGAGATCATGCCATAGAGCCCGCTCGAGACCACGCAAGCCTTTGCCGGCCCCCCGATGCTGCGGCCGGTGAGCGCCGCCGCCAGGTCGAAGAACAGCTGGCCGCCGCCGCTCGCGACATAGAAATTGCCGAACAGCACGAACAGGAAGGCGTAGCTCGCGGCGACGTAGAGCGGTGCGCCGAAGATGCCGTCGGTGCCGACCACCTGCATTTCCAGGAAATAGTCGAACGTCACGCCGGCGTGCCGGAAGCTGCCGCCGATGTGCTGACCGAACGCGACGTAGGCGAGAAGCGTGAACAGAATGGCGGTCAGGCCGAGACCGACCGAGCGCCGGCAGAGCTCGACGCAGAGCAGGAACAGGGTCACGCCGGCGGCCGTGTCTCCCGGAGAGAGCGAGGAGAATCCGGTCACCCAGTTGTCGAAGCGGTCCGTGTGCGCGGCAAACCAGCCGCTGGCGATACAGCCGGCGGCGGCAAAGATGACGTCGACGGGGGTCAACCGGGCCGCGCGCGCCGTCGCGGTCGTGGTGAGAAAGCTGATCGGCAGCAGCAGCACCAGGAACAGCGCGACCTGATGGTGCTGGGTGGCGATTCCGTAGAGCGCCAGCCAGCCGATCAGGAAGACCGCGACCACGGACAAGACCGCGACGATGATGCCGATGATCCCGCCGGGACGAACGCGTTGGGTCTCGCCCAGGAGCGCAAGCACGCCCTTGCGGCTGCCCCCGCCAGATTGAGGCGCGCTCACATCCGTTCCCTCGGAGATGGGCAGCGGCCGCCCGCGGCCGCGTGGTCGCGCGAGCCGCTCATTTCAGGAGGCCGGTCCCGCGATAATAGCGCGCGGCGCCCGGATGGTACGACAGCTGCGTCGGGTTGCCGTAGACCTTCGCAGGCGCGAACTCGCCGAGCGAGGGATGAATCGCGCGCACCCGGTCCTGGTGCTGCGCCATCGCTTTCACGAACTTGTAGACGGTCTCCTCCGCAACATGCGCGCCGGCGACCACCGCGTTCCACAGCGAGATGGTCAGTTCGTCCTGGGTCAGGAAGGAATAGGTGCCTTTCGGCACGGGAACGACCTTGTTGGTCCAGCGCTCCGCCGCCGCCTTGGTCTTGACCGGATCGCCGGAAATCCACATCAGCGGCCGGCCGCGCGCGACGTCGGTAATCTCGGCTGTCGGCAGAAAGCCGCCATTGATGAACACGTCGATCTTGCCGTCGCGCAGCGCGTCGAGCCCGCCGGCCGAGTTGCTGCGGAACACCGCAGCGCCTTTGGTGACCTCCTCCTCCTTGATGCCGAAGGCGTCGAACAGCGCCACATACATGCTGACGGTGGATTGCAGATTGGCGATCTGGTTCACGTGCAGCCGCATGATGGGCTTCTTGGCCGCGATGTCGGCGAACGATCTGATGCCGTTGCGGTCAGCCCAGTCCTTGGTCATCAGCGGATGGATCACGAGCGCTTCGTGCAGCATCATCACGAACGTGAACTTGCCCTTCTGCGAATCCGTGAACGGCGCCTTGCCGTCGAGCGCGTAGGCGATCTCGGTCGCGCCGGCGTTGAAGGTGAAGTCGGAGGTGCCGCGCGAGATGTTGAGGATGCCGCCGGCGGGACTGCCCGGCTTGTAGGTCGCGGCCGTGCCCGGATAGGCCTCGCGCACGATGCCGTTGATCGCCTCGGTAACAACCTTGAAATAGCCGGTCGCGGTCGCGCCATCGACGGTATAGGTGATCGGCTTGGTGTCGTTGAAGTCGGCGCGGACGGGGAGGGTGCACAGCGCGGCCAGGATGGCGGCGATCGCGATGCGTCGGTGCATGGTCATGAAAACTCCTCCCCAGACGGCGCCGGTCCGCATACTAATGCGGTTGCGCCTGGGCGGACAACGAAGCGGTGGCTTTGGGGCTCTCGATCAGGTTGTGGCCGGTCGCCGGGCAGAGGCCCAGGCGTTCGGCACCGGGACGGTATTTGGATGGCCGCGCAAGCACTTGACTGTGGACATCCGGGTTCCATGTCCCTTGCGGCCGCAACACCAATAATTCACACTTGGAAACGGTATTAACTGGCAGATCGTGGGGGGGACCTTCCTATGTTGGCGGAATTCAAGAAATTCGCGTTGCGCGGCAATGTCGTCGACCTCGCGGTCGGCGTGATCATTGGCGTTGCGTTCGGGGCGATCGTCGCATCGCTGGTGGCTGACATCATCATGCCGATCATCGGCGCCATTACCGGCGGCCTCGACTTCTCGAACTACTTCATCGCCCTTTCGAAGAACGTCACCGCCACTGCCTACGTGGATGCGAAAAAGCAAGGCGCGGTCCTGGGCTACGGGCAGTTCCTGACCGTCACGCTCAACTTCATCATCGTCGCCTTCGTGCTGTTCCTCATCATCCGGGCGATGGTCAAGCTGCAGAAGCAGGAAGAGGCCAAGCCCGCGGCACCGCCTGAGGACATCAAGCTCCTCACCGAGATCCGCGATCTGCTGGCAAAGCGCTAGTGGCCCCCGGTCATTTGTCCTGCGCGGCCCTCGCAAGATAATCGGCATAGGCCTTGCCGAGTCCTTCCCGCAAGGGAACGCTCGGTTGCCAGCCCATGGCTGACAGCCGCGAGGTGTCCACAAGCTTTCGCGGCATGCCGTCCGGCTTGGAGCTGTCGAAGGCGATCTTGCCGCGATAGCCGACGACCTCGGCAACGGTCTTTGCAAATTCCGCGATCGCGATGTCCTCCCCGAAGCCGATATTAAGGAACTGCGCCGCCGAATAGGTCTTGAGCAGGAATATGCACGCGTCGGCAAAGTCGTCGACATAGAGGAACTCGCGTCGCGGCGTCCCGGTGCCCCAGACCGTCACCTCGGGCGCGCCGGCGACCTTGGCCTCGTGAAAGCGCCTGATCAGCGCGGCAACCACGTGGCCGTGCTCGGGATGATAGTTGTCGCCGGGCCCGTAGAGATTGGTCGGCGTCACCGATATGAAATCGTCGCCATACTGGCGGCGATAGGCTTCGCACAGCTTGATGCCGGCGATCTTCGCGATGGCATACCATTGGTTGGTGGGTTCGAGCTCGCCGGTCAGCAGCTGGTCTTCGCTGATGGGCTGCCGGGCAAGCTTTGGGTAGATGCATGTCGACCCGAGATAGAGCAGCTTTTGTACGCCCACCCGGTGGCTCGTCTCGATGCAGTTGAGCGCCATGGCAAGGTTCTCGGCCAGGAAATTCACCGGGAAGCTGTCGTTGGCCAGGATGCCGCCGACGCGGCCGGCCGCCATGATCACCACGTCGGGGCGTTTCGCCGACAGATAGCTCTCCACTTGATCCTGGCGCGTGAGGTCGAGGTCGCTGCGCGCGGCGACCAGCACCTCGCATGGCTCCCGTTGCAGGCGCCGGACAATGGCCGAGCCCGCCATGCCGTTGTGACCGGCGACGAAGACGCGCTTGTCCGCAAGCTCATAGGGCACACGGTCTTCCGTCTTTGCCTGCTCCGGTGCGGACATGCGATCTCTCTCGTGTGGCTCGGGTCTCAGTCGCCCCAGACATCGCGCGCGACCTCGACGATGCGCGCGAGCTTGGCGCGCTCCATCTCCTCGCTGATGCCGATGTGCTCGGAGGCGCTGGTCGAGAAACCGCACTGCGGGCTGAGCGCGAGCTGATCGAGCTTGATGAAACGGCTCGCCTCCTCGATGCGGCGCTTCAGGGCGTCGGCGGTCTCGAGCTCCGGCACCTTGGATGCGACCAGGCCGAGCACCACGACCTTGCCGGGCGGCACCGCCCGCAACGGCTCGAAGGAGCCCGCGCGCGCGTTGTCGTATTCGAGGAAGTAGATGCCGACCTTCATATCGTTGAACAGCGGCTCGGCGATCGGGTCGTAGCCGACGTCGGCCTGCCAGGTCGGATCCTGGCTGCGGCAGATGTGCACGCCGACCGTCATGCCGGGCGGCGCGCCGGCGACGACCGCGTTGACGGCGCCGATATAGGTCTTGAGCAGATCGCGCCAGTCCTCGCCGCGCTCCTTGAGGAGCGCGCGCACGCGCGGATCGCCGAGCTTGACCAGCGAGGTCTCGTCGATCTGCAGATAGGTGCAGCCAGCCTCCGCGAGCGAGCGCATCTCCCCCACATAGGCGGCGACCAGGTCCGCCCAGAATGCGTCAAGGTCGGGATAGGCGTCCCGGCTGATATTGGCGCGGCCGGCGCGATAGTGGATGTAGCAGGGCCCCGGAAGCGTGATCTTGGGCGTGCGGTCCGTGAGCGATTTGAGGAAGCGGAAGTCATTGGCGTTCTGCGGGCCTTTCCAGGCAATGCGGTCGACCACCTTGGGGATGCGCCGCGCCATCCGGTGCCCGTGGGTGGTGGAGCCTGTGAAGCCGGTATCTTCGGTCAGCTCGATCGACACCCCGGAAATGCCCGACGTCGTGAATGAGTCCGAGTAGGTGCTGCGGCGGAACTCGCCGTCGGTGACGACCTTGAGGCCAACGTCCTCCTGCAGCTTCACGGCGTTGCGGATCGCCTCGTTCTCGGCTGCCGTGAGACGCTGCCGGTCGATGATGCCGGCGGCGAAATCGTCGCGCGCGTGCAAGAGGGCGGGCGGCCGCAGCAGGCTCCCGATATGCTCGGCGCGGAATGGGGGAGGGTTGCTCATAGATGCCTTCCTAAGTGATGCCTTCCTAAGTGTTACAGTTTCATTTCTTTACGCCGATCCCTCCACGTCATGCCCGGCCTTGTGCCGGGCATCCACGCCTTCTCCTCAAAACCAGACGTGGATGGCCGGGACAAGCCCGGCCATGACGCAGTTGGACTTCGACTCCAGCGAAACGGGCACTAACGGCAGGGGTGGCCTGCTTGTCCAGCCCCCATATCCCCGATAGAGAATGAATTGACGGCGTCTCGCCCGCCAATTGCAGCGGGCCGCGGCGCAAACCGATTCGAGCGGAGGATTGCCATGAACGTACACGCCCAGAGGAAGGGACAGATGCTGATCGGCGGCGAGATGGTTGCCGGCGAGGCCGACAAGTGGATCGAGTCGGTCAATCCCGCCAACGAGGAGCGGATCGGCGAGTTCGTCGCGGGTGATGCCGCCGACGTCAACAAGGCGGTGGCGGCGGCCGAGCGGGCGCAGCCGGCCTGGGCGGCGCTCGATATCAAGGAGCGCGGCAAATATCTCAAAAAGGTGGCCAAGCGCATCCGCGAGCGCGGCGAGGAGCTCCTCCATACCGAAGTGATGGATACCGGCAACACCATCACCAAGATGAAGGCCGACATCGAGGGCGCCGCCGAGCAGCTCGAGTGGTACACCGGGCTTGCGATCGAGATGAAAGGCGAGACCGTTCCGGCCAGCTCCAAGCACCTGCACATCACGGTGCGCGAGCCCTTTGGCGTGGTGGCGCGCATCGTGCCGTTCAATCATCCTTTGAGCTTCGCGGCGCGCGGGCTTGCCGGCCCGCTGATCGCCGGCAATACGGTTGTGATCAAGCCGCCGGAGACGAGCTCGCTGTCGTCCCACATCCTGGGCGAGATCGCCAAGGAGATCATGCCGCCCGGCACGGTGAACATCGTGACCGGCAATGGCGTCCCGGCGGGCGACGCGATCGTGCGGCATCCGCGTGTCAAGCGCATCTCGTTCACCGGCTCGATCCCGACCGGGATGGCGATCCAGCGCGCGGCGGCGGAAGGCGGCATCAAGGCTTTGACGCTCGAGCTCGGCGGCAAGAACCCGTTCATCGTCTATCCGGATTCCGACCCAGACAAGGTCGCGGACGCCGCCATCGCGGGCATGAACTTCGCGTGGTCGGGGCAGTCCTGCGGCTCCACCAGCCGGCTGATGCTGCATGAGCAGCTCTACAAGAAGGTGCTCGACCGCGTCACCGAGAAGGTCGCCGAGATCAAGATGGGCGATCCGATGGATCCGAAGTCGCAGATGGGCCCTATGAACTCCAAGCGCCACATGGAGCGGGTCAACATGATGATCAAGTCGGGCATCGACGACGGCGCCAAGCTGATGATCGGTGGCAAGCGCCCGCCCGGCAAAGCGTTCGAGCGCGGCTTCTGGGTCGAGCCGACCGTGTTCGGCGACGTGCATCCGCAGATGAAGATCGCGCGCGAGGAAATCTTCGGGCCGGTGTTGTCGGTGTTTTCCTGGCGCGACGAGGACGCCATCATCGAGCTCGCCAACTCGGTCGAATATGGGCTCACCGCGGCGGTGTGGACCAACGACATCAAGCGCGCGCTCAAGGCTGCGCGCCGGGTGCAGTCCGGCATGGTCTGGGTCAATGGCGTCGGCAACCACTTCAAGGGCACGCCTTATGGCGGCTACAAGAACTCCGGCGTCGGCAAGGAAAGCTGCCTGTCGGAGCTCCTGAGCTATACCGAAGAAAAGTCGATCCAGATTTTCCTGTGAGGGCAGGTGGCTCGCTCAGCCTCATCCTGAGGAGGCGCCAGAGCAGGCGCAGCCTGCGTAAACTTGGCTGCGTGCGCCGTCTCGAAGGATGGGGCGGCCCCATGCTTCGAGACGCGCACTTCGTGCGCTCCTCAGCCGAAAGAAGATCGGAGCGGCTGGCGAAGCCCTGTCCGGCCGGAACCTGCGGCTCCAAGGCCTGAATGTGCCCCCGCATGTCGCATTGCGTTCGCGGGGGTTTTCTCGGAAACTCCCGCCGAAAGCGAATGGGGATGACGCATGCCCGAGACGACAGCCGCCATCGTCGCCGAGAACGCCAGCAAGCTGTTTCTCGACGGCGCCGTGGTGGCCTTCCATCAACTGGCGCTGACGGTCGAGCGTAACGAGATCCTGTGCGTCGTCGGCCCCTCGGGCTGCGGCAAGACCACCTTTCTGCGATGCATCGCGGGCCTGATTGAGCTCAGCGACGGGCGCATCCTGGTCAATGGCCACCCCGTCGCCGGCCGGCCGCCCGACGGCGTCGCCATGGTGTTCCAGCACTTCGGCCTGCTGCCGTGGAAGACCGTCTACGACAATGCGGCGTTCGGGCTCAAGGTTGCGGGCATGTCGCGCGCCGAGGTCAGGGACCGGGTGACGCACTACCTGGAGCTGGTCGGCCTCACAGGGTTCGAGAAGCACTATCCCTATCAGCTCTCCGGCGGCATGCAGCAGCGCGTCGGTCTCGTGCGCGCGCTGGCGATGAACCCGTCCGTGCTCCTGATGGACGAGCCGTTTGCCGCGCTCGACGCGCAGACGCGCGAGGTCCTGCAGGAAGAGCTGTTGGCGCTCATGGAGCGCGCCGATGAGCGCAAGACCATGGTGTTCATCACTCATTCGATCGACGAGGCGCTTATCCTGGGCGACCGCATCGCGGTGATGACGGCGCGGCCCGGCCGCATCAAGGAAGTGCTCGACATGCCGTTCGGGCGCCCGCGCGAGGTCGACGCGATCCGGGGCGACCCGCGCTTCGCGGAGCTGCGCCAGCACATCTGGCGGCAGTTGCACTCGAGCCGGCCGCGCCATGCTAACGCACCAAGGGAGGTGGCGTGACCACGATCGACGAAACCCGGGCGCTGTCCGACGCGGAGCGCGCATTGACCGACGACAAGGCGCGCGCCGAGCGTGCCGCCGGTACGCGCCGGACCCGCCGCGCCGTGCTCAATCTTGTGATCCGCGTGATCTCGGTCACGGTGTTTCTGGCACTCTGGGAGGTGGCCGGCCGCGGCATCGACCCGGTGCTGTTCACGACGCCGAGCGCAGTCGCGGTCGCAGCCGTCGACATGATCCGCAGCGGCGAGCTGTGGACCTATCTCTATCCGAGCCTCGTGGTGCTGCTCTACGGTTTCTCGCTTGCGGTGGTGTTCGGGATCGCCATCGGGCTTTTGCTTGCGCGCTATTGGGTGCTCGACGTGGCGCTGAGCGTCTACATCACCTTCCTCTATTCGATCCCGTCGGTCGCGCTGGTGCCGCTGATCGTGCTGTGGGCGGGCTACGAGCAGACCGCCAAGGTGATCATCCTGTTCATGTTTGCGTTCTTCCCGATGGTGATCAACACCTACCAGGGCGTGAAGGCGGTCGATCCCAAGCTGGTCGAAGTCGGCCGCGCCTTCCGCTGCAACGAAGGGCAGCTCTGGACGAACATCGTCATTCCGGCTTCCCTGCCGTTCATCGTCACCGGGCTGCGGCTGGCGCTCGGACGCGGCTTGATCGGCATGGTGCTCGCCGATCTCTACACCGCGCTTTCGGGCGTCGGCTATCTGATCGCGCGCACGGCGGCGACCTATCAGGTCAACCGGATGTTCGTGCCGATCGTCACGCTCGGCCTCCTCGGGGTCACGCTGACGGCGCTGCTGCGGCTCGCCGAAAAATATGTGGCGCCCTGGACCAACGTGCCGGACGAGAACTAGGGGCGGCCAACAGGAAGGAAACAAGCCATGTCGAAACGCTGGACCACTTTGCTGCCGCTTGCCGCCACCTGTGTCGCGCTCGGTGCCGGCGACGCGCTGGCGCAGAACGCACCCAACTGTCCGACCATGCGTAAGATCAACATCGGCGTGTCGGTCGCGCCGCCCAACGTGGTGCACACCTCGCCCTATATCGCCAAGGAGCTTGGCTTCTTCGCCAAGCGCTGCGTCGACGCCAACATCATCCAGTTCGAAGGCGGCCAGTCCGCAACCTCGAACGCTGCCGCCGTGCAGGGCTCCGCCATCGTCAGCGTCAGCGACGTCGCGATCGGCAACGGCATGAAGGTGCAGCAGATCTGGGGCCTCGCGCCGCGCATGCCGCAGGCCTACATGGTGTCGCCGGACGTCAAGACCGCCAAGGATCTCAAGGGCAGGCGGCTGTCCGCGACCGGCGGCGGCGTCGGTGGCTTCAACTGGCGCATGGGCCGCGAGGTGCTCAAGACCGCGGGCCTCACCGTCGATGACGTGCAGTTCATCTCCGCCGCCACCGCCGGGCGGCTGCCCGGGCTGGTCGCCGGCCAGATCGACGGCGTGGCGCTGCATCCGGAGGATGTGTTCCTCGCCAGGAAGCAGAAGCCCACGCTCAATCTCCTGGTTCAACTCGCCGACCTGATGCCCAGCTACATGTTCAACGCCTACGGCGCTTCGCTCGATTGGATCGCGCGCGACCGCGCGCTGCTGCGCGACACGGCGGCCGCGATGATCGAGGCCAATCGGCTTGCCTATCGCGACAAGGCCAAGGTCATCCCGATCATCGTCAAGGCGACCGAGAAGCCAGCCGAAGCCGTCGACTACGCGCTCGACGTGCTCGCCAAGAACTGCGTCTGGTCGGTCAACGGCGGCTTCGATCCCGCGCGCACGCAATGGTCGATCGACAACAGCGTCGAGAATGGCGACGTGCCCAAGGACAAGAAGCCATCCGTCGAGCAGGTTGCCAATCTCGCACTTGCCAAGGAGGCGGTCGACGCCGCCGGCGGCCCCATGACGATCGGCGAGTGCAAGCTGTAGGAGGCCGGCAGCGACGCCCTGTTTATCTCCACCTCATGGTGAGGAGCGCCCGGAGGGCGCGTCTCGAACCATAGGTGGCCCGCTCGGGGCCGCCCCGTCCTTCGAGACGGGCGCACGCGGCCAAGTCTACGCAGGCTGCGCCTGCTATGGCGCCCTCCTCAGGACGAGGGCGGAGAAAGTCAGAGATCAATGACTGTGTGAGGAACCCATGAACGTGAACATCCAGCCGCCCCGCATCGGTCCGCAGCCGTGGGAG
>Ga0209798_10000285_pt1 | contig 29703 bp, 24 predicted proteins | sample DOMMetBare3Fresh_FD_187475 | JGI IMG/M metagenome (GOLD analysis project Ga0209798, IMG submission 187475) | Wetland sediment microbial communities from St. Louis River estuary, USA, under dissolved organic matter induced mercury methylation -... | ecosystem: Environmental > Aquatic >... | reverse complement strand
CCCGGCCGCATAATAGGCCTTGAAGAAGTCGCTAAAGAGCGTGGCCGGCTCGGAGATCTGCCAGAGCAGCAAGTGGAAAGCCGCCCCGGTCAGTGCCAACGCCAGACAGACGAGAGCAGAATTGCCGATCGGACGGTGCGCTTGCGCCGCCGGGGTCATCGGCTAGTCCTCGGCCCGCGATCTGAAGAAACGAAATCGGATCATGGCTTCGTGCCTGGCATTCATCCTGCCCGAAACATCCTGCCCGAAACCGGCCGCCTCGTCCCGGGATCATGGGCCGGTGCTCAAAGCTGCCAGGCCACCAGAAAGGCGATCACCATGGCGGCGCCCAAGGCCAGGCTGACGTTGTCGCGCAGCGCGAACCACAGCGGATCGTCATCGACTTCGTCGCGACCGACCAGGAGCCAGATTCGCCCAAGCCACAAAAACAGGATCGCCGGCAGGCACCACAACACGACCGGGCTGCGGTAGAACATTGCGCCGAAGGCCTCGTGAATGAGGTAGAGGACCATGATGAGAACGGCGCCCGCAGCCGTCGCCAAACCCAACCCGAACAGGAGCGGTGCGTCCTTCGCGACATAGCCGCGGCCGTTGACCCGATCACGGCCGAGCGCGCCATTGCGGCCGAGCTCGGTTTGGCGCTTGGCAAGCGACAATGAGGTGAAGAGGAACATGGAAAAGACCAGGAGCCAAGGCGACGGCGTGACGTCGGCAAGCTGAATCCCATAGACCAACCTCAGCGTGAACAGGACGGCCAGCACGAACACATCGAAAATCGGTACGCGCTTCAAGCGCAGCGAATAGGCCAGCGTCAGCGCGGCGTAGAACAGCAGCGTCCAGATCGCGCCGCTGTCGATGACGATGGCGATCGCGAGACTCAGCACGACCCCCACCGGGACAACCAGGCGGGCCAGCGAAATGGGCAAATCGCCGCGCGCCAGCGGCCGGTCGCGTTTCGACCAATGCAGGCGGTCGTGCTTGATATCCCAGAGATCGTTGGCGATGTAGGTCGATGACGCCAGCACGCCAAGGGCCAGGAATCCGAGCGTGCAGGATGTCCACGCGGCTGAATCGCCGCTCTTGCCGGCGAGCATGAGCGGCACGAAGATCAAGAGGTTCTTTGCCCACTGATGGAGTCGCAGGGACTCGATCAGCGCCAGGAATACCCCCCGCCCGACACCAATATTTTCCTCTAGGCGGCTAATGGGACTCTCCCGCACTGGAAACGCGTCTCGTTCACCGCTCTGTCATCCGCCATGCCAGCGACGTACCGACGCGCCTGGGATTGCTCCGCGTCAGCCAGCACATCAATGGTTTCCTGAAGCTATCCTGTGCCTACAAGAGTGAAGGTAGCGGCAATGGGCCGGATCGGCAACCACAGAAAGTAGTCGCTCGATGGCCTCGCCTTGGTTCACACAACTGTCAGAAAAACTCAGCCAAAGAAAGGTTCAAGCCGACGTCATCTGTGTTCCGGAGCATGTCACCGCCGTGTCTCATGAACGCGCGTTCAGCGTTCGGAGCGGAGGAGCGCAGCCTACCCTACGGGCGGATCGGGACGAAGCTGAAGTTTTACCACTTTAGGGCGTGTCCCCTTGCCGCCTCCTTCCAGGTGGAACGGCATCGCCCTGCGCAGGCCGCGCGCTTTCCAGCCGGCATTGGGAATCGTCGATGCGGCCGTCGATGCCCTTGGCGAAGAAGCCATTTCGGTTGGCAGCGCAATTGGATGAATTTTCCATCCACCAGCACGTGGGGCGAATCAGAGTTGCTTTCAGTTGCCATCGGCATGTCCTTGCCCAGGCCGAATGTGTCGTGCTGGTCAACCCAGGGCAGCCACGCTGCACAGCGTCGCTCGTGTGCGCAATGACGTTACGGGGGCGGCGCTGTGCCCGCTGCAGCAGCGTTGCTGATACCCTTTCCGGCAGGCTACGGTGGTGGCTCGCAAAATGGACAAATGCCGGAGGAAGCTTGCCATGACCGAGACATTGCAGACAGCAGAAGCCCAGGGCGGCAATGGACCGCGTGCCTCAGCCAATATCCGTCACCTGAGCCGCATGGAGCTGCCCGGCGGCGGCCAAGTCGTGGTGCAGGGTCGCTATGCCTTCGTGGGGCACCAGCACCGGCCGGACGGGACGACGATCCTCGACGTTTCCGATCCGCGTCAGCCGAGGATTGTCAGCAAGCTGATGACGCAGCATCCGATGTCGCATTCCCACAAGGTGCGGGTGGTTGGCGACATCATGCTGGTCAATTCCGAGATCGAGCCGGGCGCCGGCTCCTTGCGGGATTATCCGGTGGGCGGTTTCCACATCTACGATGTGAAGGACAAGAGCAATCCCAAGCTCATCACCTTCGTGAAGACCCACGGCAAGGGCGTGCATCGTTTCGACGTCGACGAAAACTACGCTTACATGTCGACCGAGATGGACGGCTTCGTCGGCAATATCCTGGTGATCTATGACATCCGCAATCCGTCGAAGCCTGTGGAAGTCGGGCGCTGGTGGATGGAGAACCAGAACGCGGCTGCCGGAGACGCGCGGCACCCCAAGGGCACGGAGCATCGCCTGCACCACGCCATGCGCTGCGGCAACGAGATGTATGCGGGCTGCTGGATGTCGGGCGTCGCCATCATCGACGTCAGCGATGTGACCAAGCCGCGCACACTCTCGCGTTATGAATACGATCCGCCCTGCCCCGAGCCGACCCACACGTTCCTGAAGGTGCCGTTCCCGATCAAAGGGCGCAGCATCGCGGTGTCGACCGAGGAGGAGCGCGGACACCGCGGACCCGATGCCGGCAAGCCGCACGCGCCGCTGCGCACCTGGGACGTCACCGATCCGACAAAGCCGAAGCTCTTGTGCACTTATCACGTGCCGCACTCGGCTTCGCCTTACGACGGCAACAAGGTGCGCTTCGGCACCCATCAGTTGCGCGAAAAGGTGGACAAGGATTGCCTGCTCTACGTCACCTGGTTTGGTGCAGGCCTGCGCATCATGGACATCAATGATCCCGCCAACCCGAAGGAGCGCGGCTATTTCATTCCAAAGCCGGGCGATGGCGTCGCGGCGCCGCTCACCAATGACGTTTACAAAGATGAACGCGGGCTGCTGTTCGTGACCGACAAGGAACGCGGCATGGACGTGATCGAGTTCATCGGATGAGCCGCGGTCCTGTTTGACCCTTGATGGGCGCGATCCTATAAGCGTTCATTCGTGACCAGAGAGGGCACCATGAAGGCCGCAAGGCCATTGGCCGTGGCCATGCTCGCAGTCGTTCTGGCGGCCGGGTCGCTGCAACCCGCGCGGGCGCAGGACTTCTACCGCGGCAAGACGGTGACGATCGTCGTCGGCTATTCGGCCGGCGGCGGTTACGACCAGTATGCGCGCCTCGTCGCCCGCCATCTCGGACGGCACATTCCGGGTCAGCCGACCGTCATCGTGCAGAACATGCCCGGCGCCGCCAGCATGACGTCGGTGCGCCATCTTGACGCCAATGCGGCGAAGGACGGCACCGTGATTACGACGTTCGATCCGGGGCAGGTGCTCGAGACCATTGCGGCGCCCGAGGTCCACAAGGTCAAGTTCTCCGAGTTCCGCTGGATCGGCGCGCTGCTGCGCGATATCCGCGTCTGCTACGCCTCGACCGTGAGCGGCATCAAGACCTGGGACGAGATGATGGCGCGCAAGGAGTTTCTGATCGGCAATACGGCGCGCGGCTCGAATGCCTATGTGAACGGCGCGATCCTGCGCAAAGTGTTCCGCGCGCCCGTGCGGCAGATCTCCGGCTATCCCGGCAGCAACGAGCAGCGGCTCGCGCTCGAGCGCGGCGAGCTTGAGGGCAATTGCGGCTCGTGGACCGCGATCCCGCAGGACTGGATCGTCAACCACAAGATCAATGCGCTGCTGCGCTTCTCGCCGAAGCGTCCGGCCGACATGCCGGCGAGCGTTCCCTTCGTCAATGATCTGGCGACCACGCAGGAGCAGAAGGATCTGCTCGATATTCTCAACGGCTCGGGCGAGCTCGGCCGGCCATTCATTGTGTCCAAGCAGGTCCCGCCCGAGCGCGTCACGGCGCTGCGCGCAGCGTTGGAAGCCATGCTGAAGGACGATGCCTTTCTGGCCGAGGCGCAGAAGCAGAACCTGCTGCTCGACCCGGTGTCGGGAGAGGAAGCCGAAAAGATCATAGCGACCATCTACGCCGCGCCGGCGGAGCTGAACCGCAAAGTCAAAGACGTTCTGGAATAAGTGGAATAGGGCTGGGAGTGCCGACATGGGCGACTTTATGGGTGATTTTCGAACTTTCCTGACCGCCAAGAGGCGTCCCGCTCAGCCGATGCAGCCGGTCGTCGATCCGGCCGACTGGTCGCCGTCGAGTCTCAGGGACGTGGCGAGCTGGAGCTATCGGCTCACCGGGCGCGATGCCGACGAGCTGTCCGATGCGGTCGCGGCGGTGCGGCGCGCGGGCGTGGCGGCCGTCGACGTGAGCCGCGAGCGCTTCCCACTCAAGGCGCTGGGCGAGGTGCTCACCGACGTGCGGCGCGAGCTCATGGATGGCCGCGGCATCGTCATGATGCAGAACTTCCCGCTCGACCGGCTCGACCGCGAGGCGACGGCGATCGCCTATATCGGGCTCGGCTCCTGGCTCGGCCAGACCATGTCGCAGAACAAGCTCGGCCACATCCTCGGCCACGTGAAGGATCTGGGCGGCGACTACAACGACCCGCACACCCGCGGCTACATGACGCGCGCCGAGATGCGCTTTCATACCGATGCGTGCGACTATGTGGGCCTGCTTTGCCTCAATCCCTCGAAGAGCGGTGGCGAAAGCCGGATCGCGAGCTCGGTCACGGTCTACAACCGCATGCTGGAGCGAAGGCCCGATCTGGTGAAGGTCCTGACCGAGGATTTCTACCGCTCACGCAGCGGCGAGGTTTCGCCCGGCGAGCTGCCGTATTTCAAGCAGCCGATCTTCTCGTTCACGGAAGGCTATTTCAGCGCGACCGGCGTGGGCGCCGTCATCGACAAGGCGCAGCAGTTGCCGGGCGTGCCGAAGTTCACGCCGGCCCAGAAGGAGGCGGTCGCGGTCTATCGGCAGACGGTCGAGGAATGCGCGCTCGATATCGACTTCCGCCGCGGCGACATCCAGTTCCTCAACAATTTCGTGATGCTGCACACCCGGCGTGAATATGAGGATTGGCCGGAGGAGCACCGCAAGCGCCACCTGCTGCGGCTCTGGCTCCACGATCCCGCAGGCCGCATCATTCCGGCCGAGCAGCGCGCCGGCCGCGCCGGCCGCGGCGTGGAGATCAAGGGTGTCGCGCGCGTCGCGCCGCTTGATGTCGTGGCGGCAGCTTGACCGCCATGACCGCCGAGACCGTTCTCTATGCGGCCGACGGCAAGGTTGGCACCGTCACGCTCAACCGGCCGGACAAGCTCAACGCGCTGACGATGGAGATGCGGCTTGCGCTGGCGCGCGAGCTCAAGCGCGCCGATGACGATGCCGCGACCAGCGTGATCGTGCTGCGCGCCGAGGGCCGCAGCTTCTGCGTCGGCTTCGACGTCGGCGGCGGCCATCCGCAGCCCTGGCGCCACGACGCACTCAAGTATCACGAGCGCCTGTCAACGAGCTTCCACTGCCTGATGACGCCCTGGACGCTGCGCAAGCCGGTGATCGCGTCGGTGCAGGGGCACGCGCTCGGCGGCGGCTGCGAGCTCGCGATGTTCTGTGACCTCACCATCGCGGCCGAGGATGCGCAGTTCGGCGAGCCGGAGGTGCTGTTCTCGCAGGTCGGGCCGGCGGTGCTGATGCCGTTCATCATCGGCCACAAGCGCGCCCGCGAGCTGATCTATTTCGGCGACCGCATTGATGCGAAACGCGCGCTCGAGATCGGCATGATCAACCGCGTCGTGCCGCCGCCGGAGCTTGCGGCCGCGACCATGACATATGCGAAGCGGCTCGCGCTGATCGCGCCCGAGGCGCTCGCAGCCGCCAAGCTCGCGGTCAACCGTGGGCTCGATGCGGCGGGCTTCCGCAACGCGCTCAACGCCGGCCTCGACGTGCTCGCGCCGCTCTACGCGGCAACCACCGAGGTCGGGCGCCAGTTCGACGAGATCAAGGCCCGCGACGGCCTCAAGGGGGCGCTTGCCTGGCGCAAGGCGCAGTTCGAGGAATAGTGCTTCTTTCGCTTCGTTGGCACCGGCCTCTAGACTGTCATGCCCGGCCTTGTGCCGGGCATCCACGCCTTTCTAATTGAACGCAAGACGTGGATGGCCGGGACACAAGCGCGTTCACGCGCGTCTTCGACGCACTATGCCCGGCCATGACGATGCTGACAGGCCAACACGCCAGATAGCCCGCCTACTCCGCTGCCACCCGCGCCGCCTTGCGCGCGAGCTTCACGGGCGACAGCACCGGATCGAGGTTGAACAGCCTCTGCGCGTTGCCGCCCAGGATCGCGCGCTTGGCGCCATCATCGAGGAACGGCAGGTCGAAGATCGTGGAGGGCAGGTCCATGTCCCAGTGCGGATAGTCCGATGAATAGAGAAGCTGCGTCGGCGCCCGGATCATCTCGAAGGTGAGCTCGAGCGCCTTGCGATTGTCGACCATCTCCATCGGCTGCGAGCTGAAAAACATCTCGCGGATGTACTCGCTCGGCCGGCGCTTGAGCAGCGGCGCGTCCGAGGTGCGCATCATGAACTCGTTGTCGAACCGCTGCATCATGAATGGAATCCAGGCGAGCCCGCTCTCGATCCAGATCGTCTTGAGCTTCGGGAAGCGCTCCGGCATCCCGTTCACCAGCCAGTTGGCCAGGTGCACCATGTTGGACCAGGTGAAGCCGAGCCCGTGCACCGCGATGAAGCGGTTGGTCATCGACAGACCCTGGTCCGCCCAGTTGAAGCCGGCGTGGAAGCCGAGCGGCAGGCCGCGCTCCTGCAGCGCCGCGTAGGTCTTCATATACGGGTTTTCGTAGTTCTTGCGGTAGTGCGTCGACGTGACCATGAAGCCGACCACGCCTTTGCGGTCGGCGAATTCCTCCACCATCTGGTAGCAGGCGTCCGGATCGTTGAACGGAAGGTAGAGCATCGACTTGATGCGCGGCGCGTGCGCGAGCACGCGCTCGCAGAGCCAGCGATTGTAGGCGCGCGCGAGCTCGATCTCGACTTCGACGCGCGGACAGTTGGAGAGGTTGAGCATGGGCGTGGGGAACAGCACCGTCATATCGGTGCCCATCGCGTCCATGAAACGCTCGGTCAGCGTGATGTCGCGGTGCGGGGAAGCCGGCACGCGCTCGGTCTTGCGCAGCGGATAGCGGGTGATGCGTCCGCCGAGCTCCTGGTAGGACCCGTCCGGCGAGGTGATGCCGCCGCGCGACATGCCCTGATACAGCGCCTCCTGGCGCAGCACCGGATTGCCCATGTATTCGGCGATCTCCTTGAACGATTCGGTCTCGTAGTGATGCGAATCGACGTCGACGATGAAGAAATCCTCGTAGTGGCGCTCGATCGCCTGATCGACCGCATTGCGCAGCAGCGTGCGGGTGTCGAATTCCTCGCTCGCGAGATCGCGGACCGACTTGATCTGCTCGTTCATGGCGTTGTTCCTCAGACTGAGACGTAGATTTCGCCGTTGCGCTGCACCACGTTGTATTTCTTCAGACGGACGCGCCGGTCGACCACGTGGCATCCGTCCGACAGATGAAACTCGTAGCCGTGCCAGGGGCAAACCAGGTGCATGTCGTCCTCGTCGAAGCGCTGGCCGAGATAGACGCCGCGCTCGCCGATCAGGTCGACCACCTGCGGCAGCTTGAGGCCCTCGCAGACCGGGCCGCCCTGGTGCGGGCAGAGGTTGCGGTAGGCGTAGTAGCTGTTCTTGTGGCGGATGACGCCGATCTCGACCGGCCCGACCTTGACGAGGCGCACGCCGCCCTCGGCGATCTCGCCTTCCTTGCACACCAGCACCTCTTCAGCCATGCGTTCTCTCTCTCGCTTGTTCTCTTGCGCTCGCCAGCTATCGCCGCCACTCGTCGAGCTCGGGCACCGCGAAGTCTTCCCAGCCCGGCACGTCGGCCACCTCCGAGAACGGCTTGCCGAACGGCCGCGTCGCGTCAATGCCGATGCAAGAGGCGGTGCGCAGCGGCCGCGGCCTGGTCGGCTCGTCGATCGACGGGTCGGAGGGGCCGGAGGGCACCTGCTCCACGATGATCGTGTCCTGCTGCGGCTGGGTGCGGAATGCGAGCGCCCATTCCACGTCGGAGGAGCTGTGCACGTCGATGTCGGGCTCGACGATGATCGTCCACTTCGGCCGGATGTTGCTCGCCATCGCGGCCAGGATCACCTGCCGGGGCTCGCCCGCAAAGCGCGGCTGCATCGAGATCACGACATAGAACGACACGCCGGCCGACGCCCGCACCGACACGTCCACGATGGTGGGGAACTGACGCTTGAGCGCCCTGAGAAACGAGGCCTCGAACGGGATCTGCTTGAGGATATGGTTCTCGGTGACCGGCTTGCCGGTGAGCAGGCCCTGGAACAGCGCGCCGTTGCGATGCGTGATCGCGGTCACGCGCGCGACCGGCTTGAGCGAGGGCGGCGTGTAGTAGCCGGTATATTCGCCGAGCGGACCTTCCATCACGGTCTTGTTCATGTCGACCTCGAACTCGATCACCACCTCGGCCGTGGCCGGCACTTCGAGATCGCAGGTCTTGCAGCGCACAAGCTCGACTGGCGCGCCGCGCAACCCGCCGGCGACCTCCCAGTCATTGGTCGTGTCGGAGAGCTGCGCCTGGCAGGTATAGGCCAGGATCGGGTCGACCCCGATGATCAGTGCGGCCTTGGGCGTCACGCCCATCTTTTGGCACTTGGCGAGGTGCTTGCCGAAGCGGTGGTTCGGCTGCGCCGAGAACGAGAACGTGTCCTTGCCGAGGATCAGGAACCGATAGTGGCCGATGTCGGGAATGCCGGTCTCCGGGTCCTTGGAGACCACGATGCCGGGCGTGATGTAGGGGCCGCCGTCCTTCGGGCTGTAGGTTGGGATCGGAAAGCGCGTGAGGTCGAAGTCGCGCTCGATGACGACCTCGTGGCAGGGTGCGCCGCCGTTGCGCACGACCGGCGCGATCGGGTTGTCGAGCCCGTCGAGCACCTTCTGCAGGATCGTCTTCTCGTCGGCCTCGAACGCGAGCAGTGCTTTGCTGCGGGTCGAATAGACGCCGCAGACGAGCGGGAAATCGGTGCCGGTCCGGTTGAACACGATGCCGGGACCCTGCCGCCGGTAGCTCTGCTTCATGGCCTTGCCGACGTCGGAAAGCGCAATCGGCCGATTGACGTCGATGAGCTCGCCATGCTGGCGCAGGGTGTCGAGAAACTGGCGGAAGTCCTGATACGGCATGTCGATCTCCGGGCTCGCACGGGACAATAGCGAGCCGCGTTTTGTCATGCCATTATCAGGCATCGGGGGCAACAAAGCAGAGTTCTGGGAGGCAGCACGTGACCCGGATAGCGCTGACGCTGGCATTCACGCTTGCAACGCTCGCAACGGCTGCGGCGCAGACCCGCCCCGAGCAAGGCTGGCCCGACAAGCCGATCCGCGTGATTGTGCCGCTGCCGGCGGGCGCCGCGGTCGATATCATTGGTCGCCTGATCATGAACCGGCTGGGCGAGCGGCTGGGGCAGACCATCGTTGTCGAAAATCGCGCCGGCGCCTCCGGTGCGCTCGCTTCGGACGCCGTCGCCAAGGCCGCGCCCGACGGCTACACGCTCGGCATGGCGACCTCGACCACCCACGTCACCACCGCCATCCTCAACACCAAGCTGCCGTACGATCCGGTCAAGGATTTCGCGCCGGTCGCGCTCATCGGCCTCGTGCCCTATACGCTGGCGGTTGCGCCCAAGCTTCCGGCCGCCAATCTCAAGGAGCTCCTGGCGCTCGCCAAGGCCAAGCCGAAGACGCTGAGCTATTCCTCGGTCGGCAATGCCAGCCAGGCGCATCTCGCGGCCGAGCTGATGAGCACGATGGCGGGCATTGAGCTCAACCACGTGCCCTATCGCACCTCGAGCCAAGCGATCCTCGACCTGGCCGAGGGCCGCATCGACATTACCTTCGGCATCCTCGGCACGCTGCTTCCGTTGATCAAGGAGGGCCGCATCCGCGCGCTGGCGGTGACGACCGAGAAGCGCAACGCGGATATTCCCGATGTGCCCACTATGGCGGAAGCCGGCCTGCCCGGGTTCGAAACGTCGTTGTGGTTTGCGGTGGTGGCACCGGCCGCGATCCCGCCCGCGCTGCTGGCCAGGCTCAATCGCGAGATCAATACGATCCTGGGCGAGCCCGACATCAAGCGCGGATTGGCCGGGCACGCGATCACGGTCGAGCTGAGCACGCCCGACGCGCTGCGCGAGCTGATCCGGGTCGACATCGAGAAGTGGCGCGCGATCGCCGTGAAGGCGGGCGTGAAGGCGGAGTAGTGAGAACTGTCTTACGAAACGTGGCGCCGGTTATTGCGCCCTCTGCCCTCGCGGGAGAGGGCAGCACCATACGTTCAACAAACTCTGTTGGGTGAGGGGTTGAAGTCTACCCCTCACCCAATCCGTTGTGTGGAAGCGCCGAGCAGCCCTCTCCCGCAAGGGGAGAGGGCGCAACAACGAGCACCCGGTGTGCGGCGTCACTACAATCCCAGCAGCCGCTTGGCGTTGCCGCCCGCGACGGCCGCGATGGCGGCCTGGTCCAATCCTGCGCCGGCCACATGGCCGATCGGATCGTAGTCCGCCATATCGAACGGGTAGTCGGTGCCCATGATGATGCGGTCGGCGCCGTAGAGCCGCACCAGCTCGGCGAGCTGATGCGGCGTGAACACGACGGAATCGAAATAGATCTTCTTCAGGTAGCTGGTCGGCGGATGCGGCAGGTCGCCATGCGCGTCCGAGCGCGCGCCCCAGGCGTGGTCGATGCGGCCTGAATAGGCGGCCAGATAGCCGCCGCCATGCACGGCGAGGATCTTCAGGTTCGGATGGCGCTCGAGCACGCCGTCGAAGATCAGGTAGTGGAGCGCGATCGTGGTCTCGAGCGGATTGCCGATGGTGTTGCTGAAGGAGAAGCGCGCGAGCCGCTTGCCTTCGGTGAAGCCCGATGGATGCAGCACGATCAGCGCGCCGAGCTCCTCGGCCTTGCGCCAGAACGGCGCGAATGCCGGATCGGACAGCTCGCGTCCCGCCACGTTGGTGAGCACCTGCGCGCCCTTGAGACCGAGCTTGCCGACGCAGCGCTCAAGTTCCTTGGCGGCCTCGTTGCCGTCCGGCATCGGCACGCTGCCGAGGCCGGCGAAGCGGTCCGGCATCTTGGCGACAAACTCGGCGATGCCATCGTTGACCATGCGCGCCGCCTCGACCGCGACCTCGACTGGCACCGTGTAATAGCATTGCGGCGGCGGCGGCATCACCAGCTGGAAGTCGACGCCCATGGCGTCGAGATCGGTAAGCCGCCGGTCGTGCGATGTGATGCGCTCGCGGATGTCTTGTTCCTGTTTCTGGTTGAGCGCGCGCGTCTCCGGCGTGGCGTGCAACACCAGCGGATTGGTCATCGGATCGAGGTGCGGCTTGACGAAGGCCGCCGCCGCCGGCACTGCGACATGGGAGTGGATGTCGATGGTGATGCTTTGCGGCCGCACCTCGCGTCCCAGCTTGCCGTGCTGGCGCGCCGCCGTCGGAGCGTATTTGTTCCACTGGGTCATCGGGTCGATCGCCTCTTTGTGGTGTTGCGAGTGCGCGGGATCACGGGCAGCAGCAGATAGCATGGCTTGCCGAAATGCAGGCTGGTCGTGCCGCCGAAGATCGCGGGTGGCCGGTCGCGCGGATCGTCATGCAGGAACGGGCCGCAGCCGGTGAGCTCGTTCTTGAAGTTCGATAGCTTGCCGCCGCTCGGGCCCGGATACACGTAGTCCTTGCCGCGGATCGACAGCCCGATGCGGTGTCCTTCCGGCACCACGATCGAGGTCGGCCAGATCTCGATGTCGAGCTCGACCACCTGGCCCTTCTTGAGCGGCTGCTTCTGATCATGGGTGTGGTAGGGGCGGTAGGGCTTCGACAGCTTTTTGTCGAGCTTGCGATGCGAGGCGCGCAGCCAGCCTTGCCCGATTGGCGTGTGCGGATCGATCGCGCCCTGGAATACGACTTCCTTGAGGTCCGGCCCGAACATCCGCAGCACCACGAACAGGTCGGCGTCGCTTGTCGAGGACGAGACGTAAAGCTTGAGCGCGGACGGCCCGGTGATCTCGGTCTCCTCGGTGAGCGGCGGCGTCAGGAACGTCAGTCCGTCGCCCATGGCCGGAAAGCTCAGCGTCGTCTTCTTGCGCGGGCGCTTGCTGCCGAGCCCCAGCTGGACCGGGTCGAGATGAAGCTTGGTCCATTGCGTGCGCTTGAGCGGCCATTCCGTTTCGGTGCGCTCGACGAACGTGTCGATGTGGCGCACTTGCAGCCGCACGCGCGGCTCCTTGTCCCAGCCGTTCTTCTTGCCATGCAGGAAATGGTCGAAGAACTTGAGCTGCAGCTTGCGGCCGTAGTCCGTGTAGAAATGCGTCCAGTGCTCGATGCCGTGCGCCTCCAGCCATTTCTGCTTGGAGGCCGCGCGCACGAAGCCCTCGAAATTGCCGCGCGGATGCAGCGGCTGGCCGCCCCAGTTGGCGGCCGAGAGCATGGGCGTCGTCACCTTGTCCCAGATCGGCGAGCGCGCCCGATGATAGTCGTCGTCGAGCGGATGCTTGCAAATGTCGCTGCCGAAGTCGCTGCGGTTCTTGGCGAGCTCTCTCTCGCTCAGTGTCTCCGGCCCGCAGACGAGCTCGCCGTGCACGCGGCTCCGGCGGCCGCGCTCGCCCGCGCCGTACTGCACGGTCTTCACCTGCATGTCGTACCAGTTTTCCCAGAACGTGCAGAGAATGCCGCCATGGTGGGTCATGTCGCGGTACCAGTCGGCGGCGCCCTCCCAGATGCACATGGCGGCGAGATGCGGGGGCTGCATCGTGGCGACGTGCCACTGGTTGATGCCGTAGTAGGAAATGCCGTTGAGGCCGACCTTGCCGTTCGACCAGGGCTGGACGCCGGCCCATTCGATGCAGTCGTGGAAGTCCTTGGTCTCGCGCGGCGAGAAATGATCGATGAAGCCAGGCGAGCAGCCGCAGCCGCGTGAATCCACCCGCACGCAGGCATAGTCGTGCGGCACCCACTTCTCCGGGTCGACCACTTCCCAGCTTTGATAGAGATTGCTCGAGCCGGCGGTGACGTCGGGATGCTGGCTTGCCATGCGCTCCCAGGCGCTCGGATAGCCGTCCTGGAACGCGAGCCCCTTGGCGTAGGGGCCGTAGCTCAGGATCACCGGATAGCGGCCGTCCTTGACCGGCCGGAACACGTCAGCCTTGAGCACAAGGCCGTCGTCCATCGCAATGTCGGCATCCCAGTCGATTCGCATCCCGTCGCGGGTCTCGCTGCGCGGTCTGGCGCTCATGGTCTCCCCCGGTCGATTTGTCATTCCGCCGTGATCCCGGCCGCCTTGACGATCTTGGCCCACTTGGCGAGGTCGTGCGCGATCAGGTCGCTCAGAACATTCGGCGTGCCGCCTGACGCGATCAATCCCTGCTTGCCGAGCTCCGACACCATTTTGGGCGAGTGCAGGAACGCGTTGAGCGCGGCGTTGTAGCGCGCCACGATATCGGCCGGCGTGCCGGCGGGCGCCAACAGGCCGAACCAGAGGTCGACCTCGAAGCCGGTCACGCCCTGCTCATCGAGCGTCGGCACGTCCGGCGCCGCGGATACGCGCTCGAGGCTCGCCACGCCCAGAAGCCTGATCTGCTTCTCGACCGCGTGCGGGAGCGCGACGTGGGTCGGGATGAACATGGCGCCGACATGGTTGCCGATCAGGTCGGACATCACATTCGACGTGCCCTTGTAGGGCACGTGCACCAGGTTGGTCCCGGTCGCCTGCTTGAACAGCTCCATGGCAAGGTGATGCGGCGTGGCGAAGCCGGGCGACCCGTAGTTGATCTCACCGGGCCGCGCCTTGGCGTATTGGATGAAAGCCTGTGCGCTGTCGGCCGGGATCGAGGGATGCACGGCGAGCACGATCGAGCCGGTGGCGAGCTTGATGACGGGCGTGAAACTGTTGACCGGATCGTAGGGAACGGTCTTGAACAGGCTCGGATTGACCACGAACACCTTGGCGATCATCAACAGCGTGTTGCCGTCGGGCGCGGCGCGCGCCGCGAGGCCAGTCCCGATATTGCCGCTCGCCCCGGTCTTGTTGTCGATGACGACCGGCTGGCCCCATGTCTGCGACAACTCGTTGCCGAGCGCGCGGGCGAGGATGTCGATGCCGGTGCCGGGCGAATAGGGCACGATGATGGTGATCGGCCGCCCGGGCTGCTGGGCGAAGGCGCTGGACGCGAATACAAGCAGTCCCAATGCAAGGAAGGCGAGATGGCCAAGCTTGCGGCAGGCACGGTGAGCAGATCGTGCTGGCGCTCCCTCATCCTGAGGAGCCCGCCGTAAGGCGGGCGTCTCGAAGGAGGGGGCGGCCTCGTGCTTCGAGACGCCCACCTCGCCCTTCGGGCCAGGTGGGCTCCTCAGCATGAGGCCGATAGAGTCCGCCATGGCGACTGCGCTCCTTCTATGACGGATTGCTTCACCGCACCGGCGGCTTGGCGGCGAACTGCGAGCCGCGCACGCACATGCGCCCGCGCGAGTCCTGCCACAGCTTCTCGGTCGCATGCAGATGGCCGATGGCGCGCGCCACCGTGTTGAAATTGTAGGTCGCGAACCGCTCGGCGATGTCGGTGTAATAGAGAGGCTGCTTCTCGATCGCGGCCATGATCTCCTTCGCCAGTGCTGTCACCTCGGCCTCGTTGCCGGCGCGGCCGGCGTCGTCCTTCTTGCCCTTGGTGTATTCGTCGATCCTGGCGCGCTCCGCATAAGCGTAAGTAATGCGCTCGTAGTGCTCGCGCGGAATGCCCTCCGGAATGGTCGCGTCGATCCCGACCTTGGCGCCGGTCGGCACCACGCCGAAGCCCTGCGGCAGGCTCGGATCGAGCGGCTTCGCCCGCGCGTTGCTGACGATCATCACGTCCTTGTCGCCCTGCACGCGGGTGGCGATCGCCCACTCGACGTCGGTCGGATCGAAGATGTCGATGTCGTCATCGACCACCACCACGTGCTTGAGGTCCATGACCGAGAGCGCTGCGAGCAGCGCGTTCTTGGCTTCGCCCGGCTGCTTCTTGATCGAGATCACGGCATGCCAGAAGGCGCAGCCGCCGAGCGTGACGTTGATGTCCTTGACCTGCACTCCCGCGGTCTTGAGTGCGGTTCGGATCGCGGAATAGCGTGTGGGCGCCGCAAGCCAGGTGTTCTCCCAAGGCATGTGCAGGTTGTAGTAGATCGCGTCCTTGCGCATCGAGATCGCCTTGATGCGCACCAGCGGGTTCCAGTGCAGGCCGCCCATCAGCCGGGTGAACTCGCCGAAGCGGCCCTCCGGCCAGGTCCAGCCGGTGGGGAGGATTTCGGCTTCCAGCACGATCTCGGCGTCCGCGATGTAAGGCAGGTCGATGGTCTCACACGGCGCGAGCTCGACCGGCGCGCCGCGGATGCCGCCCGCGATCGCCATCTCATCGACGCCGAGCGGCGCCCGGTAGCCGGAGCCGGTAATCTCGATCGGGTGCGTCCCGATGCTGATCGAGATCGGCAGCGGCTCCTTGCGCTCGAAGGCGCGCTGCGCGAACAGGCGCATGTTGTTGGGCGTGACGATGTCGATGCCGGTGAGTGCCTTCTCTTTCACGATGAAGCGGTAGATGCCGCTGTTGATGCCGAGCTCCGGGTCGCGCGTGATCACGATGCCGGCCGTGATCATCGGCCCGCCGTCGTAGATCGACGACATCGGGATCGGCAGCTTGTAGAGGTCGACGTCGTCGCCGACCATGACCACCTCGCGGGTGGGCGAGGTCTTGACGTGCTTGGGCGGGATCGGCTTGGCGATCGCGGCCGTCAGCTTGTCCTCGATCTCCCGGTAGGTGTCGCAGCCGAGCGACATGATGGCGCGCTCGCGCGAGCGGATCAGGCCGGACACGACCGGCATGTCGTAGCCGATCACTTTGTGGAAATAGAGCGCCGTCTTGGCCTGGTCGACCAGCGTGGCGATATGCCGGATATCGACCGGCTGGTGCAGATCCACGAGCTCGCCGGCCTGGCGCAGGCGGTCGAGGAACTGGCGAAAATTCTCCTGCATCGACGATCTCCGGAAGGCGTGCGGCGAGGTTGTTGGATGGCTAAGCCTAAGCTACTTAGACGGGGAACGTCCGGCAATCCAGGCGAGGGTGGACAGTGAGCGGTAAAACGACCATGAGGGCGCTGGTTCTGCGCAAGCACGGGGGTCTCGACGATCTCGAAGTCGTCGACGACCACCCGATCCCGAAAGCCATCGAGGGGCATGTGGTGATCCGAGTGCGGGCATCCTCCTTCAACTACCACGACGTCTTTACCGTGCGCGGCATGCCGGGAATCAAGGTGCCGCTGCCGGTGATCATCGGCCTCGACATGGCGGGCGAGATCGCGGAGCTCGGCCCGGGCGTGGCCGGCTGGTCGGTGGGCGACCGGGTGCTGGTCAATCCGGTCAACAAGAAGAAGGGCCTGATGGGCGAGATGCTGGACGGCGGCATGGCGGAATACTGCCTGGTCACAGCGGACCAGCTGGTCGCGATGCCGGCGCATGTGACTTTCGAGCAGGCAGCGTCCCTGCCGGTCGCCTATGGCACCGCCCACCGGATGCTGATCACCCACAAGACCATCGAAAAGGGCGAGCGTGTCATCGTGCTCGGCGCCTCGGGCGGCGTCGGCACCGGCTGCGTGATCCTGGCCAAGCTCCTGGGCGCAGACGTCATCGCCTGTGCATCGAGCGACGAGAAGCTGCGCCGCCTGACGGAGATGGGCGCCGACGAGGTGATCGACTACACCAAGACCGACTGGTCAAAATGGGCGGTCGAAAAGTACGGCAAGCCGCAGCGCCGAACGTACGAGGGCGGCGTCGACGTCGTGATCAACTTCACCGGCGGGGACACCTGGCACCCGTCGCTGCGCTGCCTCAAGCGCGGCGGCAAGCTCCTGGTCTGCGGGGCGACCGCCGGCTACGACCCGAAGGAGGACCTGCGCTACGTATGGAGCTTCGAGCTCAAGATCATCGGCTCGAACAGCTTCTACGATGAGGACCTCAAGGGCCTGATGGACCTGATCGAGCAGGGCAGGATGAAGCCGGTGATCGACAAGGTGCTGCCGCTCGACCAGGCGCGCGAAGGCCTGCGGCTCATTCAGGACCGCGAGGTGATCGGCAAGGTGGTGGTGACGCCGTGAGATATCCTCCGTCATGCCCGGCCTTGTGCCGGGCATCCACGCCTTCCCTGCTGCATGCAAGACGTGGATGGCCGGGACGAGCCCGGCCATGACGAACGAAAGGCCGGAGCAAATCAAATGTCCGAAGAAATGACAGTCGAGCGCGTGCAGCAGCTCATCACGCGCGGGCCCTATCACCAGTGGCTCGGGCTCAAGGTGGTGGCGGTGCACGATGACGGCATCGAGCTCGCCGCGACCTGGCGTGAGGAGTGGGTGGTCAATCCAGACCGGCGCTACACCCACGGGGGCATTCTCGCCGCGCTCGTTGATCTCGCGGCTGACTGGGCGATGGTGAAAAAGACCGGCCGCGGCGTTCCGACCATCGACCTGCGCGTCGACTATCACGCCGCCGCCATGCCGGGCGACCTGACGGCACGCGGCAAGGTGGTGCGCATGGGCGGCCAGTTCTCGACCGCCGAGGCGCACGTCTTCGACAAGGACGGCAAGCTCCTGGCCAGCGGCCGCGGCACCTACTTCACCGCGCCGCCACCGCCGCCCAAAAGCTAAGCCACGAAGAGCTGACCGGCATTCATGGCGCGTTTCACCAATCTCGGCGACCTGATCGTCCGCGACCGCGATCTCGACAAGGTCGCGGTCATCGATCTCGGCGGCGAGCAGGTGCCGCGCGAATTCACCTATGCGCAGATCGATACGATCGCGAATGCGGTCGCGCGCGCGCTCCGCAAGCGCGGCCTCGCGCGCGGCGAGCGGGTTGCGATCCTCTCCGCCAACCGGGCCGAATATCTCGCAGCCTACTATGCCATCATGCGCGCGGGCCTCGTCGCGGTGCCGGTGAACTTCAAGTTCCCGCGCCAGACCATCCATTTCATCATCAAGGATGCGGGCGCGCGGCTTGTGTTCTGCGACCGCGCGCGCCGCGCCGACTGTCCGGACGGACTGCCGGTCGTCGCCTTCGGCGGCGAGGGCCCGGAGAGCTTCGACGCGTTCCTCGATCCGGGGCCGTTCGAGGCCGTGACACCGGCGCCGGACGAGCCCGGCATGTTCCTCTATACGTCCGGATCGACCGGCACGCCCAAGGGTGTCGTTCTGTCGCATCAGAGCCACATCTGGGTCGTGGAGGCGCGGCTTGCGCCCGGGCTCGATCGCCATCGCTATCTGATCGCGGCGCCGCTCTATCACATGAACGCGCTGGCGCTGAGCCTGCTCGCCTGCGCGGCGCATGCCACCAACGTGCTGCTGCCGCAGTTCACCGCGCGCGGCTATATCGAGGCGATCGAGCGCTACCGCACCACCTGGCTGACCGCGGTGCCGCCGATGATCGCCATGATGCTGCGCGAGAAGGATTTGCTCGCGCGCACCGACCTCACCAGCGTCGAGTTCATCCGCATGGGCTCGGCGCCGGTGAGCGCAAGCCTGATGGAGGCCATTCATCAGGCGCTGCCGCGCGCGGCGGTGACCAACGCATATGGCACGACCGAGGCCGGCCCGGTCGTGTTCGGGCCGCACCCGCAAGGGCTGCCGCAGCCCGAGATGTCGGTCGGCTATCCGCACCCCAAAGTGGCGCTGCGGCTCGTCGACGGCGACAACCGCAACGCCGATCAGGGCGTGCTCGAAATGAAATGCCCGGCGATGATGAACGGCTATCACAACCGCCCCGACGTGCGCCCGCCGTTCACCGATGACGGCTTCTACATCACCGGCGATGTGTTCCGGCGCGACCAGAGCGGATTTCATTATTTCGTTGGCCGCACCGACGACATGTTCGTGTCGGGCGGCGAGAACATCTATCCGGCCGATGTCGAGCGCATGCTGGAGCGCCATCCCGACATCGCGCAGGCCGCGGTGGTGCCGATCGATGACGAGATCAAGGGCCAGAAGCCGGTCGCGTTCGTGATCCGCAAGGCGGGCCGCATGCTGAGCGAGGACGACGTGAAGACGTTCGCGCTCGCCAATGCGCCCGCCTACCAGCACCCGCGCCATGTCTGGTTCGTCGACGAGCTGCCGCTCGCCTCGACCAACAAGGTCGACCGCGGCGCGCTGCATCGGGATGCGGAGGGGCGGCTCGCGGGTGGCAGGTGATATATGCCGCGAGGCAATCTCAGTGTCGTCCCCGCGAAGGCGCATAGGCGCTAAGATAGGCCCCTGTGTTCGGATGAAACAACCTCACTCCGTCTTCAATCCCGCCGCCTTCACCACCGGCGTCCAGCGCGCGACCTCTTCCTCTATGAAGGCGCGCACCTTGTCGGGACTGGAGTTGGTGATCGGCTCCAGGCCCTGGTCAACCAGGGCCTTCTGCATCGCCGGATCGTCCATTGTTTTCTGCGACGCCTGGTAGACCTGTTCGACGATCGCGCGCGGTGTGCGGGCGGGCAGGAACAGCCCGGTGAAGAGCTGCGCCACCATGCCGGGCAGGCCTTCTTCGACCGCGGTCGGAATGTCCGGCACGCCTTTGAGCCGCTCCGGTGATGTGACCGCCAGGATCCGGATCTTGCCGGTGCGGTGCAGCTCCAGCAGTTGTCCGGTGACGTTGATGGTCGCCATCGGGATCTGCCCGGCGACGAGATCGGCGATGCTCGGGCCGGCGCCGCGGTAGGGTACGTGGGTGATCTCGGGCGTGCCGATGATCTGCTTGAACAGCTCGCCCGCAAGCTGCGTCATCGTTCCGGCGCCGGCGGAGCCGTACGAGAGCCTGTTCGCGTTGGCCTTGGCGTAGGCGATGAATTCCTTCAGCGTCTTTGCCGGCACCGACGGATGGATCATGATGCCGTTGGCCGAGATGGCGAGGATCGATACCGGCGCGAAGTCCTTGACCGGATCGTACGGCACCTTCGGCATGATCGCCGGGTTGAGCACCATGACGCTGGTGTTGGCAAGCAGCGCCGTGTAGCCGTCGGGTTGCGCGCGCGCTACTTCGCCGGTCGCGATGGTGCCGCCGCCGCCGCCCTGGTTCTCGATCACGATCGTGCCGAGATGCGGCTTGACCCGCTCCGCCCATTGCCGGGCGACTGCGTCGACCACGCCGCCGGCCGAGAACGGCACCATCAGTCGGATCGGCCGCTCCGGATAGCGCGACTGCGCAAAGGCCGGCGATAGCGCCGTCGCCGACAGGGATGCGAGGCTCAGGGTCACCATTTCGCGTCGGTTCATGATATGGCTCACTCTTGGACTAGGCTCACGCTTTGAAACGTGGCGCTCTCGGCCTGCAGAATATGGCAATCGCACTGTATGCTGGAAGCCCAATTGCCGTGCAAATGAGCCATGCGGTTTACGGCCGCACGAGAAAGCCCTGCCATGACGACTGCCGATCAGGAAACGGGCGACTGCCAGCTTCCCCATGGCGAGGAGATTTTCCTCGATCACGTCGGACACTTCGTCGCCGACCGCGAGGCGGCGCGCCGCGCGCTCGCGCGCTGCGGCTTCGCGCCGACGCCGGTGTCGGTCCAGGTCAACCCGGACGGCACGCCGACCGGAACCGGCAATGTCTGCGCCATGCTTGCGCGCGGCTATGTCGAGGTGCTGTTCAAGACCGCCGCGACTCCGCTTGCGGCCGAGCTCGACCTCGCCATGGCGCGCTATCCGGGCGTTCATCTTGCGGCCTTCGCGGTTGCGGATGCGGCCAAGGCGCATGCGAGGCTCGGCGCCGCGGGCTTTGTGCTGCGGCCGCTCGTCAACATGCAGCGGCCGGTCGACACCGAAACTGGCCCCGCCACCGCCGCCTTCACGGTCGCGCGTGTCGAGCGCGGCGTCATGGCGGAAGGCCGCATCCAGATCCTGACCCATCATACCGAGGACGCGGTGTGGCAGAAGCGCTGGCTCGCGCATCCCAATGGCGCGCGCGGGCTGGCGAGCGTGGTGATCGCGGTTGCGGATGTGGAGGAGGCCGCGGCGCGGTTTGTGCGCTTCACCGGCCGCCGCGCGATCTCGACACGGTCGGGACAGACCATCGCGCTCGACCGCGGGCGCGTCGATCTTGTGTCGCGCGCGGCATTCGAAGCCGCGCTGCCGGAAATTGCGATCGCGAGCCTGCCGTTCATCGGCGCCTACGGCATCGTGGTGGCGTCGCTCGATGCGACCGCAACGCTGCTCGCTCGCGCCGGCCTGCGCACGCGGCGTGCCGGCGCTTGTGTGATCGCGGCGTTCCCTGAGGAATTGGGCCAGGGTGTTTGGCTGTTGGCGGAGCGTGGCGAGACATCGTTGTTCACCTAGGCCGGCCACATACTCTCGCATCCTCAGTGATCGATCAACGCGCGCATGCGCGCAACGGTCGCCTCGGGGCCGATGACGATGCGCCGCGCAATATCGCGTGGCAGCGGGGTTCGCGACGGCACCATGGAAATCTGGCCGAAGATGATGACGTCGAAATCGCCGGCGGCCGCCACTTGCTGGGCGATCAGCTGGTCGTGCGTGGCGGTGTCGCCGCTGGTGATGGCGTCGCGCGCGCCCTTGACCCAGAGCTCGGTGATCGCGCGCGTGACGCCGGCGCGTTTCACCGCGGCATCGAGCGTGCCACGCACCACCGGCATGGCGCGCTTGGCGGTGCAAACGAGCAGGATGCGTTCGCCGAGCGTCACCGCCTGCTCCATCATCGCCTCCTCGGCGCGCAGCACCGGCACGCGCATGCCGGCGCGCGCCTTGTCGACCGCCGGTCCGAAGGTCGAGCCCGAGAACAGAATGCCGTCGGCGCCGCTCAGCTCGCAGTGGCGCAGCAGCGAGGCGACGCGATCGTAGATCGCGGGCGCGAGCGTGCCGTCCTGCGGGATGTCGGCGTAGAGCGACTCGTCGAGCAGGTTCAGCGTCTGTGCCTGCGGCCACAGCGTCTTGAACGCCTCGTCGATCGGCGCCATCGCGAGCGGGGTGGGGTGAACAAGGAAGACGCGCTTGGGCATGAGCTAGCCAGAGTGCAGGTCATGTTTGGCTCGTCATGGCCGGGACAAGCGCGGGCATGACGGTGGAGAGTTTGTTCATCAATGCGCACATGCAGATTACGTCTATGCCTTCGCCAGCGCCTCGACCAGGGGCCGCACATCGGAGCACGCTTCTATGTCCCAGACCTGCGCGGCGAGTTGCGCGGCCTTGGCCTCGCCGTGCACGGGCGCGACCAGCTCGAGGAACTTGCCCTTGAGCCCATCGTCGTCGAACGGCACCAGCCGCGAGCCCAATGCCTCGTCGGCCTGCCGGGTGAACTTGCCGCGCGCCGTCGTCACCGTCACGCGCGCCGGCCGCAGCCGCGGGTAGAGCCGGTCGATCTCGGCGGGTGCCGAAATCTCCATCAGGCTCGCGAGCGCCGCGATCGACGGATCACGCCGAACGCTTTCCTCGAAATACGGGAAGCGGATGGCGCGGAATTTGAGCGCGAGCGCCATCAGGTAGCGGAAGCTCAATTGCGAGCTTGCGAAGTCATCCCAGCCGGTCGCCGCATGCTCGGCCGCGATGCGATAGGTCTCGACCGCGACGTGCGTCACCTCCTCGGTGGCGATGCCCTCATCCTTGAGGAGCGCGATCAGCGCCTCGGTCGCCGGCTGGATGTGGCGGCAGCAGGGGTTGGGCTTGATGTAGCAGTCGGTCACCCCGAACGGCGCCTCCGGCGGCAGTGCAATCGGTCGCGCGTCCTCGGGGCGCTCATAGGCGAAGGCCTGCATGAAACCGTCGCGCGCTTCGATCACGCCGGGCGGGCCTTCGACGCCTTGCTCGGCCAGAAGCGCGGCCTGCACGCCCTCGCGCGCGGCGTGGCCGGCGTGCAGGCGCTTGATGTCGGCGCCGCCGTTGACGAAGGCGAACAGGCCGGCGGAGCTCGAGGCGGCGATCCCCAGCGCGTTGGCGAGCGCGCGCTCGGAGAGCCCGCGCAGCTTGCCGGTCGTCATCGCGGCGCCGAACACCGACACCGCGCCGGTCGGATGGAAGCCGCGATGGCGTAGCGCCGGATGGCAGGCACGGCCGATCGCGGTGACGGTCTCGTAGCCGGCGACGACCGCCTCGATCAGCGTCTTTCCGCTCGCGCCTTTGGCGTAGCCCACCGCCAGCGCGGAGGGGATCACCGTGCAGCCGGGATGCACTGAGCCCTTGGTGTAGCCGTCATCGAGCTCGATGCCGTGAGCGGCGGTGCCGCCGAGGTACGCGGCGTCGATCAGGTCGGCACGCCGGGAGCGGCCGGGGACCGGTACGGTGCCGGCCGGGCGCACGCCCGCGAGCACCGCCTCGGCGCGGGTCGCGACCTCGCCACCCGCGCCCGCGATCATCACACCGACGGTGTCGAACAGGTGGCGGCGCGCGTAGTGGCGCACCTCCTCGCTCAGCGCGGCGTGGCGCAGCGCGCTGACAAAGCCCGTGATGGCGTCGGTCGCGCCAGCGGCGGGGTGGCGGGTGTGGAGCGCTTCGGCGTGGGACATCGGGGACCTCTTCACAAAATGTGCCTGCAACCTAGCGCAGCAGGGCCGCCTCATGAAGCGCCCCTCGAAACCGGATCGGGATGGGTCGGTCATAGATGGCAACAAATTCACTGTTAAGGAATATATATCGAAAATCGCCGTGATCCTCTGTCGAATTATCACACAGTGCGAAGCTGCGATGGCCGCCGATGGAACAACTGGCGGATTTTCTCCTCGTCGGCTTTCGACTACTTCGGCGGCTATTCCGGTGCGATGCCGGCTGCCCTGATGATCGGCCACCATTTCTCGATTTCGGCCTTGTGATGAGCGGCGAGGGCTTCAGGTGTCTGCTGCTCGCGCGGGAAGATCTCAAACCCGAGCTCGGCGAGACGCGAGCGCACCATTTGGTCGGCCAAAGATTCCACCACCGCCGCGTTGAGCTTGCCGACGACATTCGCAGGCGTGCCCTTGGGCACCCAAAGACCGTGCCAATTTGAGAAGTAGAAGCCCGGCAATCCTGCCTCGTCGACTGTCGGGATGTCGGGCGCGATCGCCAGGCGGCTCTTGGCGGTTACCGCATAGGCTCGGATGCGACCGGAATTCACATGCGGCAGCGCGTTGGGAATCTGATCGAACATCAAGTCGATTTGCCCAGCGAGCAGGTCCTGCATGGCCGGCGCGGCGCCACGATAGGGCACGAACCGGAAGCGGGTCCCGGTGACCGCCTGAAATTGAAGTCCACTGACGTGCGACGGAGCGCCCGCGCCGCCGGTGCCCTGCGTTGCCTTGTCCGGATTCGCTTTCAGCCAATCGATCAGGCCCTTGAGGTCTCGCGCCGGAACCGCATTGGTCGAGACGATCACCAGCGGCGGACTTGCCAGCAGCGAGATCGGTTGGAAGTCGCTGCGCAGATCATATTGCAGCGGGTAGACTGCTCCATTCACGACGTGCGTCGTCCAATGACCGATGCTCAGCGTATAGCCATCAGGCGCCGCGCGCGCGGCGCGGCCGACGCCGACGCTGCCGGCCGCAATGCCCGTGTTCTCGAACACGATCGACTGGCCGAGCGAGACCCGCATCCGCTCGGCAATGATCCGTCCCAGCGTATCCATCGGTCCGCCCGCGGCCGCTGGGACGATCATGGTGATGGGCCGCGACGGATAAGTCTGGGCTCTCGCCACGGCCGGCAGTACCGAGGCCCCCGCCGCCAGCTGGAGCAATCGCCTTCGGTTCATGATCGTTCACCCGACGCTTGCGCATCGCCTCACTGTTTCCGCGCGACTGAGCTCAACGCATCGCCTCTCGCGTGGGCGCCAACATTCACTCTGTCGCTACCCATCCTGCCGCAATTCATTCTCTCACTATTCACTATTTCGCTGCGCGCGGACATCGCGATCATTCAATGAGTCGAAGTAGACGTCAAGCTGGGCGACGACTTGCGCCCTCTCCGCGGCCAGAATGTGGATCTCGTTTCTTGGCTTGGCGCGAAGCACGCTCCGACGCCAGATGTATCGGCGATTGCCCTGGTTGACGATGTCCCACCAGGTCGGGAGATGCCTAGGGATCACTGTGCGCGAAGGAGCCAGGGGCCGGAGCCGATCGCCCAGCAGCAGACGCGCAGCGTGATTGAGCGCTCCATAGTCAGAATTGTGATGAAGCCACACGGCGTGGATCATGTCGACCAGTTGATTGAGATCGGAGTTGGGGGGTGCTGAAATGCCAAGCTCGGCGATGAACCGCGTCAAGGCTTCCCGATATCGCAGGTAGTGCCTGAAGAACGATCCGATGTCATCCAGAAACCAGAACAGTGGATCGTTTCTCTTTGGCGGATGAAACGATCGCTCCTCGGTCTGCAGACTGAGAATGGTCGGCAGGCGAGCCATCTTGCCCTGCAGAGCGACCGCGTTCACGAGAAGGATCTCCTGGAACAGAGCGCCTTCCACGCGTCTCGCTTGTGCCACGGCTTTCGCCAGTGCAGCCGTGCGAAAGACCCCGAACGCCCACGACTGGTAGCGTCGCATCAGATGATAGAGCCGCCTCAGCGGATCGGCCTCGTCAATCGTCGGCGTGAACCAGATGACCCGGTTGATGTCGATCGTGTCCGCATAGGCCCTGAAGCCGATAATGTAGCCCTGCGCGGCGACATGGTCCTCGTGCGAGGCAAGATGCTTGAGCAGCGAATCGACCGCGTGGGGAAAAGTAATCTTCCGGTCCGAAACGACCATGACGAACGGAGTTTCGATCGTATGCAGGGTCAGCTCGAGCTTGTCGTACAATGTCTGCGCGGGAGAAAAAGCCATGTACTGGATGGCGTCCGGAAGCAGCAAGCGCACCTTGTCTGCAACATCCGGATCGCTTGAGTCCGCGACGATGACTGGGTAGCAGGAGAGCTGAAACAGTCTGATCAATCCGGGCAGGTTGTCCGGGCGATTGCGAGTCAGGATAATCGCTGTGAGAAGCGAGGGTGTCACCGATACCTCAACCGCGAGTTGCGCGCGCCATTCGCTATAGGTGGATGTGGCGTGCCACCACCTCAGGACGCGGACGAGATTCTATCAAAGCCTTGGCAATCTCGAACGTGTCCTTGTCGTCTATGTCAAGGCCGGTGATCTTCGGCGCCACGATCGGTACGATTCGTTCTCCCATGAACAACGCGTCGCGCTCAACCCAGACCCGGTGGCGGAATACCTCAAGATTGTAAGGCTGGTAGACCTTGGGAAACTTGGAGCGCAGCATTTTGGAAAGCCCGGCGTCCCAGCCCGTGCCGTACGGCACCAGGAAGCCGTCCTGGTTCACGTAGTGCAATCTTGGATCAGCCTCGCTCACGATGCGGACGGAATCGACATCCGGGCGTTCCGAAAGGATCTCCAACGCCGTCTGAACCGACTCGAGACTGCGGAACGGATTGACCGGCTTCAAATTGATCCAGATGTCCGGCAGCGGGATCGATAGTGACGGTAGGCGTTCCGCCAGGTCTGCGATGATCTCCTGCTGATTGGCGGTGTCGCTGCTTGCCTGCGCGCCGCGCAGATAAGGGGACTCGGCGCCGTAGCGCAGTGCGATGGCGCGGTAGGCTTCGGAATCGGTGCTGACGATGATGCGATCAACCGGCAGCAGACGAGCAAATGCGATCGAGTAGGCCATCAGCGGATGCCCGTCGACCGCGAGGATGTTCTTGTCGGGCAGGCCTTTTGATCCCGAGCGTGCCGGAATCAGTGCATAGACGATCATTGGGCTCCTCAAGAGATGGCGCCACTTTCTTACTGACTGACGTGACCCGCGCCACGCTTGCCGGCTGCGTCTTATCGTACCAAATTCCGACGGGGCGTCGAACATGTGTCCGGGGCGTTTCAATCTCGTCAGCCGAGCAGGTTCACCGGAACGTTGGCGCGGCGCATCACCGCATCGCGCGCGTCCTGCGCCAGCCGCCTGACGCGCGCCAGATCGACGCCGACCAAGTTGCCGCGCCATTTCTTGACCTTGCCGGCGATGAACACCGCTTCGACGTGGCGCGGGTTCATTAGATTGACCACCGCGCCCGGCGCGTTGTTGAGCGGCCAGACGTCGAGCTGGTCGGCGCGCAGCATGAGAATGTCGGCCTCCTTGCCGGGCGTGAGCGTGCCGACCTTGTCGTCGAGATTGGCGCAGCGCGCGCCCTCGATGGTGGCGAACTCGAGCACGTCGCGGCAGGTGAGCAGCGCGGGGAGATTCTGCTCGCCCTTGCGCGCGCGCTGCAAGACCTGCAGGCGCTGGTAGGTGAAGGTCGCGCGCATCAGCGCGAAGAAGTCCTGCGTGATGGTCACGCCGTGGTCCGAGCTGAGGCTCGGCCGGAAGCCGTGATCGAGCGCCTCCTGGATGGTGGGCGTGCCATGCCCCATGGTCATGTCGATGGTGGTGCAGAGCGAGACGCGGCCGCCGCTGTCCTTGATCAGCCGCCAGCCGGCGTCGTCGATGCCGAGGCAATGGATGTATTCGTCGCCCGGCCGGGTGAGGCCGGCGCGCGCCAGCTCCTGCAGCGGCGCGGTGAGATTGTTGCCGACGAGATGCTGCACCACCGGGACGCCGACCTCGCGGGCGAGCGCGTACATGGGCGCGGTGAGATTGGTCGTGAAGGCGAGCCGTATGAGCTGGTCCTTTGAGCTGAAATAGGTCCGCGCCAGCCGCCTGATATCCTGCGGATATTGCGCGGCCGGCCCGCCGCCGCGGTGATAGGAATAGACCGCGCGCAGGCCGGTCTCCTGCAGCGCCCGGATGAGGGCGTCGCTGTGCTCCGGCGAATGGCTCACCTGTGAGATGTCGACGATCGCGGTCGTGCCGGTATCGATCATGCCCAGCGCCGTCACCAGCATGCCGGCATAGGCGTCGGCGGCCTGATAGACCGGCGTGATCGTGTTCTGCACGACCTGATTGTAGTCGGGATTGAGCAGGCCGTTGGCGAGCACGCCGCGCAAGAGGCCCTGATAGGAATGACAATGGGTGTCGATGAAGCCTGGAATGACGATGTGATTGGCGGCATCGACAACGGCGACGTCGTCGCCGGAGGCCGCGATCGCCGGGCCCACCTCGCGGATCTTGCCGTCCTCGATCAGGACGTCGGCTTGCGCAAAATCGCCAACCTGGTGGTCGAGCGTGAGCACGACGCCGCCCTTGAGCAGAATGCGCCGCGCGCCGGCAAGCCGCGCGAGCTCGGGATCGGCATTCTGAGCGATGCTCGTCGCCGGCAGCAACGGGATGGCGGCACCGGCGGTGGCCAGCGCTACGCCGCCCTGCAGGAAGCGGCGGCGCGAAGCGGGCTCGGCGCGCCATCCGTCGGCCTCGTCGCAGCAGGCGCACATCGCATAAGTCGTCGAGCCATCGTGGTGGCGCATGGTCGTCCTCCCGGTTGTCGCGGGGCCATCGTCGGGCCCTTCTTGCCGTAGACTGATTTCTACACCGGCGAGGATGTTCAGGCGAGCCGCACCACCGCATCGACCGCCACCACACCCTCACCGGCCGCGCGCACGATCAGCGGATTGATCTCGGCTTCGCTGATCGCGGGGTCGTCGGCCAACCGCGAGAGCACCACGATCGCGCGCGCAAGCGCGTCGAGGTCGCCTTTGGGCTTGCCGCGGTAGCCCTTGAGCGTTGCAAGTCCGCGGACCTCCGCGATCATCTCATGCGCGGCGGCCATGTCGACAGGCGCCAGCCGCAGGCTGCGATCGCGATAGATCTCGGTGAACAGGCCGCCCATTGCCACCATGATCAGCGGCCCAACGTCGGGATCGACTCGATAGCCGATCAGCACCTCGCCGATGCCGGAGATCATCGGCTGCACCAGCACACGCGTGAGGCGAAGGCTACGCGCCGCGACGTTGTCGCGAATGCGGCGGCAGGCGGCGACCAGCGCCGCGCCATCCGCGACGTTGAGCACGACGCCGCCGGCATCGCTCTTGTGCGCGAGCTCGGCGGCGAGCGCCTTGACGACGACCGGATACGCGAAGGGCAGGACGGGCGCGGTCGTGAGACTGGCGTCGAGCGCGAGCGACGGTGCGCAACTGATGCCCCGCGGCGAGAGCAGGTCATACGCGTCGAGTTCGTCGATGAGGCGCGCGCTTGCCTCTCCCGTGCTGGAGGGCACCGCGGTTGCGGCAAACTCGGCCTGCTCCCTTCCCCCTTGCGGGGGAGGGGTGGGGAGGGGGGTGGTTCCGGACTCGGAGTCTGTTTGACCCCCCTCCCTGTCCCTCCCCCGCAAGGGGGGAGGGAACGTTGTGGCACTGCTCGTCGGAACATCCGCGCTGCGATCGCGTATGGCTTTCTCATCTCCAGACGGAAGCGCCGCCGGCACTCGTCTCCGCAGCGCCGCCGCGATCGCGTCGGCGCAAGCCTCCGGTGTGTGAAAGTTCGGCACGCCCGCATGGCTGAGCATGGCGAGCGCTTGCGGGGCTTCGGGCGTCAGATACGCCGCGATCGGCTTGCCGGCGCCTGCGCTG